>Ga0209535_1000369_pt1 | contig 31677 bp, 41 predicted proteins | sample LinPmetageLP28_FD_184041 | JGI IMG/M metagenome (GOLD analysis project Ga0209535, IMG submission 184041) | Marine viral communities from the Pacific Ocean - LP-28 (SPAdes) (version 2) | ecosystem: Environmental > Aquatic > Marine > Oceanic | place: Pacific Ocean | collected 2009-08-22
ATTTACCTTTATAATCTACAGTAGCAAGTTTATCATATACTGTTAAGTTTTTATAACCTTTAAGAATACTTAAACTATTAATTTCTGATGTATCTTTATACCATGCATCATGATTACCAGTTATCATAGTAATATTAAAATCCTTAAACTTATCTAATAAATCTTTAGCAAAATTTAAAGTCTTAACTGAAATTTCATCTCTATAATGAAAAAAGTCACCACAAAATATAATATCTTTAATACCCTGAGACTTTAAATTGGTAATATACCAATCAGCCCATTTATTAGCTATACCTAACCAGAAATCATTATTCTGGTGTACACCTAAATGTATATCAGAAAATATAGCTACTTTATTCATTCGGTTCTGTATCTATATCATCATACATCGGTTTAATATAAACCCGACCATCCATTGAATTTAACATTTCCTGTTCATAAATTTTCTCTTTATATTGGCTTAAGGTCTCGGCATGTTTCTTTTCCTTTTTAATTCTATTAATAAAAGCATGGAATGCAATAGTAGTAAAATATGAAAATGGATTGTATTCAGAATCTACATTGAATTTTTTATTAGTAACTGCTGTATACATCTTAACCAAAGCATCCCCTACCATTTCATCTCGATAAGTGTAGTTAATAAAATTAGATGAATAACTTAAACCATGAGCAATTTTATGAATCATTTCACCTAATTTAGGTGTACAATCTTCACATTCATAATATGCAACTAGTTCAGCTTTTAATTCTCGTGGATCTACATAGTATTCAGTCTTTTTTGGTTTTGGACCTCTACGCTTACCAGTAGTTTTTTTAGTATTAGCCATATAATAATTATAGCATATGAATACTACTTTTCAACTATATCAGTCAATGTAAAATTAATTTTTTCAGATTTATAAATTTCTTTTCTTTTTTCTGAATGACGGGTACCATATTTTAATTTATCTGCAAGATCTATAATAATTAATTTATTTTTACTTTCATGCAATCTTAAACCTCTACCAATCGATTGTATTGTTCTTATAAAACTTTTACCCCCTGATGCAAACATAATCATATGTATATTTTTAATATTAACCCCGGTACTAAAAATAGAACTCATTGCAATACATATAACGTCATTATTAGTTTCCATTATCTTTTTAATTTTATCTCTTTCTTCTACATCAACTTCACCTTTAACGAAATAAACTTTCTTATTATCAATTTGAGATAAGTTATCAAATAATGCATCTCCATGTGCTAAATGATTAACCAAAATAAGAGAATTATTATTAAATTTAGAACATATATTTTTAATAACATTATTTCTATAATTATTAGTATATATAAAATCTAATTCTGCTTTAAAATTATTACCACCACTTACTACAAGAGGTTTATCTTTATAGCCTATATTGATAACCTTAATGTCTACGTTAGTTAGATAGCTCTCTAACCTAAGTTCATAACTATCCTTATCGTATATCACTTTACCCAATTTACCAATGACATTCCATTGCTCTGGTTTATCATCCGGTAATGTACCAGTTAAACCAAATTTATTAAAAGTATGTATTTTATTTACCATCTTACTAATTTTGTTTGATTTTTTTATCGTATGACATTCATCAACCACTAAAACATCGATATATTGTATCCAATCATTATCATCAAACTGACTCTGCAATATACCCCGATTAGCTATAATACAATTGGCAGTTAAATCAGGTTTTATTTTACCAGTCCATCTGGTAAATTTAAATAATACATTATATTCTATAAAATCATTAAATGTTTGATTAACTAAACCGAGATCAGGTACCAATATTAAAATTTTAACTTTTGGATTATTAGAATAAAGACTCATTAACAATGAAGCAATTGTTAAAGTTTTACCTCCACCAGTACCTAGTTTTATAATACCTCTTCCAAATTTTAATGCTTCTTTTACTGAATCTAATTGATAATCTCTCAATGGAAACTTTAAATTATCATATGCCCTTTCTTCTTTATATGTTGGTTTAATAATAGGTAAAATATCTTGGTCTATTTGATAATCTGTATTAGGGTATTCTAGCTTTATATGACTTAAAATATCGAAAAAAAGACCTGGTTCAAAGAGACCTGTAGGTGTTATACAATATACTCTAGAGTTAGAATAAAATCTCGCCCTCCCTCTCATTCTAAAACGAGCTGTTTCATCCTTTACACTAAAATGTTCTCGTATATCATCTAAATCATCTGTTATTAATCTAATTTTTTCTTTAACTAATTCAAATTTCATTATAATTGTTCCATTTTCATTATTTCAATAATATTCTTAATATCGAAACCTACAGCACTAAATGTTTTTTCAGTTTTTTCTAAAAACTCAATAATTAATTCCTCATTACTAATTTTTTCAGATATTTCTTTCATTTTTTCATGTCGGTAACTTGCTTTTTCTGCTACCGGTATAGTGACTTTAACAGGGCTTTCTTCTATAATTTTTTGAACCACTTCTTTCTTTACTGAATCTCTAAGTATTCTAAGTTTTAATAGATTTTGTTTATGTCTTATTAATTTAGATACCCAATAATGCTTACGTGCTGGTGCTTTCATCGATGAATCTTTAAGATTAAATTCATTAATTTGTAAATCTTTTTCTATTTCATCTATATATTGGTCTAATAAACTCACTTATTAATTATAAATACTAATATGAAGAAAACAACTTTATTTGAAAAAGCATTTAAAAGAAGCCTTAAAAGAAAAAAGACCCCAGAAGAAGATGAAAATACAGTTGGGGGAGGCGCTCTAGGTTCTGCAGCAGCAACAGGATATGGTACGACAGTCAGTGGTACACCAGGTACAGATGCTTACGCCCCGGGGGATTTTAGAAGACCGACAGCTTTAGGTGCAATGTATTCCAGAAAAGGTAAAGTAGGTAAAAAGAAAAGAAAAACTAGAAAATCGAAGAATAAAAAGTAAATATCATAATGGATACAGGTATATGGGAGGTATATAAACCAATACCGGAAGGAACTTTCGGTTTTATATATGAAATTATTAACACTATTAATAATAAAAAATATATCGGTAAAAAACAAATGGTACGTAAAATAAAACGTAAACCATTAAAAGGTAAAAAACGTAAACGGATCGATTTTATTGAAAGTGACTGGAAAACCTATACCGGTTCGTCGGATGCCCTCAATAATGATATTTCTTTACTTGGTTTAGATAAATTTAACTTTAAAATTTTAAAATTTTGCAATAGTAAATTTGAATTATCATATTTTGAAACTAAAATGCAGTTTGAAAAGGATGTTCTATTGAGTGAAAATTATTATAATGGTATTATAAACTGTAGAATAGGTAAAGCACCTAAATTGTTTTTGGAACAGTACTATAATAAAAGTGATGATGGCTGATTTGCATATAGAAAACTATGATTTTACTATAATTGACTTCAATGAGTTATTAATAAACGAAATACAACCACAAATAATTAATTCTTTACATGAATTTAACTTATTAGAAAAAAGTATTAACAATCTACAAGTTAAAAAGTTTATATACCACTATACTATATACAATATATGTCAAAAATTGCTTACTAGTAAGTCAAAATCTATTATTTACTTTAATAATACACAGTTAGATGACTGTGAATTAACAAAATACTATAAGGAAAATGAAATATTAGTATTCTTTACTAATTTTTTACGTAAAGTAGATAGAATACTACCTATAAAAATATTCATTAGTAAATATTCGATATTATATCTTGATCACCTTATAGATATAAACGATGGTAAAGCTCAAACTACTATAAATTCAATGATAAGCAAGATTAATAATATGGATATAGGTAAGTATACGTTTTCCGGTGTTAAGAAATTTACTAAACGGTATGAATTAACTTTTTTGAATAAAGATTACTTTAATAGACTATCTACAAAACTACTTCTAATTAGATAAATAATAATATGGACATGTTTAACCAGCTAGCTAATAGTACCTTGAGAAAGATAGATAGAAATACTATTAAAGAAAATAATGAAATAATGAGTCAAATGCAATCTGGTAAATCTTTTGGTGATTTTTTGAGAAGTCTTGTAGGTAAGTCTAGAAAAGATATTTTAGATTCTGGAAGTTTTGCTAGATTATATTCTATGAACGTTCACGGTATAGGTGGTAATAAGAACTCTCCGGATTCACCTGAAGTACTATTAAGTAGATTTTTAACTAAATTTGGTGATTATGTTAATCATGATATTACAAACCTACGTTCAGGAGCAGCCGAAACTGATGAGTTTAAAAAGAAGCATGACTATTATGGTCACCTTGAAAGAGAAAAAGAACGTAAAGATTTGTTTCGTTTAATAATGACAGAAAAAGATCCTGAAAAAAAGTCAGAATTAAGACAAAAGATGAATGCTTTTAGAAATAACAGTGAATATGCCGAAGCAAGAAGAGCTCTGTATAAGAAAGAAGATGTAGTAGTAGACGATTACCATAATAGACCTATCGAACAAGGTGAATTGGTTAACGATGGTGGGGATGAATTTAAAGAACTCGAAAATATGTATAATAAAATTAATTCTATGAGGGGTAGTAGTATTGAAGATCAAGAAAGCTCTCAAGTTGATCTGGATAGTGCAGAAAAAGGTCTCGCAGCTTTAGCAGCTAAAGCAGATGACCCTAATTTAGGTCCTCTAGCTAGATATTTTCAAGGAGCTCCAAAAAAAGCACAAAAAGCTATAAAGAAACGTAATCAAGTATATGTAAAAGCAATACCAGCTTATAATGCACTAACTAAAAAGCTTGAAAAACAATATGCTGCATTAGAAAAAAGCTGAGCTGAATTGCACTAACCTTAAATATATAAAATGAAAAAATTTATAAAAGCATACAACAATATCTTAGAACAAGATGATATAGAAATGGAAGTCCCGGTTGATGAACCTGAAGCGGAGCCAGTAGCAGAACCTGAACCAGAAGTTCAACAATTATCCCCTGAAGGGGAAGTCTTACTTATAAGATTAATTAAAAAAGCTTTAGTTACCAAAATAGATTCAAGCGATGTTGATACACTAAGTGAATTATCAGATATTAATGAAATAAATGCAAAATCTTCTTTAGAACAATTAATTAATATAATGAAAAAATATTCACGAGATATTGACGTTGCAACATGAGCTGGAAACCATTAGATCAAGTATACTTAAATGAATCTGCTAATAAAAAAGTAGAAAAACTGCCTCGTCAAAAGATAAATTTGTTTTATGAAAATACAAACTTGTTTAGAGGTGATCAAGATAATAATTATGAATTTGTAGGTGCTGTAGATGATAAAGACTACAGAAAGATAGTTAATATAGTTAAAAAGGAAGGCGATAAATCTATCGAAGACCTTGTTAGACAATCTGGTTTTGAAGACCAAACTCGCTATATTAAGAATTATTTTGCAGATTTTGATGTTAATTATGGTGAAATAGAGATGTTATCCCAAATCAAGCAAAAATTAAATAGTATTACCGGTAAAATAAACGGGGTTCAAGGCGAGTTTAGTTTACATGAAGCTGTGTTTCCGGTCTTAAGAAAAATATTAGCTAACGAAACCCCAGAAAAGTTAGAACAATTTTATAATTCATTATTTGTAAAAAGTTTTTCTGAAGGTAATGTTAGTGTTGGTGATGGTGAGTTGTTATTGAGCTTATTTACTGAATGTTTTAAAGGAGATGTTGGTGATTTAAAGACGCCTAGCGGTTTAAACGTTGAATTAAAGGTAGGTAAAGGTAGAATTATTAGTGCTAGAGGCGGAGGCTTTAAAAATGATCTCAATAAACTTAAAGGGTTTGCTGCTAAACCTGATTTATCTATTGAAGATTTACAACAGGCTAAGTTTACCGGCGATGTAATGAAAAGAGCTTTTAATAATAGTTCTATTTTACAACAGTTTATTGATCAAAATATTACAGACCCAGTTAAACGAATGCAGCATTTTGCTGGTATAATGTTAAATGAATATGGTAATGAAGGTTTTGATATAGTATTATATGTCTATCAAAAAGGTTTTACTAGGAAGGCAGGAAGCGTTGCTGGGGATGGTACATTTGACAAAGCACGTTATTTAAATGTTAATAGTTATTCTAATATTGTAAATGCTATCAAAAACAACTTTATAGCTTTTGATTTTGATGGAGATGGAGTTTATATAGGTTATCCAGGAAGTAATGTAAATGCAAAATTTAAAAAGGATTTAAAATTATCATGATGAACTTTAAACAACACCATACAGTACTGTTAGAATTCTTTGATGCAATAGATGGAGCAGTAAAGCATATCGATCATTTAGAAGAAAATATACTTAATAAAGGTAAGCAAGGTGTTATAGAAGCTATTAACCAAATAGAATCTTCTATATCATATTTTGTAGACGAATCTGATTATAAAATATCTACTAAGTTTGATGGGGCACCTGCTATCGTTGCAGGTATAGATACTAATAATAAATTTTTTGTAGCAAGTAAATCAGCTTTTGCTAAAAATCCTAAAATTAATTATACAGAGCAAGATATTACCACAAATCATGGTACCGGTGGGTTAGCAGATAAATTAAAATTAGCTTTACGTTATTTACCATCTTTAAATCTTAAAGGGATTTATCAAATGGATTATATGTTTGACCCTCAAATGAAAACATTTGAAACCCCTGAAACTATTGATGGTGTAAAAAATGAAAATAAATTTTTAACTTTTACTCCAAATACTATTAAGTATGCTGTTACAGAAAATAGCCCCTATGGTGATCAAATAGCTAGATCCAAGATAGGAGTTGCAGTTCATATTGAGTATATGGTTCAAAACGGTATATTGAAAGTTAAAAAATATACTTCTTCAACAGATGAATTTACCCCATCTAATACAGTGTTTGTTTTTAATGTATTGGCAAATAAACCTAAAAACAATAAATCATCTTTTAGTAAATTACTTTTAAAGGATGTTAAAACAAAAAAGAAACAATTACTTAAGTTGGCTGATAAAGTCGATTTTAGTGCATTAGATGATTATACTAGTACTTTAAAATCTTATATTAACTCTGAAATAAGATCTGGAAGATTTTTGCAAGATACAGCGATGTCTACAGAAGAATATGTCGGCTATATTTCGAATCGTTTTACAAAAGAATTAGAAAAGCTAAAGAGTGAAAAAGGTAAAGCTAAAAAGACTGAGCAAATGAAAGTAACTTTAAAAACCTTACAAAAGCTTAAACCTTCAATAAAAAATGCTTTTGAAATTACTAAAATCATAGCTAATTTAAAAAATAACCTTATTAAAATTTTTAATGAAATAACTAAAAATGATCTATTAGGTACATATCTTGAAGAAAGTCCTAATAATTGGCAAACTACTGCCCCTGAAGGTTTTGCACTATCTAAAGTTACTGCAGCAGGTGCAGAAATTACTAAATTAGTTGATAGAGAAGAATTTAGTCGGGCTAATTTTGGTACTGGTAAACCTACATCACCAGAAAACCAAGAATCATATATTACTAATCCCCCGGTATTTAATAGAGGTGAAGGTACAAGATTACAATCTAATCCAACAGGAGGTAGAAAAATTGGAGCTTTTAATGAGATGTATGAAATGTTAAATGAATTTGAAGATGCAGAAGATTTAACAAAAACGGTAGTAATTTACCCGGGTAGATTTCACCCGTTCCATAAAGGTCATGCATCAGTATATAATAAATTAAAACAAGAATTTCCTACAGCTGATGTATTTATTTCTACATCTGGTAAAACTAATGACACTAATTCACCTTTTGAATTTGAAGAAAAGAGAATGATGATACAAAGTGCTGGTATTGATCCGAGTTTTGTTGAAATGACAAAAAATCCTTATTTAGCAAAAGAAATTATCGATAATTATGATTTAGAAAAAACTAAACTTATATTTGCTGTATCTGAAAAAGATATGCAAGGAGATAGACCTAGATTTGCTTTTGGTTTAAAGAAAGATGGTAAGCCTAGTTATTTCCAACCATATGATAAATCTAAAAAATTAACTAGTGGTAATAAACATGGTTATATAGCAACATTACCTACTATGGATTTTAGTATTCTCGGTAAAGATATTAGAAGTGCATCCCAAATAAGAGAATTATACAAAGGTTTAGATGAAAAGGAAAGAAGAGATCTTATTCAAGATCTCTACGGTTCAATGGATGAGGAAGTTAAACGTATATTCGATAATAAACTGGTTTAACCACCAAAACCAGTTTCTTTAGCAGTTTTAGTCATATCATCGACATCTAGTTCCAAATCATCATCTTCAGGGTCTTGTTCATCTTCTATATCTGCATCTAAATTATCATACTCTAATGCATGGTAAACTGATGATAGATAATCAGCAGCTTTAGTTATTTTGGAAGCTGTCCAACCTTCTAAATTATCTAAATTTTCAAGATGGTTAAATAATTTAGTTGCATATTCTGCAGCTTTAAGTAATTCAGATCTTGCCATATCTAATTCACCATCATAATCATTATTGCAGTCGTCGCAATCGCAATCACTTTGACACTCATCTTGGTCACCAGCTTGAATAAAAACTGTTTCTTCTTCTTTTTCAGCATCTTCACAATCTGCTAAACCTTCTTTATCACCAATTTTCATTACCACTACTTTAGAAGCAGTATTTTGCGAACCTGGTCCAGGTACATTTACCATTTTACCCATCGCACGATTGAGGCCGCTCATTTCATTTAATGATTTATATTGCTCAAAAATTAAATTAGATTCGTTATCCATATTAATATTTAATAAATAATTAAATGACATTCGATAAACTATATACTTCTCTTATGGAAGCATTCGATGAAGACGCAGAATATAAAGGTAGAAAAGTAACTCTTAATAAACCTACTAGAGGAGATGTTAAAAAGTTTAAGGTGTATGTAAAAAATCCTAAGACTGGTAATGTAAAGAAGGTTAATTTTGGACATGGTGGTACATCTGCTAAAAGGAAAACAATGAGAATACGTAAATCTAACCCAGGTGCTCGTAAATCTTTCAGAGCACGTCATAAATGTGATCAGAAGAAAGATAGAACAACCGCAGGCTACTGGTCATGCAAAAAATGGTAATTTATTATGAAAACATTTAAAATATTTTTTGAACAATCAGAAATTGAAAGTTTAAAAGTTTTAATTTCTAATCCAGACCCTCAAAGGGTTAAGGAATATGGAGGTACTGCATATGTTGATATGCTTAAGAGAAAACTTGAAAAAGCTCAAAAGGTAGCTGCTATTTACGATCACCTTAAAAAATCACCATTAAGCCCAGAAAGTGAAGAAAATGGTGAAGATTATATTGGTAAAAATATAGTATATGCAACTAAAGACTCATCAGGTGGAGGTACAACAAATTTTAAATTAAAAGGTAAAGTTGTCGACCACAACAAACAGTATGATGTAATTACACTCGATAATGGGTTAAGAATTAATACTAATTTACATTATCGTGAAGATGGTAATCTTTACCATAAAGGTGACTTTTATATTGATAGTTTAACCTCCACTGAAGATGCCGAAGATAGATGCAAGAGAAAAGCTGATAGTGCATATGGTAAAAAGACTTCAGCCTATAAATCAGGAGCTATTGTAAGGTGTAGAAAAGGTAAAATCTGGAAAAAGAAATGAATAAATTTGATACAATATTAGAAAGTCTTTGGGCTAACATTAATAAGAAAAGAAAATCTGGACGCAAATCAGCTAAGAAAGGTTCAAAGGCTTACAAGGCTGCTAAAAAATCAGGTGATAAATTGCATTCTAATAAGATGCGTAAAGCTGGTAAATAATGAATTTTGATGAACTATATGAGTTTTATGTAAATGAAGCTAGTGATAACCTTCATCAATGGTTCAAACGTGGTGGTAAAGATCCAAAAACAGGTAAAAAATTTAGTGGTTGGATAAATTGCAAGACTGGAGGACCTTGTGGTAGAAAATCTAAAAAATCAGGCGGAAGTTACCCTGCATGTAGACCTACAAAAGCAGCTTGTAATAAAATAAAAGGTAAAATGTATCAAAAGAAAAGCTCTAAACGGGTAACCTGGAAGAAAAAGGATAAATAATTAAATAATAATATGGCAGTAGATGATAGTACAGCACCAAAAGGTATACCAGAATCAGGTGAAGTTAGCCCTGGAAATACAGGTGCTAATAGAAGTATAAATTTACTTAAAAATATAAAACATGGTACTGGTCGAACTGAGGTTAATACTAGTGTAAATGCTTTAAGAGATTGGTTTAAAACATACGTCGGTGTGACAGGTAATTTTAGCAATGCAAGTAATACCGGTCAACAAGTTAATTTTAGTGATTTCCATGGAACAACAATTCTTGGGGTTATAGCTACCGCGGTAAATGAAACACATTCAACGTATGGTACTAATAATAATGCAAAAGTCTCACTACAAGGTATATTTAGTGATAAATTCTCGTACATATTTAGTATGAATGGTCAAACAAAAATTGCTCTTCATGGTAGTTTGGTCGACTTACCCGGTCCAAAAGTTGTAGAGTTCACCGGTTTACAAGGTGGTAAAGATGGTCAAACTGGTACTGAATATACTGTTACAGTTAAAGCTTTAAAAGATGAACTGAGCGGTGGGTTCGCTAATCGCGGAGTTAATGCTCAACCGGAAGCAAAATTTAGAATAACACCTGGATATGGGGGAGCTGCAAAGGTTAGAGGTATGAATACAACAGGTGTAGGCTCATTTGGAGATACTACGTCTATTAATTTTACATATGCTAATGGTGCTGGTAAAGGTAAAACGTCTAACGCATTATATTTACTACAGGGTAAACAAGATCCTAGCGGTCGAACCTATGGACCTTCAATGTCCTACCCATAAATAAGTAAATGGATAGCGTAACTAAAAATTATATCGTTGAACAACTATCTAATAATATATGTTTCTTAAAGATCGAAGGAATAAGTAAACCATATACTACTTTTAAAGATGTTTGTCATATAACAATAAAAAACACAGATAAAATTGATAAAATAAAGGTGTATAATCTTTTATCAAAAAAAGTTGTAAATTTATTTTATGATGAAATTGAAGAAATAACTATCCATGAGAAGGACAATAATATAGAAATTAATTTAGGCTATATTAATACTATAAATTCAGATTTAAATGATTGTAGTTTAGAATACATATCTAAAGATGAATTAGAAGATTATTATTTAAAAAACGAGGTTTATTTAGTTAATTCAGAAAAAGAAATATTTGATATATGTAAAAAATTTGAATTTACTATAAGAGACTATGAAATAAAAGCGAATACTATTTCTAATATTAATAATATTAAAAATGTATGGAATAAAATAATAAAAATTAAAGTTGATGAAAATATTAATGAACTAAATGAAATAAAAAATGAAACTGATGATGAAGAAGACATTGAAGACATTGAAGATATTATAGAAATGTTTAACGATACAATCTCTGAAATAGATTTCAGTGATTGTAAAAATTTAATAGATATAATCGATACATACCCACCACTACTCTTACCATTACCTGAGGAATTAAAAAGTATTAAGGATTTAATTAATTGTACTAATGATAGTACCTTAGATGCTGCTCTTTTACTGGTTGAAACGATGACATTTAATGAACTTCAAGAAATTTATGATGAAGTATCTGAAATAAAAGATACAAATTATGTTGTTACAAAGGTGACAGACAAAATAAAAGAAATTCTTGGTAAAGCAAATCAATAAAATTAAGCTACCATGGATATTAATAAAATTAGTATCAATAGATTTAATGTTGATTATACCACTAAAAGAAACAATAGAGCAAAGTTAGATACTGGGTTTCATTGTAACTATCACTGTGAGTTTTGCTATTATCTAGATAAACTGGATCAGAAAACGTCATATGATACCATTAAAGAGCGTATAGATATTTTACACTCATACGGTATAGATGAAGTAGACTTATCAGGAGGAGAAAGCTCTATACATAAAGATTGGTTTAAAATATTAGACTATTGTAATGGTAAATTTAAAAATATAAGCTGTTTAAGTAATGGTTCGGCATTTTCTAATGAAAAGTTTTTATTAAAATCAAAAGAACATGGATTAAAAGAAATTTTATTTAGTTTACATGGTTACAATGAAAAGGTTCATGATGATATAGTGGGAAGAAAGAATGGTTGGAAGAAAATTAATAAAGCAATAGATCTATGTAATAAACATGATATACGGGTTAGAATAAACTGTACAGTTTACCAAAAAAACTATACAGGTTTAATAGCTTATGCTGATATTATTAAAAAAATTAAACCTTTTCAAGTAAATTTTCTTACTTTAAACTACTGGGATGATAATAAAACGTTTGAACCTATAGATGATTATAATAAACTAACCGATAATATAAAAAGATGTATAGATTTAATAGTTAATGATGTAAAATATATTAACGTTAGATATACACCTTATTGCTTTATGAAAGGTTATGAAAAATATGTATGTAATCAATATCAACATGTATATGATGTATATGACTGGAATAAAGAAATATATGACTATGATATTGATGTAACTAAAACATATACACATAATCAAAAAATAGAATTAGGATATGCTAAAGCTAGACATGATAGACTCACTGATTATAAAAAATCTTTAGCCTGTTTTAAGTGTAAATATTTTTATATTTGTGATGGTATTGAAAAACAATTAGATATGGAAGTTTATCCTGAGCCTGGTGATAAAATACGGGATGTTAATCATTATAGGAAAGATTTTTACTAGTGAGATATTTAAAATTAGATAAAAGTTATGATTTATTCTTAACAATGACATGGAATAATGATAATAATCATGGAATATCTGGTCATTTGTATGAAATATTAGAATATTACTTGGTCCTAAGCCGGCATATGAAAATTGGCATATTAATATGCGAAGATATGAATTGGAATACAATTGAAAAAGCAATTAAATCAAAATATAATATAAAAAATAATATAATTAATGAAATTAAAAGTAATACTATTTTTTATAATCGGCCTAAGTTTGTATCAGGTAAAAATATATTATTTGTTGATGGGGGATTTACTAGAACCTCGTTAAGGGACGGTATAGTTTTATCTTTTGATAATATATTTTCATTTAGATGTTCTAATAAAGATCACCACTATAATTTACCTTATAAAAATATAACTTTACTACAAGATCAAAGAGTTTATAATGATAAAGATAATGAAATAGCTATAGATTATAAGAAAAAAATAAAGTTTAACATTTATAATGATATTAAAAAGGTACAAACTGAAACTGCACTGTTATATATAACCACAAACTGTAGAAAACTGTGTAGTAATTATTTACTTGATGTAGTTATGCAGTATAAGTTTAAAAATTATATAATTCTAACTAATCAGCCAGAATTATACAAGGAACAATTTAAAAATATAAAAAATGTAACTTTCCCTGCTATGCCTTTAGATAATATATTTGAAAAGTTTGATACTTATATATATACTCCAACTTATTCGGTAACTAAACAAGAATTAGGTTGTTTTGACTGTAGTCCAAGATTTATAGCAGAATGTAAGTATTATAATAAAGATGTTGTATACCATAATATAGATAAAAAATATTTAGACATAGATACCGGATTAAAATATAGAAAATTAGATATAAAAAATAATTTTGAAAGTATTTTTTTAAATGAAAACGATCAACTAATTAATATTTTAAATGGCAGAATTTAAAGAAAAAATAAATTCATTTGAAATAATAAAAACAAATGAATGGCCAGAATATGATTTAAAAGTAACTCTAAAACCGTGTTTTAGGTGTAATCATAAATGCTGGTTTTGTGAAGAATATAACAATAATACCAAAACGTGGACAAAAGAACAATGTGATCAAGTTTTAGAAAAAATCAAAGATATTCCTGTAAGTAAGAAAAAAATATTTTTTTATTTTTATGGTGGTGAACCAACTTTAAGTAAACACTGGGAGTATTTAAATTATAAACTGGTAGAAATTTTTAAAGATAGGGAACTTTTTATACAAACTCAAACAAATTTAAGTATTAATAAAAAAAGATTAGAAAACTTTTTAATAAAAATTAATAAAATTAAACAATCAAATCATAATATAGATATATGCAGTAGTTATCATTTAAACAAACAAAAAGTTCAAGATTTTATTGAAAAAATGCATATTTGTAAAAAATATGATAGTTTAGGTCTATGCTTTTTTAGTACTGAGTTACCTAAAAAAGAACAAACTTTAAAAGAATTATATAAAATTCTAGATGTATTCCCTAATAAATTAAAAATGAGATTTACTGAAACTGAAAATTTGGTTAATAAAAATATTAAAGGTTATGAAGAATATTTAAAAGATAGTTTTCTCGTAAATGATGATAAAGGTAAAAGTCTAGAATTTAGATATTGGTTAAAAAATTACCCTGAATTAAAAAAATATTTTGAAATTGGCTGGAATTTTAATGTTAATGATAAAGTATTTAATTTTTCTGAAGTCACCGGTTATAATATACATAAAAAATTTAAATTTATGAAGTGTGACTGTGGTATCAAAAATATGGTTATAGATCATAACTTAAATACATACCACTGTAATGATGATTTTTATAATGGTATTAATATAGTTAAGTTGCAAGATTTAAATATTAGTACATATTTGAATAAATCATTAAGATGTTTAAATAATCATTGTTATGATGGTTTAGATCATAAAAAATATCGATGAAATTATTAGAAACAGGTTTTAAAGATCATAAAGATATTACATTTAGCTGGGAATTAACCGATCAATGTCAGTATAGATGTAGTTATTGTTATGTGAGAGAAATCTTGAAAAATAAAATTGATGAGAAGGATATATTAAAATATAAAAATGTATTAAAAAAATTTAAATTAAATTCAATACCTGGGTTTAGAGTTGAAATTTTAGGTGGTGAACCTACTACCCATCCTTTTTTCTTAGATATATTAGATGATTTAGAAAAAAATGATAAATGTAAGTTTCTTTCTGTTAATACAAACTTAGCAAAACCAGCATCTTATTATAAACAATTTTCTGATAAAACAAAATATAAAAAATTAGAATTTAGTATATCAGTTCATATTGAATATATAAAAAATGTTAATAAATTTTGCGATAAAATTAAAGAAATTTATAATGCTGGTGTTAAATGTTTTGTTAATTTAAATTTACATAAAGATATAAATAAAATACCAATTTATAAAGAAATACTTAATCAATGCTGGGATAATAATATTAATGCTGGTGTTAACTATCTTTTTTCGACTGATAATTATGATAGTAAATTTACTGATGAATATCATGAAACGATTGATAGAGAATTAATAGAACCGTTAAAACATAAGTTAGGTAATAAAGAAAAAATTTATATTGATCATGAAAAATTCCCTTTTGTATATGATAATGGTGAAACGAAATACTATGACTTACATGAAATAAATAAATATAAACTTAAAAGTTTTAAAGGTTATAATTGTAGACCAAAATTATGGTATATAACAAAAAATGGGGTTTTTAAAAACTCTTGTACTGGTGAAATAGCTGATTTTTTATTTAAAAATTTAAATAAATGTGTAAAATGCCCATTAACAGAGTGTGCATGTGATTTTATGTTTTATTACCATAAAACAGCTCCCGGCCAACTCAAACCTAAAGAATAAAAAAAATGAATTTAGATAAAACTTATAGTGATTTTACTGATACTAATATAGATGAAATAATACATTTTACTAAAAACAAAAATAATTTTATTTTTAGTGATTATATTGAATCAGGGGATGAAGAAGATAAAGAACCTGTTAATTTTAGTTGGGAATTAACATATTACTGTCAGTATAGATGTACTTATTGTTATGCCTTTGAACAGTTAACTAAAAAACCAGATCCAACACTATTAAAAGCATACCCTATAATTTTAAAAAAATTAAAACTTAGATCAATTCCTGAATTTAATATAGAATTACTAGGTGGTGAACCAACCACCCACCCTAATATTTTTGAAATAATTGAAGAACTAAATAAAAACGAAAAATGTAAAAGTATAGAATTAGTAACTAATATTGCTAAACCGGTATCGTTTTATAAAAAGTTTGACGATAAAAAATATAACAAACTTATAATTAGTGCTTCTTACCACAATGAATACGATAAAAATGATAGGTATTTAAAAAAATGCATTGAGTTAAATAAATTTAAAAACGTAAGATTTTTTAGCAATATTAATTTTGCACCAGAAAAAGAAAAGTGGTCTAAAACGTTTAAATTAATAAAAGATTTAAGTAAAAATAATGTAATGTCTCATTTTAATTTATTGCATTCAACAAAACAATATGAAGGATTTGATTTCGGTTATGATTATAAAACTGGCAAATCATGCTCAGAAAACAATACAGACCAAATGATGAGTATGGTATTGGAATTTTTAAACTTTTGTAAAGTTAATTCTGAAGAAAATTTTGATATTTTTAAAAATACTATTCAAAGAAATATAAGATATAAAGATAAAAAGGGTAGAGAAGTTTATATTCCAGAACTATTAATTAGAGCTTTAAAGCTTGATAGATTTTATGGGTGGAAGTGTAGTGCAAAAATGTGGAGTATAACTCCTTTAGGTAATATTCATAATGATTGTACAAACGAAAATCTTGATATATTAAATAAAAAATTAACGAACTGTGTGACATGTCCCCTTAAAACCGGTTGTCAGTGTGATCTAATGCTTAATTATAAAAAAATAAGGCAGTAGTTATTTTTTAAAAAAAATATTGCAATTGTTTATTTTTATAATTTTATAATTTTCTAATATATTATTTTTTAAATCAGAGTTATAAATAAATTTAAAAATATCTGAATATTTATAACCTCCACAATCTACAATTAAATTGCAATTAGTAAATCCAAATTTATGTTGGGTTTTATAGGGAATTATTTTAAAATCGATTATTTTTTTATTTTTCTTTAAAATGTAAATATTATTTAAATCTATATCACTTAAAGATAATATTGAAAAATTATCAAATAAAATTTTTATTTTTATGTTGAATTCCTTTTCAATAATACTATTTAATTTCTCGAATGTATCACTATTAATTCCATCTGTATATATCTTTAAAGCACTATCATCGTTTATTATATTAATAGAATTTACTATTTTATAAAATAAATTATTTGGATTAAAAAAATGATATTTTTTCTTATTAGTTTTTAATATTTTGTTAAACAAATAACTTAGCTTACCTTTATTATTAATTAAATCAGTAAATTTAACTTTTTCATAATTAATAAAAGTTTCAATATAAATTTCATCATTTTCTGTAATAATATTGGGTAAAAAATCGTATCTATTAAAACTTTGTACTACTAATGGTATTGAATTAACTATTTTATCTGACCAAATTAACGGGTCTATTTTAAAAGAACCGTATTTTATAAAAAATTTACCATCTTTTATAAAATATTTTTCTTTATTTAAAATATATTCTTTCATTACGATTTAATATTACTCTTCCACTGTCTACTAAAACAGTATTTATATTATTGTATAAATAAGTATTCATTTCTATTGCAGCTTTAGAAAATCCTGAATCTTCAACACAAACTAAATTAACAGCCATTATTAAGTTAATAAAGTCAATATCCGGGCCGTTGGAAGATATATTAATATCAATCTTTTTGTATTTTTCAATCTTGTTAAAAAAATATTTTAAATAGTTTATACAATTTTCAATTTTTACTCCAGTTTTTATATAGTCATCATTTGATAAATTATAATCTTTACTATCAAATTCTAAATATTCTTTATTTATAGTATTCATTTTACGTAATACATTTATATAACCCTTTCCATGGAAATGAAATGACGTTACTATTTTTATTGAATCTATATTTTTATGTTTTTTTAAAAAATTAATTACTTCATTAGATGAGTCAACTATATGATCACCACATCTTAAATTTACTACGAGTTCGTTTTTATTACGGTAAAAATTTAAATTATTTTCTTTTAAAAAATCATAAATTGAACATTTTAATACTTCTTTTTGAATTTTACTTAAATTAGGTCTTTTTAAATTACCAAAATTAATTTTTCTACCATTTTCACGTTTAAGTCCGTTTGCATGTATTTTATTTAGGTAATTAAAAAGTAAACTTTTATTGTATATATCATGATTTAAAATTTTTTTTATTATTTTTTTGTAGTCAAATATTTGATACAATATATCACCATATCGATATATTTTATTTTTAGGTAATACTGTAATATTAAAATTGTTAAATTTTATTACATCGTAATCAACTTGACTCATTAAGTTATTTAACTAAATACAGTCATTATTCAATTAATGAAACTTATAATTTGTTTACTAACACATAATAGACCTAGGTCTTTTAAACGATCAATACAAAGTATTATTGATAGTTATAACTATAGAAAAAGAAACTTTGATATGGAAATTATTGTAAATAATGATAGCAATGATATTAAAGAATTATATTATGATAATATTAAAACTAGTTATTATTATAGACAATATAAATGTTTAAGTGAATCTTATATAGATTTTTTTAATATGGTTGGTGATAATTTTATATATTTTTTTGAAGATGATGATATTTTAACCAATAATTTTTTTGATAATATAAATTTAAATTTTGATGTAAATTTAGTTGATTATAAAATTCATAAAGAGTTTTTAAAATTAGAATTAAAAGATACAAAACATAACGAAATAATTAAACAAAGAAAATTTAAAAATTATAAAATATTAAAAGATTTTTTAAAACATAATAAATTAAAATTTTTACAAATGAGTCAATTTGTTTTAAATTGTAAAAAATTCAATTTAAAATATTTTATAGATAATAAAAGTAAATACCAATTACGGGAATTAGACGAATTATTTTTATTGTGTATGAATAAAAAAAGTAGTGTAAATGTAATTAATAAAAAATGTTATATACAAGGATATGATGGTAGTAACTTAACTTTCGTTTTACCTGATTACTATTAAAATGAATATTATTATTACAGGTAGTGGTGGTTTAGTCGGGTCGGAAGCTGTAGAGTTTTTTTGCGCTAAAGGTTATAACGTTATAGGTATAGACAATAATTTTCGGAAAAAATTTTTTGGTCATGACGGTTGCAATTTTAACAATTTAAAAAATTTAGAAAAAAAATTTAAAAATTTTAAAAATTATAAAATAGATATTTCTAATATAAAAAAGTTAGAACCAATTTTTAAAAAAGTAAAAAATATTTATACTATTATACATGCTGCTGGTCAACCGGCACATGATTTTTCAAATATACAACCTTATATGGACTTTAATTCCAATGCTCTAGGTACCCTTAATTTATTAAATTGTACAAAAAAATATCATCCAAACGCATCATTTATATTTGTTTCAACAAACAAAGTTTATGGTGATTTAATAAATTACTCCAAAATAATTGATATAAGAGAAGAAGAATTAAGATTTGAAGGATATAAAAATAATAATAAAACTAGTATTAATGAAAAAATGAGTATAGATCAAAGTACACATTCATTATTTGGTGTTTCAAAAGTATACGCAGACTTATTATGTCAAGAGTATAGTAATTTATATAATTTAAAAACAGGTATTTTTAGATGCGGTTGTATAACAGGTAAAAAGCATAACGGTGTCGAACAGCATGGTTTTATGTCTTATTTTATTAAATGTTTAAAAAATAATTATGACTATACAATATACGGTTATAAAGGAAAACAAGTTAGAGATAATATTCATTCAATAGATTTAGTAAACGCATTTTTTGAATTTATAAAAAAACCTAAAAGCGGAGCAGTTTATAATTTAGGAGGTGGTAGAAATAATAATATATCTATATTAGAATTAATTCAAATTTTTAAAGATAAAAAATCTAATATTGAAAAAAATATATTGTATGATAACAAACCTAGAATTGGTGACCATAAATGGTATATCAGCGATAATACTAAATTTATTAATGACTACCCTAACTGGAGTCAAAAAAATAATATATTAAATATTGTAGATGAAATATATTACAATAGTTAGTAGTTATGCATAATAAATTATGTGAAATAATAAATTTATCATTTGATAATAAATGGAGCCATATACCTTCTGCCTTGTCAATGTTTGATTATGTTTCGACTATTTTTGAAAATAAATTTATAGACCCACATAATGGAGATTTTATCGTATTAGGAAAACCTCACGGTGGTCAAGCATATTACATACCTTGGAAGAAAGCTGGTTTAATAGATACATATTCAAATTTAACAACAGTAGTAAAAGAAGAAAATCATTGGTTTGTAAATTATTCATCAGATATTTTAGGTGATGCTTTAGGTGTCTCTATAGGTATTTCTTTAGTTAATAAAGATAAAAATATTTGGGTAAACATTGGAGATGCTGTATTACAAATGGGTAATACATTAGAAGCAATACAATATATAGGTCACCATAATCTTAATAATATTATTTTAACTATTGACTATAATAATGCTCAGAGATGCGGAGTTACAAATGAAATACTAAATATAGAACCTGTTTTTAAATTTTTAAAAAATTATGGTTGGGATTTAAATATTATAGATGGTCACGATAAAAAATTAATTAAAAAAATATGGAACGAGTGTAATTTTGATAAACCAACATGTTTTGTATTTAAAACTTTAAAAGGTAAAGGTTATCCAAAAATTTTAAATAACATTGCTGAATGGCATTATAAAACTTTAAATGAGACAGACATTAGACAGTTACTTGAGTAAACTAAACGACCCAGATATCTATTTTTTACATGGTGATATGTGGCATTTCTTTGATCTTTTACAAAAAAAACCTGAAAACGTTTTAAATTGCGGTATACAGGAACCTAATATTGTAAATATTGCAAGCGGTTTAGCATATTGCGGTAAAACTGTATTTGTTTATGGTGTTGCGGGGATGATTATACATAGAGGTTATGAACAAATTAAATTAAATGTAAAGGGCTGGGCAGAAAAAAATGGTAAAATAATTTTTATAAATTCTGGTCATAATAACTGTTACGAAATGGTTGGTAGGGGTCATTTAATAGATGATGATGATAAATTATGCCATGCATTAAAAATGCCATTATATACACCAGAAACCAAAGGAAAACTTTTAAAAACAGTTAGTAATATTTTAAGAGGAAAAAATGGATGTTTTTTTATAAGATTTGGCTATGATAATTGTAATTGGTAATGAAAAATAAAATTAATATTTATACTTCTCAGTTTGCTAATACAGATCACATACCATATACAATCGGAGTTCTAGTTTCCCATTTAACACAATTTGATTATATAAAAAAATCTTGTAATTTTCATAAAACATTTGTTAATAAAAAATTATTAGAAGATAATATAAAACAATGTAAAAATGCTGATATTTTATTATGTTCTTGTTATGTATGGAATTGGAATATATCAAAACTATTAGCTGAAGAGGTTAAAAAAATAAACCCTAAATGTCTTATTGTATTTGGAGGCCCTCAAATACCTAATAACGATAATATTTTTTTTGAAAAACATGATTATATAGATATAATTGTACATGGTGAAGGAGAAATGATTTTAAAAAACATATTCGATCATTTTTTTACTGATAAAAATTATTCAAAAATTAAAGGCATACAAACGAAAAATTTTAAGAACGAACCATCGTTAGAAAAAATAAATATTGAAAATTTATCTTCTCCTTACACCGATGGTACGATTGAAAGATTAGTGGGTGATGATTTAAAAAATAGTATAGGAATGTTGGAGACGTTAAGAGGTTGTCCTTTTTTATGCACTTTTTGTGATTGGGGTAGTTTAACATATACAAAAATGCGGAAGTTTAGTATAAAACGAGTTAAGGACGAATTAAAGTTTTTTTCTGATAAAGAAATTAGTTCTTTTTATGTTGCAGATTCAAATTTTGGAATTTACAAAGAGAGATATATAGAAATTGCAAATATCTTAAAAAATATAAATGAAAAACGGATTAAAGAAGGTAAAGAATCAATAAAAGCAATTATAACTGGTTGGGCAAAAATACCATTCTACAAGTTAGCTGATATTGTATATCTAATGAAAGATTCTCTTGGTCAAGCTGTTGGTATTTCAATTCAGTCGGTGAGTGATAAAGTTTTAAAAGCTATAAAACGTAAAAATATGGTTGATGTAAAAAATAAAGGAGAACTAGATATAATTACTAATACTTTAAAAAAATCAAACAAAAAAGGCTTTATTGAAATAATAATAGGGTTACCTGGCGAAAATCTGAGTGAATTTAAAACTAATTTTCAAAATTTACTTGCAGATAAAAATGTTGGCTCAAATGGAATTTATGATATTAGAGCATACGGTGCTCAACAGTTAGTTAATGCTGAATTAAATGACCCTGAATATGTAGAAAAATATAAAATAAAAACTTTAAATATACAGCAAAAATCTATATCTATTAATAATCGTTTTAAAATTTCTGAAAGTGAACGTTTAGTAGTTTCTTCTTCTACATTTAATAAAAAAGAATTTGAAGAAATGATATTATATTATTGGATTATTAAATTTATGCATTTAAGTGGATTAACTTTCAATTTATCACATTTTTTAAATGACAATAATATTGTAGAAATTTGGAAATTTTACGATGATATACATAATTTTTGTAAAAATATAAAAAATAATTTTATTCATAAAGAATACTGTTTAGCTAAAGAATTTATTAATGTTGGTTCTTCAGGGGGTGATTGGGAAGATTGTGATTATGCATACGAAACTAAAAATAATACAAATGAATGGACATTTGCTGATTTTAGTGAAATAATTACAAAAGGTACATACGACAGATTAAACAAAATGAAACAACAAGAAATGGTTATAGGTAAAATTAAGTTAATAAAATTTTATGAAAAAAAATATAATTTTAAATTAGATATAAAATTTAAAAACGAATATTTGAAGGAAATGAAACTAGAAGGTAGTGATTTTTCTAGTGATTGGTTTGCTCATAACGGTTAATAAATATTAAAATTATGATAAATTTATTTACAGGTGCTGAAAGAGGTTTTTTAGGTAGTAATATAAAAAAAAATATTAATGGTATAACTTTAGATTACGGTAATATTTTAGATAAAAAAATAATTAATTGCGATAGACTATTTCATTTTGCAAGTCCTAGTGATGATTTTGATTTTTCAAATAATAAAAATACAATTAATACAATTGTTAATGGTACTTTAAATATGGTAGATATTATAAACGAAAATAAAGGTAAGATTATATTTGCAAGTAGTATAGGCGTTGAAAAGCCAGATAACTTATATCGCCAATGTAAGTTATTAATGGAAAAATATATTCAAGATAATTGTAATAACTGGATAATATTAAGAATACCTAGGATATATGATAAAAGTCGTAAAAAAGGGTTAATGAAAAAATTAAGGTTAAATTTAGTACCAGAAAAAGATATGAATAATCAAATTGAATTTTTAACTTTAAATGATTTTATAAAACAAACTTTAGAAGTTGTAAATGAAAGAAATATAATATATAATTATAGAAATTTAAAGTGCAATACAATCGCTAATATTAAAAAATTATATACATGAAAAAAATTTTAATAATTGCGGCTCACCCAGATGATGTAGAGTTAGGCATGGGTGGCACTGTCAGTAAGTTATCTAAAAATAATGATATAACTCTATGTATATTATGTAAAGGTAATAAACCAGGAAAAGAATACGTAGAAAATAAAAGAATAAAAGCTTTACATAAAAATATAAAAACTTTAGGTATTAAAAAAATATATATGAATAGTTTTAATGATGTTAGTTTAGATACCGTACCTCATATAGAACTTACTTCCTACTTAAATGAAATCATTAATAAAGTTAAACCACAAATAGTTTTTACAAACCATGAAAACGATGTACATATTGACCATTATACCCTATCAAAAGCAGTAAAAGTAAGCTGTAGACCGAGAAATAATAGTACAATTGAAGCTTTATATGAATTTCCAATACCAGGTAGTACGGAATGGTCATTTAAAAATATAAATTATAATACTTTTATAGATATATCTAAACACTCAAAAAATAAATATAAATGTATAAAAAGATATAAAACAGAAATTAATAACTTACCTGATCCTTTGAATGTAAATTTTATTAAATATAGAGATAATTATTTTGGTAGTATATCAGGTAATAAAAAAGCAGAACCATTTATTTGTATATATAAAAAAGATATTTAAATGAAACCTATTTTAATGATCCATGAGTTTAAAAAAGATTTTTTAAACTTAAATTTAGAAGATTATATTTTAACATTCGATGATGGTTTATATACTCAATATCTATTTTTAGATGAGTTGTTAAAAATTAATACCGATAAATATTTTTTTATTAGTAGTGGTATAGTTTGTGAAGAAACTACAAAACAAGATAATACTTATATAACTTCTTATAATGCTCATAAAAAAGCTTTTAAAGGTAATTTTACTAATTATATGAAATGGTCTCAAATAAAAGAAATTTTTAATAAACCAAATTGTTATATCGGTTGCCATAGCCATTACCATAAATTGAAGACAGCTGATTGTGTTGAATGTATTATTGAAGATAATAAACAAATGCATTATGAATTTATAAAAAATTTAGATTTTATACCTGATAATTTCTGTTTTCCATATAATTATGAAACCCCTCTTTATAAAGAAATATTAAACTTAAAAGGTTTTAAAAATTTTTACAGTGTTGAAAGGATTGATATAAATGATATATAAAACAATTCATCAAAGTTGGTCTACTGAAACATTACCAGCTAAATATTTAAAAATAAAAATACAAAATAAAAAATTTTTTAAAGATTGGAACTATAAACTATGGACAGATGATGAAAATGATTTTTTTATAAAAAATAAATACCCATCCTTTTATAAAATATATAAAAATTACAATCATTATATTAATAGAGTTGATGCAGTTAGATATTTTTATCTCTATGAATATGGTGGTTTGTATTTAGATTTAGATATTATTTTTAAAAAAGATATTACTAAATTATTATCTAAAGGTAAGTGCTGTCTTTTTTCTCAAAAAGCTATAAATGATTATTTTTCAGTTAAAAAATATGAAAAATATATAGACCCTATGATTATGTATTCATCTCCAAAAAATAAATTTTTAGAAAAACTTATTAAAAAATTACATACCAATGGTAATAATAAGAAATATAATAATATATATGATAATATGGAAGTTGCAGGTCCTGCATTTTTAACAAAAACTTTTAATATTGGAGATGATGTCGATATTATTAGTGATAAAATAGTAACTGAAAAAAATTTAAAATACTATGATGATGTTTATGGTATACATCTATGTGATAATAATTGGGTAAAATGAAAAAAAGCGAAGAATTATTTAATAAAATAAAAATTACTGAAGATATGTTAGATTATAATGTAGCTAATATATTGATTGGTGATTTCAACAAAACTTATGACCCATATACTAAAATAAATAGAAAAAATTTAGCATATAATGAGAAATATAAAAATACTATTTTAGGTATATATTTTAGACACCCATATATATTAAAAAAATTATATGAACCAGGTTATTCAGGACCTTTACTTAAATTATCTATCGACAAATATATAAAAAAAAATATAGATAATTTGAAACTTCCAGAAAAGAATGAATTAGTAGTTTATTTTAGATTAGGTGACCATATTGTTAATTGGTATAATAAATATAATTTATTTTTTGATTATAAAAAACTTATAGATAAAAAAATAAAGAATAATAACTTTAAAAAAATAACAATCGTAACTAATTTGGCTTTTTGTGGTACTAAAAAACATAAAAAAATTATAACTGACGATATTAAAAAAAGTTATTTTTATAAAATATTTCAAGAAAAAAATTCCTTTACTTTAAATAAAGCAAACTTAAATATTAATAGAAAAGTATTTATACCTATTTTAGATGAAATTACCAACTTATATAAAGATTATGAAATTGATATTGTTTCAAATTATAATCCCGATTACGATATATGTTATTTGTATAAAAATGGTTTTTTAGGAGATTATAGAAACTCGTGGTATGGTATTTTTAACTATAATGGTTAAATAGATTATTATGAATGAAGAAAATATTAAAAATATAACTGAGCAGTTTAATTCTTTTGATGAAGAAATTCAAAAATTTAACGAAAAGGGTGTTGCTGCTGCAGGTACAAGAGCAAGAAAAGCATTATTAGAAATAGCTAAACTAACAAAAGCTATTAGAAAAGATATACAAGATGTAAAGAATGCTGATAAAGCATAAATAATAATGTGATTACTTTTAAAAAATTCTTTGAGTCTAATAAACCTCTCGGTTTAATAGAAACTATAACATTTGAAGAATTAGGTCCCATTGAAGCTAAAATCGATAGCGGCAATGGGGCTTATAATGTCTTGCATGGTGTTAATATTCAAGACAATAATCAACAGGTAACTTTTGATACAGTTAATGATAAAACTATTACCAAACCTATAAAAGAATATATTGATATCAATGTAGGTTCAGGTCCAGATGGAGAGCCTACTATTGATAACCGCCCTGTTGTTGAATTTGATATTGAAATCGGTGGTAAGACATACCCTAATACTAAATTTTCTATAGGTTCAAGAGAAGATAATGAATATAAAATACTCGTAGGTAAAGAGTTTATAGAACAACTTGGTGGTGTGATCGATGTAAGTAAAGAAGGTAATTTAGATTGAATGAATGTTAAAAAACCCGTATATATTATTTCATTTAAATAAAAAATTTAATTTAAAAGATAAAAAAATAAAATGTATAAATGAAAATGTTTTATTATTTGATAAAAAAATTATTAAAGCAGAAAGTCAAATTTTTAAAATATTAATTGATGATATAAAAAAAATCTATAAAATTTATAATAATAAATTTTTACCTAATTATAAATTTTTATGTAAAGAAAATATATATTATTATGATTTAACCTCAGGTAATCTTTTATCACACCACAAATGTAATTTTTTAAATAAACGAAAACTTTATAATAATATTATAGAATTTATAAAAAAAACTAAAAGTATAAAAACTAAAAATTTTAATAAAATATCAAAAAATCAAACAGAAATAAAAAGTGATAATATTTCTTTTATTTTTTTAGAAAAACAATATATACAACAGTTTAGTAAAAAAAATATAAAATTATACAATGACATTATAATTTTGTATAACTCAATAAAAGGTAAAAAATTAAAAAGTCATAAAAAAATGCTGTTTTACATTGACTTTAATTATCATAATTTTATTATTGATGAAAAATATAATATAACAAGAATTGATTTATCAGAAGGTTTATCTTTTTATGATTATTTACAAGTTATACCATACTATATTGCATTACTCTGGAAAACTAATGATATTAATTTAGTAAAAAAGGGTATAATAGAATGCAATTTAAAGCGTGAAAAAGATATAATTTTAAAAATGTCTTTTATATTATATTGTTTATATATGTTTCGTAGTTTTAAAAAATCACCTAAAGATTTAAAATTTAATAGAAATATATTTAAAACAATAAAATCTTTATCTTAAACCAGTAGTTTCAAATACATCTCTTGCAACACCTGCTGAAAAGCCTCCTTCAACACCTTTAACTATAACTGATATAGCATTATGACTATGTAGACTTTCATTATGAGATGCTACAATCTTAAAGTCTTTAATACGAGACTCACTACTAAGCTTTTCATACATTAAACGTACCGCATCTTCAACAAACTTTAGATTAGAACCATTTAGTTCAGCAAACGCTTGCTCATCTTCTCTCTTAACCATAACTTGAGTCTCAGTTTGTAAAGCAGCTAAGCATAACTCTTGTATATCTTCTACCCATAACATATCGTCAAACTTAACACTAACTCTTGCAACACTTCGTTGGCTATGAGGTACAGTAGCACGGTTACGATACTTCTCAGCATGCTCACTCAATTCAAAGCTACAAGGACATGCAGATGAATATACAAAGTCAAAGTGAATATACTTCTTAAATTCTCCATCCTTAGTTACATCACCTTCAAATACTACATCATAATATTGATAACCTTCTAACCCACTACGTAAACTAGTTTGCTTAATAGGATATGAAATTTTAAGCATAATTCTTGAGTCGAAGCATTTAAGATTCTCTCTATACGACTCTAATACATCTTTAATATTATTAATACTAAAAATATCATCCTTATGGTCATAAAAACTTCTCATTATACGAGACATATTAATGCCTTTCTTATGAGCTTCTAAACTAACACTACCAGTTACACTAGTTTCAAGATTAATGGTCTTACCATCTCTCTTCTTATATGTTAGAGGTAACTTAAAATTATGTATACCTACTTGTTGAATAGGTACTGCAGCCCCTTGAATTAAACTTGATGGTCCATTCTGTAGGTCAGGTAGCGATGAAATATATTTTCTATCAGCTTTAACCTTATTATCATAAACTCTAATAGGTGGAAAATAACCCTTACTATATTCTTCACCCATTAATTCTTTTGCAATAATATCTTTTTCACCAGTAAGTTCACTTTCACTTACATCATCACCTAACCACTCATAATTATTATTTTTATCGGACATATATCTATTATACCGTATAGATTAAATATTTCAATGACCGATAAAGAATTATTTGAGAAAGTTGAAAACAAATTTTTACCTGAAAAATCTCTTAAATTAGAAAGATTTAATAAAACAAAATTTCAAAAAGTTTTAAACGAAATAAGAGGACCATCTTCTCCAGGCAATGTAGGTGCAGGAGTAGGTAGTTTTTTAAATAGAGCTGCTGCAGCTATTCCTGGTACAAGAGGGTATAGAATGAGAAGTGCAGAAGCTAGAAAACAAGAAGCTTTAGCAAAACAAGAAGAATTAAAAGCTCAACAATCTGAAAAAGATTTGCAAGGTGGTGGTTCAAAAAAAATGAGTGAAACTACTGCTAAATTTTATGAAGCCAACCCTCAATTTGCTACAGCCTATGATTTAGCTAAACAAGGTAAAACATTATCATCTGAACAACAAAGACTTTATAATAAAATTTTAAAACAAATTGATACTATTGAATCAGGTAAAGTGCAAAAAGCTGGTAAGCAAGAAGCTCAAAAAGAAAATAAAAATATAGCTGGTGAACGTATACTTAAAAGATTGAGTGCAACTGCCCCGAATATAACTAAATTTTTAATTGATCCAAAGAATAAAGCAACAAAAGATTTATATATAAAATATATTCTACAAGATGATGCATTAGGTATACCTACTGAAAAAGAAATAGTACAACTTGCACAAAATTTAACTAAAATATTGCAAGCTAATGTTACTGAAATTAATAACTTTAAAAGATTTATTAGGGATCAATACTCGCTCCAAGATAAAGGAGCTGGTCTAATTAAATTATTACCAAGTGCTCCTAGTAAAGATAAGGGTACAGGTAAAACTAAAAAAATTACCTTAAGACCAGAAACTGTTCAACATTTTATTAAAAAAGATATTGAAAAGTCAGGTAGAACAATAGCAGATCAAATGAAAGAAATGGTAAGACAAGCTAATAAAAAATATAAAGAAGGTAATTTAGTCAAAGGTACTGGTAAACCACCAGCAAATTATAAAATTATGGATATTAATAATGAAACCGGTCTTATAACAGTACGAAGTGTAAACGATAATAGACCGTATTATAAATTTGCAAAAGATTTAGGTGAAGTAATAGAAAAGGGTGCACGACAACCAGAACTAAATTTACCGGAGAGCTTCGACCAAGTTATAAAAAGATATAGATAATTATCTCGTCCCTTCTCTCTTATCTAAAGATATTATAAATTTTTTTTTTATAGAGTCAACTATTATTTAAAAAAAAGTTGATTTTCATTAAATTGTTATCATAATAATAGTATGAGATATGTATCAACAAAAATTATACCGATGGGTAGTACAGCCTTTCGTCAGTGGAGAGCAGATAGTCATTGTAAATTAATTCATGGCTATAGATTGCAATGTAAGTTATGGTTTACAGCAGATGAATTAGATCAAAAGAATTGGATTTATGATTTTGGTGGTTGTAAAGAGATTAAAAATCTTTTAGAGAAGCAATATGATCATACAACTGTAGTAGCTGCTGATGACCCAGAGTTAGATACATTTAAGTTAATGTCTGAAAAGGGTATGATTGATTTACGTATTGCTGATAAAGGTGTTGGTATTGAAAGAACTGCTGAATGGGTATATGAAAATGCAAATAAGCTTGTAACCGAACAAACTAATAACCGTGTAAGAGTTATTAAAGTAGAAGTTTGGGAGCATGAAGGTAATAGTGCTATATATGAAGAATTATTGAATACAATTAAAGATGAAGGTCATCTTCAAAATGTAGATACTGCTAAAAGTCTCCATGAACTAAAAGAACAGGAAATAGAAGCCTCAGCTATTATTAATGATGAAGTTAGAAATGAACCGGTAGAAGATCAAGGTCCGAAAACACCTCCTCTATATAACCAAACATCAAAAGGTATTGGTAACCCATTCGCTGGTACTTCATGGGGTAACTAGTAATGGATATAGGGGACGTTTATCAAAATAATGTAAACAAAAACCCTGTTATACAAACTGGTATATCTAGCGGTATACCTTCTACTAGAGAACGTGACCCACAACAAGTTAAACTAGAACAGGATGTGTTTAGTAAGATGGTAGAGGTATCTCAACCTCAAGAACAGGAACAAAAAAAAGACCTACCTAATATTAATTTACAACAGGTAGGTCTTGCTCAAGCTATGAAAGAATTATTGGATAGTGTTGAGTCTTCCGACGATAAATCTTAAAATTTTACTTCTAACAATATCTTCTTCATCAAATTTAAACGTCGATATACCTTCATCTTCACATACCGGGTCATTAAAAGCTTTTAATATGCTTTTAAACCCACTTTTTACACCGATATCAGCTTGCTGTGTATCTCCAACCACTAGATATTTACTATCCTCACCAAAACGTGTTAAAATAGTAGTTAGTTCGGAATTTGTCATATTTTGCGCTTCATCAATAATAACGCAAGCATTTTTAAATGTAAGACCTCTTGTAAAGTTAACCGGTATACACTTAATATAACCTTTATTCATTAGATTACCACCAGCCCCTGCAGTTGTTATTTCTTCAAGTTTATCAATCAAAGGCATTGACCATGGAGCAAATTTTTCTTCTAACTCACCTGGTAACGCACCCATACTTCTAGAAGCACTTTCAACAATAGACCTAATATAAATTATATTATCTATTTGTTTTCTATTTAGCATTTTTAATGCTGTTAATACAGCCAGATATGTTTTTGCTGTACCTGCTGGACCGTCGACCATACACATTCGGGTATCTTGATTTAAGGCTTTAACTAAAAAATCTACCTGATTTGGTGTCAATTTATAGTCTTCATTTATTTTGAAGTCTAAATCCCAATTTACATTTGGTTGTTCGACTGTACTATCAGAGACTGAATCTATATAAT
>Ga0209535_1000370_pt1 | contig 31644 bp, 38 predicted proteins | sample LinPmetageLP28_FD_184041 | JGI IMG/M metagenome (GOLD analysis project Ga0209535, IMG submission 184041) | Marine viral communities from the Pacific Ocean - LP-28 (SPAdes) (version 2) | ecosystem: Environmental > Aquatic > Marine > Oceanic | place: Pacific Ocean | collected 2009-08-22
CCAAACAACTTCTGCCTTCCTGACGTTTAGAGAATTTATCTGACATCAACGTGTAGCTGTCAGGATTAGTTTCCAATATATCTCTTAATACAATCCCTCGGTTCTCGGGTTGTTCTACGCCTGGTATGTTCGTCCAATAATATCTTTGGCGATTTTGTGCGCTAACTAAAGCGCTATTGATGAGTATGGCTTCAACTCCTACCTGTTGCGAGATGATGTCCAAAAACTCTTTTTTCATCTTTACGTTTTCTAGTAAGAAGTATTTAGGCTCACATTCTTTCAAGATACGAACGAACTCAAAGAATAAAGCAGATCTTGGGTCGTCAAACGCCAACTGCTTGCCCGCAAAAGAAAAACCCTGGCAAGGCGAACCCCCCAATATTAGGTCTATCTTGGGTAAATCTTTAGCTTTTATTTGGGTTACATCCCCTAATTGTATTGTCTCAGGCCAATTTTTTTGCGTAACTTGAATAGCATATTTATCTATTTCGGCAGCGTAATACTGGTCTACTTCTATACCCAGACGATCAAGAGCTAGTCTTCCGCAACTCATTCCATCAAATAAACTTAGTACATTCATATTAATTTACAATTAAATTTAAAAACATTCCGCACTCTTTGTTCAAACGCTCCGTTGCAATTTCAATATATTCTTTATTTAATTCAATCAATATGGCATTTTTATTATGATTGTTAGCCACAATGCCAGTAGTACCACTACCACCAAAAGGATCTAAAACTGTGCCAGGTTTAGTTTCATTGGTTTTGCAGTCGCATTGTTTTTGCATACCTAAATCTTTTGGTGGATTTTCTCTATTATATTTATCTAATACTCCACCAACCTTTCTGTCATCCAAACCACTTCTTTTGTTTCTCTCTACCTCTAATTGCTTTGGCTTTTGCATAACTCGTTTATAAGGTTTACCACAATCAACACATATCTTTTCTGGACAACCAGCTAGTACGCATGGCTCTATTAAATCCATTGGAAATGTTGCAAAGTGTGCATCTTTAAATGGTTTAGTAGTTACTGTCCAGACTGAGCGTTTATTTCTTTTAAAATTGCCGTCTTTAGAATACCTTTTAGTTCTTTTAATATCTGCATTTGTATCGCCTTGTATAATAGAGCCAACATTATCGTAGCTGTCTGACCATTTACGTTCATCTTTGCCAATACAATCTTCTTTGATAGCTTCGTTATCAAAGTAATACTTTGGACACTTACTCAACAAAAAAATATATTCATGTGCCTTTGTACAACGATCTTTAACACTTTCAGGCATAGGGGCTGGTTTATGCCAAATAATATCTTGTCTCAAAATCCACCCATCTTTTTGTAAACCAATAGCTGTTTTAAAGGGAATACAACCTAACTGTTTGTTTTTTAAAAAAGTATCTCCTAAATTAAGCCAAACTGTACCATCATCACGAAGCACTCTTTTTACTTCTCTAAATACCTTAACCAAGTTATCAACAAATTCTTCTGGAGTTTCTTCCATGCCTAATTGATCTGCTGCTTGATAATTCCTAAGGCCAAAATAGGGCGGAGAAGTAATACAGGTATTTACAGATTGCTCTGGCAAATCTTTTAATTTATCTAGGCAATTGCCTTGTAGTATTTTTACAGTCATATTAAATAAGGTGAGGTACTTCGTTGCTGACCGTACCTCGAGTCATTTGTTTACTTTCCTTACGGAGAAAGAGATGCAACTGCATATCTATTATATTATAGAGATCGTATGTATTACCTCTGCCGACTCCCTTTTTCAATTCGGGTATATTTTTTATAACGTCTGCCTTTGCTATTGACTCCGTGCGTTACTTCCCATTCTTGTTTTTTAATTTTTCTAGTCATCTTCAATACTCGTTTCCATTATTTTTGGTAACAATTTAATAACGTAATATTTATTATCTTCATTTAATGATCTAAATAATTCAGCTATTTCTAAAATTTTTAATTCTTCGTTACTCATTTTCAATCTCTAGCATATCAGCTCGCCCTGATATAATTTCTTTAATTTCATCTTCAAAGTCATCTATTGCTAATAAAATTTTTTCTTTATTATCAGTTACGTTGCTATTGATAATCCCTCTGACTCTATCTAATATTTCTTGATAGCCGTCGTAAGTTTTAATGTTATTCATGTTTCTCCTAAATAATTTACTTTTAGTATATACTAATTTGTTTACAAGTGTAAATATTTAATTTATGATTGTTTTTCAACTTTTGGAGAAAAGATATGACAGAACTAAAAAAATTAATAGATGAAACCCTCCAGGCTAAATCTAAAAAAAGGCTAGGTTTAATTACCCCAGCCCATGCTGATAGGCTTTTAGAGGATATTAGATCAATAAATAGATTGGTAACAGCTTTAAATTATGTGTACGAAAGTCACCCAAGTGTTTTTGAACAGGCTTATCTGGAGGCGTTAAAAAATGACAATAGGTAAACCTTTAAAATGTTACCCATTCAAAAAGAAAGACGGAACTTTTATTTATCTGCCTTACGACAAAACGGAATTTGATTTGACGTTTAAAGGCGAGGAAGAAGACTTGCTACCAATAAAAGAATACTGGCGATCCATTCGTAAACCAAAATACGATCCGCGTAAATCGCTTAACGAAAACTTAATGGAAGTAAAAAACTTTATGGGCTTTTGGCCTGAACCGTTTTTTTCCGACAAAATCGTGCAGACTATGTTGTTAGAATATGAAGATGACAACGCAGTTAAGGGGTTTTTTAAAGAACACCAGGATTATCAGGTCGAACAAGAAAAATTTAACAGTAAAAAACATACGTCTAAACAAAATTGGGTAGACGATGACATACCATTTTAGGAGAAATAAATGAACATACCAGATTTAAAAGAATACAACCCTGTCCAAAAGGGTGATGCGATTATTATACGAGAGATACCCAACGAGGTGTATCATTCAGACGTAGGAATTAGCTCAAGTTTTGTGCGTAAATTTGCAGATAGTCAACTGCATGCAATAGAGACTGAAACTGAAACTACTTCAGCTATGAACTTTGGAACGGCAGCTCACTATATGTTAGTGGAAGGCGAAGCAGTTTTTAATGATAACGTTGGCGTAATCGTTGGCTCTCCTTATACCAAAGTAAATAAAGACTTAAAACAAGACTTTATTCAACGTGGCTTAGTCGCGATCAATGAGAAAGACTATATGGATATTGAAGGTATGGCTTCTAATATCATTCCAGAAGCGGATATGTATTTAAACGGCAACAACAAAATACCAGAAGCATCTTTTTATTGGTATGAGGACGACGTGCTTTGCAAATGCAGGCCAGATGTTATTTGCAGTCCGCAAGGCGTACATCAAGATTTTGAAATTGTCGCGGTTGATTACAAAACCACGTTCAGTTGCAGTCCTTCATCGTTTTTAGATTCTGTATTGAAATACGGCTATGACCAACAAGCTGCTTGGTACAGAAGAGGCTTGGAGGCTGCAGGCTACCGAGTCAAAGAGTTTGTATTTGTAGCGCAAGAAAAGAAACTACCTTACGCAAGCAAAGTGTTTAAGATAACAGAGAAACACATGGATGAAGCCTGGATAGAAATGTCTGAAAGCTTAGAGTCGTATAAGAAGTATTTGAAAGGAACTAAGCCTACCATTCATAACAGTCCAAATATTGTTACACTTGATATAAATGCCGAAGATTAATTCCAGAAACAAAGGCGCTCAGTTTGAGCGTGATATAGCTAAGATCCTTAATGAATTCTTTATAGAAGAGGGTATTGACTACCAGACCAAACGCAATCTGGATCAATACCAACAAAAGGATCTATGCGATTTAAACATTCCTTACCATGCAATAGAATGCAAATTTTATAGAGAAGGCGATTTACTGAGGCCAGCTTGGTGGGAACAAGTTTGTAAAGCAAGTTCTGGCAAAATACCGACGCTTATCTATAAGTTTAATCGTCGTCCTGTTCGCGTTTGTATTCCTTTATCAGCTATTAACCTGGAGTGGTCTACAGATCATACTAAAGTAGCTGTCTTATCTATGGACGATTGGTTGTCAGTCTTAGCGACCAATTGGGATTTATATTCTAAAGAAAGCTAGGTTGAGCTTATCGCTCTTGACGACCCCTAGCGTAGCCGTTGTGACTAAAGTGAAGGTTTGCTTGGAGCAGACTCCTCACTTACGGGATCGGCCTTAGATTCAGCCATACTTGGCGGTAAGTCAGCAGGCTTTGGAGCTGACTGTTTTTCTAAGGGTTTATAACCAACGATTTTATTACTGTCGCCATATTCAGAACCTTCTTCGGCTTCTTCTACAGCTAACGAAACAGTAAACGGTTTACCGTGTAAATCGTGTGCGCTTTTTGGCGGATTATCGTTACCAAAGCCTAACGCTTTGCATAATCTAGCCCAATCAGCTTTTGCATACCCTAGATAAGTAGGGTTATCTTGCCAAAGCATAAACGGTTTTCGAACTTTCCACCCTGCATATTTATCGCCAGTTATTTCTAACTCAAGCCATATCATGTCATTACCTGCGTTAGATTTCTTCTTCTCACAAGTAGTTACTACACAAGGGTAGTCCCCTTTTGGTATCGCTGTGTTGTCACTACCAGCGTCCTCTATATTAAAATCAAATCCTTCAAAGTCACTCATTTGTTTGCACCTCCGCAAATCCAAGTTTATTAATAATAGTAGTCAAGTTTGGACTTTCAAACTCATCTAACTTTCCACTACGATCTTTGGCAATATATCCTTGCCCAAGTCTAGTTTGTAACCAACGAGAGGTTACAGTTTTGCCTTCTGCATTTTCTTCATCAAAAGTACGAAGTACCAAAACTTCATCAAAGAAGTAAGGTATTTGCGTTGGCAATTTGGCACCAACCATCATTGGTTGATAATGAAACATGCCTGTTGATTCATCGCGTTCTCTACTTTGTTTAGCAATGAATACTACATGCACTGGCAAGTCCCTAAATCGACGCATAGTTTTAATCATTTCTTCAATGACCTTCCCATACGCTTGTCTAGGATCTTTAGTTTTTGCTTTCTCTTGCGATAATAGAATCTCTGACATTTCAGTAATACTATCTAAGCAGACAGTATCATAGTCCAAAGACCCATTCTCTAAGAGTTGAGCAATCTCCTCTATTTCTGATGCTTCTTTGACTTCGATTGCGTCTAAGTTTTCAGCATCTTTAATAGATAACAAACCACTCTCCATACTGACAACAAGAGTTTTACCTGGTGCTGTCTTTAAAGAGGTAGTTTTACCTGCCCCACTTTCGCCGTAGATCAACAGTTTTGCACCCTGTTGTTCAACTAGCTGTGTAGGCTTTCCAATACGATTTATAATTTTATCGTTCATTTTTCTATCTCCACATAGTTTAATGTTGATTGATATATTGTTTTCAGTTACTATATGTTGAAAACAACAATTAACCTATTGTAAACATGAACAAAGAAAAAAACAAGAACCAATGGAAGATAAATTATCTTTACCGAGAACAAAAACTAGGCGAAAAAATACTTATGGGTTTATATTCAGAAGGATTGGAGCCAGAATATAAGGAGCGAGAAGTGGAACGTATAACATTAAAACAGTATATTGAATTTATTGGCATCAAGCCAGCAGCTGAATTATTTGGCTGTTCAATAGCCTCAACCAAAGCCTGGCGTTATGGTCTTAGACAACCTTCTATAGATCAAGCCAAAAAAATAATAAAAGCATCAAATGGAAAATTAGATTTTGAATCTATATTTGGCCCAATTGAAGATACAAAAAAAACGGTTGAATAGTGTTAGACGTCAAAGCAACTGCGCAGGATACTGCGTTGGAGCTTGCTCTTGCTTATGCAGAAAGTGGCTATAGCCCAGTACCTTTATTAAGACACAATAAAGTACCCCCTAAAGAATTAGGCAGTTGGCAACAATTTAAAGAGCGACAACCAACAACAGCAGAAATAACTAAATGGTTTAAAAATCGTGATGATTTGGTTGTCGCTTTAATCTGCGGAAAATTTATCGTAGTGGATGCTGATACTCCAGAAGCTTGTATCTGGGCAGAAGAAAATTTACCCAATACTCCCTGTAAAGTAGTTACGGGTAAAGGTATGCACTACTACTATAACAATCCAGAAAACTATACTACTTATGTTGCCAGAAGAACTGACACATCAGATCCTGCTAAGTTAATTGATATTAGAGGTGTGGGGGGTTTGATTATTGCACCTTACAATATTCATGCTACAGGAGCTATTTACGAACCTAAATTTATTGACGGGTGGGATTGGCATGATACTAGCGATTTACCAAACTTAACTAAAGAACATTGGGTAATGATAACTGGAGCTGAAAAGTTAAATGGCAAATCTATTACTTCTCCATTTTCTATGGAAGGAGTTCAAGCAGGAAGCCGTAACGACAATGCTGCTCGATTAGCGGGTAATCTAATCGCTAAGAATGTCAGTATTGAAATGGTTGAGTTTTTTGTACAATCTTGGAATCAACAAAACAAACCACCTTTACCAAGATCAGAAATTTCTACTACAGTAAACTCTATATTAAAGACCCATGAAAGAAAGAATGAGCAAGCACCTGCCTTTATTCAACGTACCTATAATGTGAACGAACCAACTGACTTATTTAATCCACCAGGCATAATCAAAGATATCTTTGAATATTCTGAAACCATTGCGCAAATTCAACAGCCTGCTTTATCTATGCAGACAGCTTTGGCTTTAGGTTCTGTTTCTTTAGGCAGAATGTATCGAACCGATATGAACAACTTTAGTTCTATGTTTTTTATGTGTATTGCTAAATCAGGACAAGGTAAAGAAAATGTTAAGACTGTTATGGAAGCTGTTTTAGATGGAGCTGGACATGGCGAGATATTAGCTGGAGATGGCTATACTTCAAGTGGAGCTGTTTATAGCTTACTTAGACATAAGCCAACGCACATAACAGTTATGGATGAGTTTGGTAAAAGATTAGAAAGTATTTCTAAAGCATCTAACTCTAACAAAGAAGATGCTCTCCAAGTGCTTATGGAGACTTGGGGTCGTTGTCACGGGACAATTAGGCCAGATAACTACTCTATGATGACTTTGACTCAAAAACAGCAAGAAGAAGCCTTAGATCGCTCGACAATTAAACCTGCAATTACTTTGATTGGTATGTCAGTACCTAGAAACTTTTATGGAGCCTTATCAACAGGTCGTATTGTTGATGGTTTTTTGAATCGTTTTATAGTTGCAGAATCTAAACTACCTAGAGTCGTAGGCAGAATGGTGCCTTTTGTTGAGCCATCTCATAATATATTAGAATGGGTACGTGATGTTCGAGCAACAAATAATGAAATGGAACAGATAGCCAGAGACAATTCCGAAGTAGATTTTAAACAACGCTTAGTAACTTTTGATGACGATTCTAAAAACTTACTCAATACTTTGGCTTACGAATTAGTAGAGCAACAAAACAAATTAGAAAAAGATGGTTTAGAAGTTTTGCTTTCTAGAACTAGAGAAAAAGCAATGCGTTTAGCTTTGATATGCGCACTTGCTGATAATCCATACGCTAGAGTTGTTAAGGGCGATATTACCAAATGGGCAATAGATTACGTCTATTACTACGATCAGGTAATGGTAGCTACATGTGAAGATAAAGTTGCAGGTTCTGAAATGGAAAGTCGTATCAAACAAGTTCTTAGCTTTATAAGAACGCAAGGGGAAATGGGGATCAGTCGTCGCGATATAGACAGAAGAGAATTATTCAGATCTATGAAGTCTTTTGAAGTAAAAGAAATTATTAATCGTTTAATGAACGCAGGTGAAATACAAGAGAAAGATGTTAGAGTCAAAGCAACAGGGCGACCAATGAAAAGAATAGTTGCTATTGATCCAAACTTTTTTGATGATTAAACGAGGTTAATATGGAAACCAAACCAAAGATGGAAACAATTAGCGATCAAAAACGCGAAGAACGAGTAGCGGGTTTTATTGAGGGATTGTGGGGCGTAAGGTGCAATAAATTGCCAGTAAGTTATGGCCTAGATTATTGGTGCGAAAGCCAAGAGTCCTCGTTCTGGTTAGAAGTTAAATGCCGCAGCTTTGGTATTGACAAGTACAATACTTTATTACTAAGTGCTTCTAAATTACGTATGGGAGCTGCTTTATCTTTAGCTACCAATCAACCTTTTGTTTTGGTATTTGCAATGACTGATAGTGTTTATGCTCATACTTGGAAGCGAGACAAAGTTTATGATGTACGCTTTGGTACTATTGCTGAACCGCAATTACCAGAAGACTCAGAGCCATATATACATTTTAGTAGAGATGAATTAGATTGTTTGTCAGATCAACCTTTGGGTTTTGATCGAGAAGAATTAGGCTTGACTTAAACTAATCTATCTAAGCTTCTAGCTATATCCTCATTAGCAGGTGAACCACCTAATAAACTTTTTGAAATTGTAGTTGATGTTTTACTAGGATTTGGATTAATATTTAACTCGGGCAATTGTAAATTAGACGATTGTTTATTTAATAATGTACGAAGTTCTTTGTTTAATTTTTCTGCTTCTTCTCCTAGATTAATATTATTTTTTTCTATTTCATCTTGAGCTTGATTTTTTATAAATTCTTTAGTTTTATCAGTTGTTTCAACAACTTCTTCACCTAATGTTATAGGAGGTACTAATCTTATAGCATCTTTAAAAGCCTGCATTACAATATTTATGCTTTCTTTATCTGCTTTAGCTAATCTTCTTACTACTGAAGGCCTGCCCATAATATTTCCTAAAATTCCTAATTTTATTAATGTTGGAAACATAGCAAAATTAAAAGCATTTACAGCAACTGCACCAGCTATTAAAGAACCAGCTCCGCCCCCTTCAGATGCGGTCATAACTCTAATATCTCTTACCAAATCTCTTAAAGCTTTTGTTTCTGTTCTGCCAAACATAGCTCTTAAAGCATCATCACCTTTAGAATTTAAAGCTCTCTCTAAGATTTCTGGATTAAAAATTTCATCAACTCTTTTACCTGGTCCAATTGCTATTTTTAATAAGTCACGCATACTGTCTTGTTGAATTTTTTTAAATGTATCTGGATCAAGCACTTTTTTTAATTTTTCTATATTAGAAGCTTGACCATTTTTAAATACTAAATTAATAATCTCATCATCTTCAGCTGATCTAATTCTTTTAAATAATTGATCTACTTCAGCGGTATGTAAAGCATTTTCACTTTTTATAAAATCATCTAATGAGTTTTTTAAACCTTTATCTTTTAAATTATCTAAAACTTTTTCTAATCTTTCTGGTTTAAAATTCCTATTTATTTTATTAAAATCAGACAATATTCTTGGTAAATCTGGTATGTCGTCAAATAATATTTTTTGTGTTGAACCCAGCTTATCTCTAAAAAATCTAGCAAAAGCAGTTGGGTTTATTTGTCCAGTTTCAATATTAATTACATTTGGATGCTCTAAAGCTTCTCTTACAAATGTTTCTTGTAATTCTTTTTTTGTTGCCTGTTTAGCTGCTTGATTTGGTATAGCATCTAAGACTCCTTTTAATACATTAGGTTGATTTTTTTTAATTATTTTTTGAAAAATTTCATCTACGTCGTAAGCCCCACTTCTAGCAAACTTTCTAATGTCAGTAACAATTACATTATTGAATGGTTCAACTGCTTGTCTATATTCTCTATTGTATTGCCTTATCATTTTGGCAGCAGACTGTAATGCTTCAGCGTCAATTGTTTTTTGATTTGGGTCTAAAGGACCTGTTTTTGGCTTAGTGTATCTAGCTATCATTTCGTCTACACCTACACCTTTTTCTAATTTTAAAAAAATATCATCTACTTGTTCAGTAATTTCTTTAACAGCTCTAGCAACATCTTTTGCTCCAGTGCCAGCTGATCTGCCTATAGTCAAAAAAGTTCCTCTTAATTGATTAAGTGCCTCCAAGGAAATACCATCTTTTTTAAAATCTCTAAGTATTCCTTTTATTGTGTCTATAGAACCACCTTGCACACCTTCTATAGCTTGTAATAATTTTAAACCTGGTTTCTCTGTAGTTAATCTTTCTAAAAATCCTAATAAATCATCAACTCTTAATCCAACATTTCCTTGCCAAGCTTGTAATCCATTTGCATTTAAAAAGTTATCTATTTCTTGGCTTCTTTTGACAAACTCTCCAGGTTTTGTGCGATCACCGTCTATATAACCAAATTTTTCATTATATAATTTTACAATTTGATTTCTTAAATTTTGACTTGCTTGTATTCTGTCAGCGCCACCTGTTAAAGCCCCATCATCAATAAGTTTAATAGCATTATTAATATAATCGTCTAAAGCTTGATTTGATTTTTTTGCACTTTGAGAAAGGCCATCTATTAACGCATCTATTTCGCCTTTAGTTAATCTTCCTGTTTGTATTGCTTGGGAAAAGTCATCTAAAGATAAAGTAACGTCACCTTGTCTTTCTAAAAATTTTTCAAGTCTTTGTGTGCCATATTCTATCAAACGCTTATCTCTTCCTGTTCTACCAAAGACAGTTTCAGAAGCTGCTTGAGTTGTACCTGCTAATTTTCTTCCTATTGCTCTTTGTGAAACAGCAGCTTCAGTAAAAGTATTTATGATTCCATCTGATTGAGCTTTTTTTATATCTTTGAAAGTTGGTTCTCTACCTAATCGTCTAGCTAAAAGTTCTACCTCATTAGGATCAGCTCCTTGTGCTATAGCTCTTGCAATACTAATATCACCTATGGCAGAGGGTTTTTTACCCAACATAGCTTGAAAAGCTACTCCTCCAACTTCAAAAATACCTTGTGATACTCCACCAATCACTCCTTCTATAGCTAAATCTTTTGCAATTTCACTCGCTTGCTGTTCTTGAACACCTAATAATAATTCACTCGCTTCTTCAACTCCTTTACCTCCAGCAGACCCAATTGCAACTGCACTTGCTCTAGTCAAACGATCATTTACTAAAAAAGGTTTCAAAGCTTTTAATAATTTGCCTCCAGGCGAAAGAGCAACTATTGCACCAGCAACTGGCCCAACAGTGCCAGCAAAATCAGCAAAATCACCTGCCGACATGCCTTCTTCATCTACAATAATGTTTTTGTTAGAAGGTTTTTCGTTTAATCTTTTTTGTCCTAAAGGAGTAATTGCTAATCTGCCGTTTGCATCATATATAAAACCTCGAGATCCTACGTACTTTTTTAACACAGACTCTTTTTCTTCTTGAGTTTCTGCCATATCTAATTGACTACGTAGACGTAAATTGCTTATGCCTGTCTTATAATCAAACTGAGTTTCATTTAAAACTTTACCGCCAGCTTCTTTTGCTAAATATTGTTTAACAGTACGTACTGCTAATTCTTCTTGTCCTGACTCACCTTGGACTTCAATAATTCTGCCATCAGGTGTTTCGATTTCATATATCATTCTATATTTTTATTCTAATTCTACTTTCTTTGTCATCTGTTGCTCTTTTAAAATCTTTAGGCAACAAAGGGACTGGTAAACCATTTTCAGTGAAATAAAGACTTGTGGCTCGATATTCATTTAAAGCTTTTGAAGTTCTTTGGTTGACAGTGTTTATTTGTGTTTCAATTTTTTCACGCACTTCAGTTTCTCTAGTTAAAGGATTTTTTAGATCACCAACTAATCTTTGCGCTATCTGTCTATCTACATTTGAAATGGTTCTACCACTTTCTCCTGTTATTGTTTTGATGTTACCGTTTGCTATTTGCTCTAAAACTACTATAGCTCTTTCTCTAGGACTTAAAGATATGTCAGGATTAAACAAACCTGTAACTTGATTAACTAAAGATTTTGTAATAGGAGCCAAACCCGTAATGTCATCTTTATCCATTATGTTTATAATTGATTCAAACATTTGAAGAGTAATTTGACCTTGTTCAATATCACTTACACTTTCTGCTAGTTTATTAGTTTGCTCTGCTATTTTCGAACCTGAAGTATTTTTTATTTTTTGTTTGGCAAGAAATTCGTCAAACTCAGAACCTTTTAATGATTCTAAATAAGCTTTTTTTTCAGCAGCTTCTGCTGCAATTTGTTCTTTAACTGTAGTAACCGATCCTTGAGAAATACCTTCTCCAATATCACCAGTCTCTACTAAACTAATACCAATATTTCTTATTAAATTGTTAAAGTTAGAATTATTTGAAATTTTTTGTTGTCTTATTTCAGGAGTTTCTTTTGTTTCTTCTATTTGTTCTTTATTATTATCAATTTCTGTAGTACCTTCAGGAGTTCCGTCTATACTTGTTTCGATTTCAAATTTGGTATCATCTATTGTTGTTTTGTTATCAATATCTTTTTGACTTATTGCTTCTAAAGCAGTTATTTCTTCAGCCAATTCTAATTTTTCTTCTTCAACATCATCAAAGTCAGTTTGAGCAAAATTTGACGCGCCAATTACAGTTGATCCACCTAAAACAGAAGCAGATACAGGATTAATTTTATATTCGTATGATCTTGGATCAAAACTTGATCGACTTGTGTATTGACCCGAAGCTGTTCTACCTGGTCCTGTAAGTTTTGTAGCTCTAACTGGAGAATATTTTAAACTACGAGTCAATATATTTCCCAAGGCAGAACCCATTCTGCCCCCAGATGGGCTTTTGGTAATGCCTAATCCTAATAAGCCTAATCCACCAATCCCTACTTTATCCAGTAGAGCGTTACTTTGTTGTCTTTGAAAAGCTTCAACTGGGTTTCCTGTAGCCGATAAATTCAAATCAATATATTCTGTATCTAAAACTTGACCATTGGTATCTTGTTTAACAGCAAAAAAATTACCTTCTTTTTCAATAATTTTTGTAGTAATTGTTTTAGGAACAAAAGATCCTGGATTTTCCAAACCTTGAGAACTAGAAATAATTTTTTCACCTGTTGGCATATTTTCACTAATTGCTACATCGCCACTTGCAAACATTTTTCTTCGTAATATGTTCATATTAACCTTGTCCGTAACCTTGCCCGTAACCTTGCCCGTAACCTTGTCCGTAACCTTGCCCGTAACCTTGTCCATAATTTTCTGCTGGGTTCATACCTCTTGATACGTTTAAAAAAGTTCCTATGCCTCTGGCTAAAGGATCTACAGGCATACCATAAGTTTGTTTTACATCGGTCATACCACTTTGATATTGAGGTATGAATCCTTTTACATAACTAGCTGCTTGTGTAGGCGCCATTCTAGTTTGATAGGCTTGATCGTATTCTCTGCCTAATCCTACATCTTTAACACCCCTTGCAGTAGCGCCTAAATTAGCTAATTCAGATCTTTGTCTTGCAGCCAATTCATATTCTGATCTACCTAAGTTAGTTGCTTGTCCGCCATATCCAGCAAAATCTTGACCAAGGTTTCTAGCTAAATTTGATCGAGCCGAACCGATATTGCCGTATTGATTACCATAATTAGCTAAATTGCCTGCAAGTGTTTGTTGCGCTCCTTGTTGTCTGCCAAATTCACCAATTGCTGCATTTTGAGCTTGTTGAAAACCACCTGAACGTATATTTGCTAAAGCTTCTCCTACACCTCTACCAAGAGCTGCCCTTCTTTCATCTGCACTCAATCTAGCTCTAGAGCCAAAAGCAGATTCGCCGCCACTGTTTATATTTTGCGCTCGAGCTTGCACATCTTGCATTTCACCTTGTTTAAATAAATCGTCTAAAGTTTGTTGAACAACTTGATTTTCATAAGGATTGTAAAAATTTTGCGCCATACTAGGGTCGTATTGCATACCAGCAGCGCCTCTAGCCGTTGTAGCAGCCTCATTTAAATATTGGTCTTGGCCTGCAAAATAAGGTTGCGCTAATTCGCCAGCTAATCTAGAACCCTCAATACCTTCTTGGATGCCAAATAAATTAGCATCAATATAAGGTTGGTAAGAACCAATACCGCCAGATGCGCTCTGCATAGCAGACAATTCCAAAGGTGATAATCCTGCGGTTTGTCTCATTATTGCTGGCTGTCCGTAAACTCTATTAGCTGCATCAGTAGCTTGGGATATTATGCCTGGAGTATCTGGCGATCCAAAATAGGCTTCACGTACAAATGGATCAGATATTCTCTGATCTTTGGCTGTTGACAACATTACTGGGTTAATTTGATTTGGTACTTCTGCCATTATACTGCCTCAAAAATGTTCATTAATTCACGCATATTTTCTACGCCTTTGTCTCGAGATGGTTTACCACCTGATACTAATTCAATACCTGATTTGCTTTTATTTAATTTATAAGAGCCTGCACCTTTAGTTGCTGCTGCCGTCATTACAAATTCGCCATCGCTTAACATTGCTGGTATGTCATCAGAAGTACCAGTACCTGGACCTGCTGATTCACCGCCATCACGCATATCAAGTTCTTTGATTGCAGCTAAACCACCTTCTGCATAGTACATTCTATTATCTATTGGACCGCCATTAGCAACATTTAAAACAGTAGGTTTTGGAGCTAAACCAAATTCACCTCTAGTACCGCCCGTACCTAAATCAGAAGCTAATTGGTAACGTCCTAATTGATCCATTGAAACTAAAGGAGTATTAGCAAGACCGCCAGCTTTTTCTTTAGCTGAATCATAGGCTAATTTACCCAAGAATCCACCTAAAGCTAAACTGCCAAGTCCACCTCCACCGCCAAATAATCCACCGCCGCCACCGCTGCCGCCACCGCTACCGCCAAGAAAACTTAAAGGACCTGTACCTTTATTGGGGTCAACGTTAAATATTTTATCTGCAACACTGTCTTTTCCAAACAATCCACTAAAACGACTACCGCTACTGCTTCCCATTCCGCCACCACCTAAAATACCGCCAAACAGACCGCCTGAATTTGGGATAGCAAGGTCTTTTCCAACAAAAATAGTAGTGCTTGAACCTAATCCATTTGCTTTTTGTAACGCCTCAACAGTAGTATTATTTTCTGCTGCTATTTTACTTAGAGAATCGCCAGGTTTAATTTTGTACGCTGAAGCTGACATCCCTGTTGGTCCATATTCCATCATTCCTGTATTAACGTTAAAACTACCCCCGCCACCGCCAAATAATCCACCTAAACCTTGGTTTAAATCACTAGCTTTACTCTTTGCTACATTTATACCGTACTGCAAAGGATTAAATGCTCCATCAACTTGACCTATTTTTTTGATTGAATCAAAAAATCCTAGACTAGAACCTCCTGCGGTGCCTACTGCAGTGCCTCCTATTTTTGCAAAAGCTCCAGTATCGCCAAATAATTTTTGATTACCGCCAGAGGCTAAAGCCAAGACATCGCCGATACCGCCTTCACCTTTGGCTATTTTTAAAGCCGAGCTACCTTTCATATATACAGCAGCATACGGTTGCCAAGGGCCAGGTATAACGGCTGCTATTGGCGCAACCTTTTTAACTACTTTTTTAACCGACTTCCAAGTTTTCTTTAAAAATCCAAATTCTGGTAATCCAGTTATTGGATTAATAGACATACCTTCGCCAACCTTATATTCGTAAGGATTAAGGCCAGCTGCTTGCATTTCTGCATCTATACGAGCTTGAGTTTCAGGGGTGATAACAGGTGGAACAATACGTTCCCCTAAAGCTACGTGCGCCATAAATTGATCTTCGTCGCGACCTAGTGTAGCTATTCCTGTTCTGCTTCTGTCTATTCTATTCATATCTATTTTAATCTTACCTTTATTTTAAAATATTGCTAATTATAATCCAAATCTATAAAGTTTTTTTTATCTTCAAAAGAGTTTTTACAAACCAACCAAAAAACTAATAAGTATCTATCGCCTGCCTCAATTGGCAAACCTCGGTGCATGTGCGTAAAACTAGGAAACATTAGAGCGTTGCCATTAGGGATCGGCTCTACAGTACCTAGTTTAGAAAATTCTGTACCACCGCCTTTATAATCGCCTGTATTTAAAGGAACAACAACACTTATATCAGCACTTGAATCGTGATGCCAAGCTCCTTGCTTTTTTTCTTTTAAATTATAGTTGGCTACCTGTATTCCACCACCAGAAACTACTCGTCCCCATAAACTCATAAAGATAGGGTTTAATATAGCAAATACTACTTGCATCAATGATCCGTAAATTTCGGGCGCACATTCTTGCAATACAATTTCTGGTATTTGTCTGAGTTTGTCTTCTTCTGGATTAGGATTAAAATTAAAATGTTTTTCCATATTTGTTAATTCGTCTTTAAAAATGTCGCAAAATATTTCAGAAAAAAGAGGAATACTGTAAACATTTTTAAGATGCTCAGTTAAATCAGAATCTATAGGTAAATCTGGTATATTGTTTTGACCGTTGTTTTTGAAGAAATCTTTTAATTTTTCTTGTGAATTTCCAACTTTTTTAAAAGTTTCTTTATCTATATACCAATCAGCAGGTTGCGTAAGTAAAAGGTTTTTTACTTGATAATCGTCCGTAAACTGTTTTTCTTTAACTGCCTGCATATAACTATGAATACCAATTTTCTATGTCCCATCCTGAGATAGAGCTAGTTAAACTTATGGTAGTGTCTCCGTTAGTTTGTATAGAAACAGAGCCTACCGATGCTTGCAGTTCATACCCTTGTGGATTTGCTGGAGTATGCAACTGTATCCATTTATTGCCTGTATAAACTTGTAAGACGCCAATGGATGTATTCCATATTACATCACCTATACTAAAAGCTAAAGTGCTGATTTGTTGATCGTTATATTGAGGCGTTGCATCTGGATCAAATGTTCCTAGATTTATTTCAAGTATTCTTACTAATCTATTAAAAGTATCTCGATTGGCAAACTCATTAGATTCAATGGGCAATCGAGTTTCTAATAATTTGCTCATCTTCTGCCGTCAGTTTTTATATCTAGCCTAGTATCTCCTAATCGCCATCCTAAAGATAAATTACCATCATTAGTTTGATCGTCATTTGATTCTACACGTACAACAACTTGTCTTCCTCTAGCTCTTATATCAGCTTTTGTTGTATTAGAACTTATTTCTGATGTAGCTTTGGTAGTCAAAGATTCACCTGGGAAATTTCTTACTTTGGTTACTATGTTTACTGAGCCTAAATTTGAATTTTGTAAAAAACGTATGTCAGGTATGATGGAGGATATAGAAGAAAATTGGTCGCCATCACCTAAATCAAAGTCACTCGACTCTATAAAAACATCAGTCATTTCGTTGCCATCGTCGTTATACCCAATCTCATGTTGATAAACATAATTATTAGCTGTTGCTTGAGGAAAAGTTTCTACTCCAGAATCTAACCAAGCATGTCTTTCTAAATTACCGTAGTACCAAACTTTTTCTTGCGTGTTATAAATTACGTAACGATCTATTTCACTAGATGATCCTGAAGGATAAAACCAACCAATCTCGTTATTTTTATTATTGCTAAAAGCGTGTATTTTGTAAGCTTGACCTATATTCAAATCTGAAAATACGTAATCCAATACGGAACAAGGTAATTTTTGTACGCTACCATTGTATAAGTAAAAACTACCGTAACTCATAAAATAAATACCAGAATCAATTGTAATAGCTCCTTTGGGGCCAATTAAACCTACGCCTTCATTGATTAAATTAACAGCAAAAGTAAATGGCGGTCCAACAAACTGCATACTGTATAAAGATGTATCAGTAAATATAACTATTTCTTGTCTAGATTTAACAGCTCCTACTATTTTTGAACCACTTGATAAACGTAAAGAACCAGCTGTATTAGTAATTAGCGGTTCAAATTCTAATTCGTTTTCTTGGTCAGAAAAAGCAATTAACATAGGATCTATTACACCGCTTCTAGAACTGCCAACAATAGGATCACATCCTAAAACAATTAAATGTCTGTCTACTTCAGATGTTATAACTTGTAAACCAAGTGTAGGGACTAAGTTAGCCCCAGCAATATCAGACAAAGCTATTGCTCTGGTATTAGTTCCATTATTTTCTAACCAACGATAAATGCCACCGCCACGTGGATTAATAATTAAGTTTTCACCAAAATTATCATGCGTCCAAAGTCTTAATTGTCCACTTGCGCTAATAGCGCTTGTTGAACCAAAAGTGCTTGATCCCCAAGTACCTGATCCCCACCCAGCTGAAGGTACGTAAGAATCTAAACCTACATTTATTTGATAAGCACCATCTACTCCAGACCCACCATTACCAGTGTCACTTGAATTAGCAGTTACTGTATTGCCGCTTGTATCTTTAGCTGTAAACGTATAAGCATTAACAGATGTAACAGCAGTAATTTGATATTCTTGATTTAAAACTGTGGCGGTTACTACTCCACCTAAAGATGCTGCACCAGCGATAGTTACAAAATCTCCTGTAACTGCACCGTGATTTGAGTCAGTAGCTGTTATAGTGCTAGAACCATTTGTAGCTGCAAAAGTAATTCCATTTGTTGTTGTAGCTCTAATTGGAGTTACATCGTTATAAACACTTCCTTCTTTAATATAATATTTTGAAGTTGTACCAAGTCCTAAATAAAGATTACTACCTAGACTCATCCAATTATGTAAAGCCCTAGTAGTTCCTAAAAAAGTATTTGAATCTGTTTTTTGCCAACCACCAAATTTTTCTACATGCCCGTTTCTAAATCTAATTAAATTACCATCAAACCATCCGCCTTCATTATCGTAAGCAGTTCCTTCTCTGTTAATTCCAGGTCTAAGATTTAATTTGGTAAATGCCATTTATACTGATCTCCAATCTTTGCCTTCAAACAATAATGCTTCTGAGTTTCGTCTTTTAACTAACCCATTTAAAACTTTACCATTTGCTTTATTCCATCGTTTTATTTGATCTGGAACATTTTCGTAATTACCATTATTTAAAACTATTAATAAAGTAGATTTTTTTAAATTAGTTGGCCCTAAATTATAAATCCAAGCAATTAAAGAATCGTATTGATTTTGATTTAAAGTAACTTTAACCATATTGTCTAAATAATGTTCGTACTCAACCAATTCTGCTTCTAACATTTCATCAGCTTGTTGTTGTGTAATTTCCATGTCTTCGGTTACGCCTTTGGTGACTCCGTATCCAATTGTTAAAACGTCCGCAGGACAACGATAGGCTTTTAATTCGCATCCTTCATAATGTTTTATAAGTTCTATGCCTTCTGTAGAAGTGTTCATTTTATTAGCCCCAAACTTTAACTTTAGTACCACCCCAATATTCAACAGCATGACCTTCTTTAATAAGTTTTGCGCAAATATCTTCACCATCTTCAGTATAGGGTATTCCTAGAATCCTACCATACTTACCTTTACCTAAAGATTTTACTCTAAATGTACCTACGCATAATTCCTGTAATCTTGCTTTGGCTTTAAGTCCTAATGCTTTTTCAGCTAAGTTTCTAGTTCTTGATTCTGGTGTGTCTATACCTGCTAAACGAACTCTTTGTTTGTGTAGTTTTACATCAAAACCTAAATCCAATATGCAATCAAATGTATCTCCATCAACAATGCGATCTAATGTAGCTCTATATACAAATTCATCTGGCGTGTTACTCATCTTTATCCTCTTTTTTAGGTTTATCATAATCTCTATAATATTCAACTATAGATAAAATATTTTTAGTATATCTAGTTATTTCAGCTAAGTTGATAGATAAATTCTCATATTGTTGTGTGGTAAGAGCATAATAAGGCATAGCTGGTGCTTTACCTACCTCTACTAATTCTAAGTATTCTTTCATTATTTCTGGCGTAAGCACCTTCCATTTGACATTAACACCCTGTATTTCCATAGGCATTGGCGGATGATACATAGGCGGCATTTCTGCTATAGTCCTGATTTCCACGGGTTGTGTCTTGGGCAGAAGAGAACAACCGCCCAAGACTATGAATGTACTAATTACTATTGGGAGAGTTTTCTTCATCATTTTGTGATGTTAAAGATATTAGTTTATTCATAACCTTATTTGAGGCAGAATTAACTCTGCGCTCAATTAAAATTGGTTTCATAAGAGCTAGATTGTTCAAATCATGTTTAGCAAATTTGTTTCTTAATTCTGTTACTGATCGCATGGCTGCTTTTTTTTCATCTTCTAATTGTTCCATTTGTATCATTGTCTCTTTTTGTTTGTTTAAATAATTTTTTATTGATTCATTTTGTTCAGAAATCTTATCAGTTAAAACAATTTGATTGGCTTTAAGTGTAAACACTTGATTATTAAGATATTTAATATAAATGCCAGACCCAGTTATACTTGCTAACAACAATCCTCCTAATATTAAATTTAACTTAAATCCCATGTGTAAACTTCCAAAGGTTTATTTTTACCTTTAACTTTTAAAGGCTGTAATAATTTTAACTTATAATCACTCTTTATGGCAGTATTGTAACCAATTAACAAATCTTCTCCTGCTTCTTTAGTACCTGATTCTAGTCTAGCCGCAGTATTTACAGCATCCCCAATAGCTGTGTAATCAAACCTAGTTGCTGATCCCATATTACCTATAACTGCATATCCTGTATTAATACCTATCCCTATGGCAATGCCAGGTAATCCTTCAGCTTTAAGCTCTACGTTTAAGTTAGACATGTTTTGCCAAATATCTTTAGCACAATCTAAAGCTTTATTTTCGTGAAATTCTTGATCTAAAGGAGCGTTAAATATAGCCATCATTGCATCGCCTATATATTTATCGACCATACCACCATGTTTTTGTACCGCTGTTTGTTGTGCAGTAAGCGCTTTATTCATAATATAAGTAACTTTTTCTGGCTCTAAAGTTTCTGACATAGCAGTAAAGCCTCTTACATCAGTAAATAAAAAAGTTCCATATCTTCTTTCTCCGCCTAATTTTAATAAATCTGGATTTTTTTGTAATCTTTTAACTTGTCTAGGATCTAAATAATGTTCAAATTGTTTTTTGATTTGCATTCTAAGTTTAAATTGTTCTCTAAATCTTATATAAAAAGCTACTGTTCCTGTTATAAATTGACTTATTAAAGACCAAGTTACGTCTATTAAAAGACCTTGTTGTATGAGATAATGCCCGCCGAAAGCGGTGCTAATCATAATAGCGCCAAAACAAAGGACTCCTGTTGTAATTCCTAAGTTGCTTAATGCAACCCAAACTAATGACAAGGATATAACAAAAATTAAAATTTCAACCGCTACGCTGTAGTCGGGTATGTATGGACTATTTTCTATCAATATTGATTCTGCTAACGCTGCTTGTATCTTGTGTGGCTCAAGTAACCCTACTGGGGTAGCTAATTGTGGCATTACGCCTTTAGCGGTAACACCGACAAATACAAATTTGTCTACTACATTCATATCTGTCAGTGTTGTAGTTGGGGTATTAACCCAGCTAATCCATTTACGCCCTAAAGAATCAACAGGCACTGGTGGTAAACCTTTTACCCGTATTTCTTCTAGGCCATTAGAATTTGTTTTTATAACATAAGTATCAGCTCCAGTTAAAGCTTTTAATACTTGTGTGCCGTAAGCTGCTAACCACCCGTCTGGGGTCTTATAAAGCAATGGTATCCGTCTAACTAAATTGTCTATATCTATGGGCGCAGAAGCTACTCCTTCTGCTGCGTTTAATCCTGGAATATTTTGTACGGTACCTTTAGACATATAACCGCCGTTACCTTCGCCCATAATAACCGTACCTACTGTCTTAGGGTACACGCCATTATCGTTTTCAAATACTGCTATTACTGAAGGAGAATACGATAATGCTTCTTTAAAATAATAATCGCCACCAAACCTATCTTCATGTGGAAAAGCTAATACCCAACCAACGCCTAAAGCACCTTTACGCAACAAATCTAAATGTATTTTAGCTAGTTCCTCTCTAGGAAACGGATAACCGCCTGCTTTATCTACATCTTCCTCAGTAATATCTAAGATAACAAAATTACCAGAAGGCTCTGGTGTAGTTACAAAAGCATCAAAAGTTTTTAATTTTATAATTTCTAAAAAACTAAATTCATTAACAAATGGCGTAGCCAACAAAAAAAATAAAAATACAGGTAAAAATTTTTTAGTCATATTGATTAATGGTCAATGTTTTTGTGCAACTAGACGTGCAATTATAAGTTGCTGTAAAAGATTTGTCTGTAGCACCTGCTTGTGTAACGCCTACATTATAATTATCTGTATAAAAATTTAACCTAGCGGTGTGATCGCCAGATCCTGATTGATTTATTGTGGCTATACCATTGTCAGCATCGGCGTACCAGAATATATCAGCATCTTGGTTGCCGCTACCTGATTGGCTAATTGTAGAAGAATTATTATCAGCATAATTAGCATTAAATATATAAGCGTTGTGTTGTCCTGTGCCAGTTTGAGTAACAGTAGAATCTGCATTGTCACCAAAAGCATACATCTTGGCGTACTTGTTATTACCTGTCTGACTTATAGTGTAAGCGTTATTGTCGCCAGCCATTAAGACTTCACCATGATTAGAATTACCAATTTGCGTTAGAATTCCAGTGTTGTCATCTTTATCTAAATCCAAATAACCATAATTATTATCACCAGTTTGCGTAATAGTAAATGTATTATCTTCGTGGTTAGACCATTGTGAAAAAGCTTTGGTAGTATTACCGTGGCCTGTAACAGTCAAATTTATTGTAGCTCTTGTACAGGTATGCGTGCTATATACACCATTTGATAACCCACAATAAACTGTAGCATTATTAGTGTAACCAACTTGTTTTATGTTAATGACTGAAGCTGTACCTTTATGTTGTACGCTAATAGCATTGTTACCTGCTATTAAGGGTAAACTAATCAGACTGAGTAATATTAATCGTACCATCGCCACCACCATTTACTTTTATGTTTGTCATTTTACCACTTGTTAACAAATTGATGTTGTAAGCACTTGTTTTGTTAATTTGTAAATCCATAGTATTTTCTACGCTTTTAAAAAAAGTTAAAAACTCACCATCAACAAAAGTATAAATTTGTGATTTAGAATCAAATCCAGCATTTATACCTTCTAAAGACACATCACCTATTTTTGATACTTCTTCTTCGCCTTCTATAAAAGCCAACAAATCAATGAGAAAATCTACGTTTAATAAATCAATATCTAATCTATTAATTTCTAATTGATCTTCTTCTAGCTCATCTTCATCAAAATTTTCTTCTAAAAAATCAACATCTAAAACATTAGTGCTTTTGGTGTTTTGCTCGTCTACAGCTCTTTCTACTTGCTTTGGCGGATTTACAATTAATAGATTATTTATTAAACCCAACGTCATATTTATTAAAGTAACTGGTTTGGTTGGCGGTGCTTCAGCAACACTAACCATAGTCGCCTGGAATGGCTTATTAAGAACTTCAATACCTGCTGATGTTTCTACAGTTATTTCTCCTGAACTAGTACCGTCTTCATTAGGTAATAATATTATTAAAGATCTACCTATTTCATCTACTGTTGTCGTAAAATCAGTTCCTCTTATTGAAATATTTGCTGAAGGAGTTTGAATAGAAATATTTTTTTTATCTATTTTGCCTAATTTACCTGTTATAAATCTAGCTGTACCACTAGCCATTCTAAGTGCTAATTTAGATTTACTAGGGTCTGGATCGTAAATATATTCATCTACAATAATTTTAGAATGTTCGGTAATTTTTAAAATAGAATCATCTATAAAAGTAAGAGCCATTCGTCCATCGCCAGTACGAACATCGTCGTTACTAAATATGTCCAAAGACAATTCGGCTAATAATTTATCACCGCCTGTACTACGCAGAATTTCTCCATTACCACGCAACTCTGATATCTTTCCTATTTCAGCATAGCCAGGCAAACAAATAACTATTAACAGCCACTTGTACATTGATCTATATTAATAGTTCCACTTGTTGAAGCTGCAACTATATTTATAGTATCTGTTACTCCTGACGCTGCCGTAGTTTGGTCAATATCAATATCGTTAGAATCGCCAACCAAAGTAAATATAATAGATTTGTCGTCAGTACCAACTTGCGTTACATCAATATCGTTACTGTTACCATCTATTGACCAATTATTAATACATCCAATAGACTCGCATCTGCTGTTTAAATCATTAGAATTACCAGTAATTGTAAAGTCATTATTAGCGCCTGTTGCTGCAGAAGTGCTACCTTGCAACCAAGTTAAAGCATTGTTATTACCAGTTGCTAAATAATCAAAATCAGACGATGCTACCGAGCCTCCGCCTCCTGCTGTAATAGTTGAAGTATTAGAGTCACCTATTTGATACATAGTCCAACTAGAACTATTAGCTGCGGCTATCGTTGCGGCTAAAGTATTACTATTGCCTTGTTGTTTTATATCAGTTGTTACAGAAGCGCCAGCTATAGTAACCCTAGCTCCTGAAGTTCCTACTTTATTAGTGTTACCAATTTGGTCAATGGTTAAAGCAAATGCACCACCGCCTGATTGAGTTAAATATATATCGTTGTTTCCTGCTGACAATGACGCTACAAAACAAAACAATATTATTTTTAATAGATTTTTCATTTTACCTCCTCGCTTAATTGCGAATAATCAAAATCCCATAATTGTTTTTCAAGACCTTCTTGTATCAAGGTATATACTGCCGTCTCGATAGCAGCTCTTGTTGCATAGCCTGTAGCTTCTGTTTGAGTGTAGCCTGTTTCTATTTCTACTAACTCTGTTCCAAGTTCTGTAAATCTAAAAACATCTCTACTTACTCCTGCACTTAGTATAGTCTTACTAACTGTAGTGTTTAACATAACTTCACCTGTTTGAACTAAAACAGCCCTAATAGATACAGTTATATCATCTTGTCGGTATTGGTTTGTATTACCTATACCTAAATATCTTGCTCCATTTCCTCCAGTTTTTATATCAGATTCATAAGAAACAATTCCACCTTCTAAAATTATACCCGCAAAAAGTATTGGTTTTAAGGTGTTATTTTCTTCGCCATCGTAAGTTTTTCTAGTATTTTTTATTAATTGACGTTCTTTTGTTAAATGATCTAGGCCACTTCTTTCCACTACCACAAACCAGTTTCCTTTACCTGCGCTTCTAAGTGCTTGAATTAAATAATTTTCTGCACCTTGAGTTACTGCTGTTGAAAACAAAGCCATTTTATCTGATGGTTTTCGTTGTCCAGTAAGATCATCAAATTCGTAAACAGCTATAACAGCTTTTTGTTTTGGCGAAGGCAAATCTATTAGTTTTTGTAGGGTTGTTCTTTCTACCCTGGCTTCTTCGGAACAAATAAGAATATCTAAACAATTGACACCTCCAACTGGTGCAAAACTAGCACAACTAGACAATGTAAATATTAATATTAAGTACCACAATCTGCTGTACATACGCCAAATACTCCTATAGGTATAACAATCTCAGTTATACTTCCATCTTCTGCTATAACGGTAAGAGTAATACTTGTACCGTCATTAGCAAAAGAAATTTGATTTCCTTCTAAATCTATAGTGCCTCCAGAACCGCCATTTTCTCCATCAAACAACATATCAGATATATCTCTACTTAAATTGCTAAAAATACGACTTTGCAAATTACTTAAAAATTTATTGAGGGTACTATTTTCTATTTCTCTTTGTACTTCTTCTAGAGCTGTTTGTACTTTTTCTGCTAACTCGTCTCGGCGTTTGGTTTCTTGTTCATCTATTGTTAAATAGTGAGCTGACGTAGCGACTCCATTAAAACTAGGATTTTTAAATTCTTGAGTAATAGTAGAACTAGAAACAAAAGCACTATATAAAATGAGAACAACTCCAGTTATTCCCATAACAATTAAAAATAAATCTTCTACTTGTTTGTCAGCTTTTGTTTTCTTTTTTCTGTTCATTTTCTTTATATTTTAAAACAGTATTTACTTTTTCTTGCAGTCTTATCATATCTTGGTCTAATAGTCGCAGTTGATCTGTAAGTCTTATTATAGTAGTTTTCATTTCAGCTACTGCTGGATCAATTGTTTTAGTAATAGTCTGCCAAACATAATAAACAAAATACCCAAGACCAACCACCATAACTACAGGAAAGCCAAAATCTGCAACTATTTGAGCAATATCCATTAGTCTCTCCTAGCGTCTATCTTTCCATCTTCAACAAAATTTTCTGCTCTAGCAATCCTATCTAAATCAGGTTTTAAATTTAAAGCTGAAGATACGCTAGTATCTATTCTTATAATATCGTTGTTCATTATAGAAGCTCTGGTAATTAACATTTTAGTAATACCTTGAACAGTTTTAATTTCAGCTACTAAACCATCCATAAGTTGTTTCATAACTAAAAATATAAAATAGGCCATAATTAAGCCGCTTGCTATAGGCAAACCTAATTCTGCTATTAGGTTAAAAGCTTCCATTTATTCTTCGCCTTTAAAAGTCTTGCTTTGTCCTGAAGTGCCTGCGTAGATACCGAATACTGCTGCCATAGCACCTACTACTATCGAAACCAATGCTGATTGTTCTAGGTTTGGTTCTGGCAAAGTCATAAACCAAGTTACCACCTCGTACAGCAAAACGATGTAGACGCTAACAAAAACTCGGGGGAATATTCGCCAAGCGTCTACGGTTTTAGCTAAATGTATCCATTTTTGAAATGGATTTAGAGACAAGTTAGTGGGAGTTACCTCTATATCTAGCTCTAACTTTTTCTTAATTGGTTCTTCCATCATATAAACTTAGTTAAAACTATAGAACCAATAATAAAAGGGTAGACTCCCCAAAGTAAGCTTTCTAATCTTTTAAACTTTTCAGATCCTTCCTCAAGACGTTTTTCTATATGTTCGTAACGTATAGCACACTCACGTTCGTGAGTGCGTATTTCTGTAAGTGGGTCTTGAGAAACTTTCATATTATTTTTTTTTAGAAGGTTTACCTCTTTTTGTTTTCTTATTAGGTGCTTTACCACCTTCCCAAGCTTCGTTTACGTCTGGAGTAGATTTATCATCAGCTACAAACTTACCTTTATCTCTAGCTCGTTTAGGCTCAGTTTTTTTTTCTTCTTCTTTCTCTATTTTTCTTTCATAAGTAGTAAGTGCTACCCAAAATTCTTTTAACCACTTCATTATTTTTTTACCTCTTTTAGTACATCTTCAGCAACTTCTTTAGTCGTTTGAATTAAAGCGTTTTGAAAAGCATTTAAACTAGCTACGATTTGATCTAGCTCAAATTCTATCCTAAGTTTTTTATTTCTAAGATCTGTTATTTGACGAGCAAAATATTTTTGTTCATCTGTCATATCGGATTCTTTTATTTCTGTTCCGTCTATAGAAACGGTGTTTTCTTCTGTCATTGCATCTCCTTTGATGATGTAGTTTGTTGTTGTATATCCCAACAATTAAGGTTACTCGCTACAGTTCTTCTTTCGCCTTCGCCAAAGAATGGGTAAACCATATGTTGTAACCAAGAGGGGAATAATAGTAATTTACCCACTTCAGGCTTAATTACGAAACTTTGTGGTGGTTGTAAGCGTTCTGTATCCATTATGCTATTTTTACCGTACTGAAACGCTATACAGCCGTCTGAGTGACCAGAGCTGTTATATAGGTTATATCCTGGCGTACCCGCAGTTGGTTGGTCTTGCATTTGTTGTGGTACTTTAATCCAACTTGTTGTAGAAATACCCATTATCGTTTTAGTGCCATGATCGTGTATCGGGTTGTAATCGCCTTCGTAACTATGTACTGACCAAGTTTCATCTACTTCTACTTGTTTAGCGTGTTTGAGTTGTGTCCCTGTTTGCGTACAAAAACTGTTAATATATTCTGCACCCATATTACAAATTAGATTGCTATAAGCTTGCACACGTTCATCAGTATGATCCATTAGTAATTGTTCGCCTTGATGTATTTGTCCTACTAAAGTATCGGCTAATGATTTTTTATCTGCGGTTTCTCGATACTCGTCTAAATATTCATTCAAGTCAGCTACCATCTCGTCTGGCATCCAAGCTTCCATTAAAAATAAACTAGGTACAGTATGGATAACTGCTTCTTTCATTAACTAGGTACGCTAAACGATGTGTCTGCGGTAGGGTTTACTACTGGATTAGTAATAACTGAATCTACTTGACTAGCAAATACTGCATCCCATTGTGAAACTGAAAGTAGTGCTACTAATTGAGCTTTAGTCCAACTACCTTTTGCTTTTAGCGTGTAGTTAGTTTGAGCATCTCCATTACTGTCAGTATATGCTTGTTCAATAGTTTCACTAAATACAGACTTATAATAAGTTGCATCGCCTTCGCTATCGTTTTCGTAAGTGTATTCAAGTTCCCACTTAGCTACTTTATTATTCGCATCTTCATACGGTGTAGCTTTTGTTAAGTCTTTTGTTACTGCCATTTTTATTTACTCCTTTGAGTTTAGTTGTTGTTGTAATTCATCAACCTTCGCTGATAATTCTTGGATTGCTTTTATCATAAGTGGTACTGCTGCTGAAGGTGCAACTCTTTGTCGACCATCTGCTTCATCTTCTTGCCACATATCAAAGCCTTCTTTTAAACCATGTTTTTCTATGGTTGCTTTAACTTCTTGAGCTATAAAACCATGATTGTATTTACCATTCATTGTTCTAGCTTCAGAGTTTTCTTTGTAAGCTTTCATTTCTGTTGGTATATCTTTTTCTTTTTTCCAAATAAAAGTTACTGGTCTTAAATCGTTTAAAAAATCTAAACCTATTGTTTCATCTTGGATATCTTCTTTTAGTCTTATATCAGAAGGTGCAGTAATTGAAGTTGCACCAAAGGCTATATTTGAATCTGTGCTTTGATTACCAAAGGTAAAGTTATTATCACCTACGCAAGTTGCGACAACACCCATAGCTATTTGATTTGCACCGCCACTAGCACTAGGTCTAGCAGTATTACCAATAAGAATATTAGTATTACCTGTAGTTAAAGTATCACCACAATCAACACCAATACAAACATTGGAACTACCTGTTGTAACAGAACCTCCTGCAGCTTTACCTATAAATACACCACCACTTGCTGTTGTAACAGCATCTCCTGCTATGTTACCAACACAAGTATTATTATCACCTGTGGTAATTGCTTCTCCAGCTTTATTTCCGATACAAGTATTTTGAACCGCAGTAGTCATTGTTTCTCCAGCTGAAAAACCTACGGCTACATTTGAATGTCCTGTTGTATTTGCAGTTAAAGCATCTGTACCTACAGCTGTATTATTATTAGCTGTTGTATTTGCTAATAAAGCATCTTTACCAACTGCAACATTTCCAGTACCTGTAGAATTATTATTCATAGCAAATAATCCAATAGCCACATTATTATCTGCAGTTGTATTTTCTGTTAAAGCATCTTTACCTATTGCTATATTTCCAGCACCTGTTGTATTAGCATCTAAAGATGCCTGTCCTATTGCAACATTATTACTTGCTGTAGTGTTTGCTGCTAAAGCACCTTGACCTATAGCTACATTGGTTGCACCTGTAGTGTTTGCAGCTAAAGCATTAACACCAACCGCTGTATTATTACTAGCTGTAGTGTTATTTGCTAAAGCTTGGTAACCAAGACCAACATTAGCACCACCCGTTGTATTATCTAATAAGGCATTAAATCCAAGAGCTGTATTTGAAGATCCTGTGGTATTTGATACTAAAGCTTGTGAACCTACTGCTGTGTTACTAGCACCTGTGGTATTAGTAGCTAAAGCAGCATAACCAAAACCTGTATTATCATCAGCGGTGGTGTTGCTATCTAAAGTAAATGTACCAAATGCTGCAAGTCTTGTTCCTGTTGTATTTGCTAATAAAGCATCTTTACCTACTGCGGTATTATTGTCTGCTGTAGTATTTGCTCCCAAAGCACTTCTACCAACCGCTACATTATTAGCACCTGTAGTGTTTGCGTAAAGTGAAGAGTAACCTACCGCTGTATTTTCAGCACCAGTTGTATTTAATTCCATTGATGCTTTACCGACAGCAGTATTTTTTGCAGCTGTTGTGTTTGCACTTAGAGCCAACTGACCAACCGCTACATTATCAGCACCTGTAGTATTAGCATCAAGAGCTGTAGAACCGACTGCAGTATTGTTTGCTCCTGTGGTAATTGCTAACAATGCTGAATTTCCAATTGCTGTGTTATCAGCACCAGTAACAGCTGTACTACCTGTTGCTCCTAAAGTAGCATTACCTACTGCTGTGTTATTTGAACCAGTTGTTAAATTTTGAGCAGCATAAGCACCAACAGCTACAGTATTAGCACCTGTAGTTAAACTAACTCCAGATGAAAAACCTACTGCTGTGTTATTAGCTCCTGTAGTATTTGCTTTAAGAGAATCTTTACCTACTGCTGCATTACTATGTCCTGTTGTGTTAGTAGTTAAAGCTTCATAACCGACTGCGACATTATCACTAGCTGTAGTGTTGGCATCTAATGACCTAGCACCAACTGCTACATTTCTAACTCCTGAAGTGTTTTCTTGTAAAGCACTAGCACCATGCGAGGTATTTCCAAATCCAGTGCTTTTACTACCAGCGTAATAACCTACAAAAGTATTCTCTACTACATCAACTATAGCACTACCAGCTTCATAACCTATACAAACACTATCACCACCAGTTGTTGCTGCATCCATTGCTTGGAAACCTATAGCAACATTTCTTTGTCCTGTGGTTATTTTTGTTAATGCTTGTTTACCAAATGCAGTATTACCATCACCACTTGTTAGGTCATCAAAAACTTCGTAACCAAAACCTGTATTATCGTTTGCAGCACTTAAAGTTCCTGTACCCGCATCCTGACTTATTAAAATACTTCTTGTAAAATTACTAATTCCAGAAGAAATTCCTACGCCATTTATTGTGCCACCTGTTACTGCACCAGTGACGGCTAAATCTCCGCCAACTGCTGCATCATCTGTAACTGTTAAATCGTCTTGTACTTTTAAATCTACTACGTTAAGACTAGCAAAAGCGTCAACTACTGCTGCTCCACTTCCTGCTCCGTCTAGATAAACTGCTTTAGTATCTCCCGGAGGAATAGTTATTGTTGCTCCAGAGCCTTGTTTAATAATTATGTTTTGCGAACCACTTGTACCATTTTCAATAAAATGTACTCTGTTAAGTGTGTTCGGAGCTATTGTAATAGTACAGGCCGAGTCTAACGTGCCTGTATATTCAATATACATGGCTCTACCTGGATCGGTAGCACCATCTGCTACTGTAGTAGTGTGGGTATTAGCATTTGTTGTAATACCTTCAGTACCATAACCTAACGCTTCACCAATTAATTCTAAATTTGTATTTGTTGTTGTACCCCAAGTTCCTGACGCGTCACCTGTCGCCATTTCATTAAGTCTTAGGTCATTTACGTATGTACTAGCCATTTATTGTCTCCAATAGATTTATCTATTTTTATAATTTTTATTATACACATTTTTTAAGCAGCAACATCTTTCCAACTTGGAGATTGTGTCTCTGTAATATTCTCAAAATTAGAATTTTGGTCTTCATCTAATAAACTCCATACCAGTACGGTTCCTACACTTCCAGTTGCATCTAATCCTGTAACAAAAACATTTGCTTCTGCATCTGTAGTAACGGCTCCAACAGATCCTGTGGCAGCGTTTAAAGTGACCGATAGATTGTTATTTGATATTGTTGTAGCAGTTCCTATTGCACTTGTACCTACAGTGCCTGA
>Ga0209535_1000372_pt1 | contig 31570 bp, 27 predicted proteins | sample LinPmetageLP28_FD_184041 | JGI IMG/M metagenome (GOLD analysis project Ga0209535, IMG submission 184041) | Marine viral communities from the Pacific Ocean - LP-28 (SPAdes) (version 2) | ecosystem: Environmental > Aquatic > Marine > Oceanic | place: Pacific Ocean | collected 2009-08-22
AATAACAGGCGATGATTCGACTGTTGTAACAATTTTAGCAGGAGCCACAGCAAAGTTCTCAGGATCGGGTGGAATATCAACAGTAGCATCTGAACCAGACACACTGACAGTAAGTCTAGACAGAGATCTATCAGGAATCACATCAATAACAAGTGACGCATCAAATGGTGATCTAGAATTAAAAGCAAACGGAACAGGGCACATTGTTATCAATGATATCTTTACATTCTCAGGAATGGCCTCTGATCCAACAGCAACAGCACAAACAAAAGTTTACAATAAAACAGCAGGAGGCGGTGGTACAGGACTGTATTTCAGGAACTCAAACATCGGTTCTGGTGCTGTAGGCGAACTGATAAGTAAGAGTAAGGCAACTGCATTAGCGATTGCGTTAGGATAATAATATGGCTATAACAAATTTTCAAGTAGGATCAACCGTAGCGGCGGCGTTCACTGCATCTGCGGACACGGCAGTGACAGTGATATACATCACAAACAAGACAGACGGTGACGGAACAGTTGACGTTTACATCACTCCAAACGGTGCTTCGGCAACTACCAACCATCTAGTGTATTCACAACTGACTATCAAAGCCAGAGACACCTACATCATAGACACAGAGAAAACTATTTTAGAAACAGGTGCAAAGATTTGGATATCTGCACCAGACTCAGCGGCACAGTTCAACGCCACTATATCAACTATAGGATTATAATAACCATGGGTAGATTTGTAAAAAACCCAGAGATAGGAGACAATGCTTCTGCTATCAAGATTCCAAATGTGACGACCACACAAAGACCTTCGGGCGTAAATGGACAAATAATTTTCAACACAACTACATCAACATACCAAGCATACAATGGCTCCAACTGGTATAACTTATCAGAAGCATCAAGAGAAAAAACTTTAACAACAGATAAGTTTCAAGGGGATGGATCTACCACTGTATTTGGAAACGGAAACGGAAACACCCTCGATGGTTCGACAGCGGCAACTTTATCAGTGACGCCGACCAACGCAACAGACATGGTAATATTCATCGGTGGCGTGTATCAAATTCCAGACACACACTACACTTACAATGGTGCAGGATCAATCACGTTTGGTTCGGCCCCACCGGCCAATAATGGTTCAGACAGTGGACACATCATCGCGATAGTACACAATCTCCACAAACTAGGGGAGTAATGGACCAGAAAACTCACTATGATTGGCTTTGGCCATGGGTGAAGGATAGGTCATTACGTAGAGCAATTGACTGTGGAGCTCATAGGGGAGAGTGGACACTAGCATGGAAAGATAGAGTTGGGCAGATAGAATGTTTCGAACCCAATGTGGAAATACTTCCATTCTTCAAAGAGAACACCGAAGGTATTCAAAATATTAATCTTTATCAACACGCCCTTGGAGACAAACCAGGCACAGTTGCCATGGATTACGAGACACACCTTGGGACTTATCACGTGACTGCTGAGGAAGGTCCTTATGAAATAAAAACCCTTGACAGTTACAACTTCACCGACGTTGACGTAATAAAAATTGATGTTGAAGGTTACGAGATACCATTACTAGACGGTGCCAAAGATACTATAATGACAAACCGGCCATGGATACAGATAGAAGCAAACGAAACAGGCGAGAGATACAATAGACCTAAAAAGTTAATATTAGATATGTTGACAAGTTTTGGAATGAAGAGAAGAGCAAAGGAATGGCCGGATCAAATCTGGAGCTTCTAGTAAACTAATCCAAAAGTTTTCCAGGTACCGGGAGTACCACCTTTGATACATACCCAACCCACTGCTTGATTCATAGCCGGCTTTGAATTCCACACTATTGAGCCAATATCCCATCTTCCTTCCGTGGGAGCGACGTAGCCTGATGAAAATACTTTATCACAAAATTTTATATTGCCAGAGACATGTAAACTTTCTTGTGGATTCTTTACACCAATACCGACTTTTCCAAAAACATTTAACTTGGTTGTGCCTGATTCTTCATTTCCTATCGTGACATCTCCATTTGACCTACAAATAATTCTTGGTGTATCATCAGTACCAATTGCAAACGGCACAGGAGCATGAGTCCCGACATAAGCATTGTTGTCCTGCATTTTTGTAATTACTTCGTAGCCATTTACATTGACTGAGAAATCCGCCGACGGTGCATCAGTGTTGATTCCGACTCTGCTTTCTGCGGCATACAAGGTATTTTTTACCCTAAGATCTTTTAAGTTACCTACCTGTTCTAGATTACTTTTTTTGACACTTCTGCCTAATCTATCTTTCCACAGTACTTCGTTATGATCAATCATCACGGCCTCTGTGACATTCAGTTTTGGAACTTGGGCTTCCTCGTATTTCAAGTTTTCTACCGTGATTGTACCCTTGACTGTGAGATCTTTCTGAACTTCAACACGGTCATTGTTAATGACCACCTGAACAGTATCACTCTTGTCGTCTATGCCCGAACTTGAAAAATTTGTAATCTTTCCACCATCTATAGCGTCACCACTTATGGTGTTTTCGTAGACATCTAATTGTCTAACATCTATACGCTTTTCAGCGATCTTTTCAATTTTGTTAATAGGTAATAGTGCCATATTATCAATATTTAGTGCAAACTGTTAGAGTAAAAGAAAATTGGTAAATATTAAGGTAGTGTTATGGCAATTAATAGAATAAGTGGAGATATATTAGAATCAAACCTTATCCGTACCTCGGATTTGGCATTCAATACCAGCCTATTATACGTAGATGTCACCAATGGACGTATTGGTGTTAACACAGACTCACCAGGAAACTTCAAACTAGATGTAAACGGTAATGCACGTGTGCAAGGTAACCAAACCATCACGGGAGACCTAACAGTCGAGGGCACAACAACTACAATTGATTCACAAAATTTAGTAGTTGAAGACAATATTATCACCTTAAACGAAAATAATTCAACAGCAACTGACTCAGGAATAATGATCCAAAGAGCAGGACAAAATGAAGCAGTAATTTACTGGGATGAATCGTTAGATAGATTCAGAGTTGGAACAACACCAGAGGACGGTTCCACAAGAACAGATTTTACAAACGTAACATTGGCCAACTTTCAAGCGGCATCGCCCTCATCAAATGACGATGTTGCAACAAAACAGTATGTGGATAATGAAATATCATCCAACAGTAGTTCATCCGGATCGAGCATAACAGTAGGTACTCCGACTGACTCTAGCTTCGGTGATGGAAGTTTGACAACATTGGGCAACGCAAGTTCAGTAACTGATGCATTAGACGATCTTAACGAAACAATGGAAAATATACGTAATTCGACGTATGTGAAAAGCGTAGCCTTTACTTCTAATTCTACATCAATTTCAACTGGTGACACTGTCACTTTATCAATCTCGACCGTGGGTGGTGGTGCCAATAGATACACAATTACCTGGGGTGACGGAGTAACTGAAACAGTCACTGGAACTTCTCCAACACACACATACAACGAATCATCTGGTTCACCTATGAGTGTTGTAGTGAAAGCATTCAACAACACAGCTACCACTGACTCATCAGGAAGTTTTGCTAGCCTTACAAGAGCAAACTACATCACGGTAGCATCACCGGCACCGGTGGCAGACTTTGAAATAAGGTCATCGGCAACAAGAGATGGCGGCAGTGTAATCACCAAAGCGAACACAGGAAGCACTGTATACCTTCAAAACAAGACTACCAACTCGGTATCTGCCTGTACATACACAGTTGACTGGGGCGATGGTCAGATGGACACAGTTGCCAATGACACAGCGGCAGGTGGTGCCAACGGTAACAACCTGTCACACACTTATACCAACTCGGCCGGAGACGACGGCTCCACTGTAGCAGGTACCGGAGCTGGTGATACAAAGTACAATATACGTCTAACCTTATTGACGCACCCAACTGCCAACCCTGCATTGATTCCGAATAATGATAATGCAAATTTTGAAGTGTACTCTACCCATACACCAAAAATTGATGTGGCAGACTCAACATTAAGAGGAGTCAACGAAGAAGGAACTTCTGGTTTCCCGGTAACATTTATCAATGGTACAGACACAAATCCAGGATCGAACTCTGCGTTTTCTTCTACACAAATTTATCAATGGGACTTCACAGACGATTCTACACAAACTAATGTGAACATTGGATCGGGATCATCCGGAGATACAGATCAGAACATTGCCAAAACATTTGGATTCTCTCAAGGTTCAAGTGCAGGAGTGCAAGGATCGACTACAACTTTCCCAGTGAAACTTGTAATCAACAACGGACATACAACAGGCGCATTTGAAAGTTCAATCACAAACATAATTGTTGAGCCTGACGTAAGAGCAAATTTAGCAGGTACGGCAGTAACAGTAAGCACAGGTTCAGGAAACAACAGTCTGTCACTTTTTGATGCTACTGACTTAGATGGTGCCAACAGGGCACTTGCTAGATTTACTAATACTTCACAGAATGCCGACAACTATGAATATGATTTTTTAAATGACTCCACAGATGCATTATCTTTGGTTGAGGATGGCTCCACAGCAGGTACAATCGGAAACACTATAGATAAAAATTTCACAGGACAATCTGCAGGAAATATTGTTACAGATTTCAGAGCAACAGGAACACCCGATACAATACATCAAAATGATAATCAAACAATTACGTTTGCAATGAAGGCAATACCAAGTGCACCTGCTAACCTAAGTGCTAAAACACTTACAATGGCAGACTCCGCTCAAGGTACAAATCCACACTTGTGTGCGAGTTTCGATGACAACAGTAGTGCATTCACAAGTCAATCAGCAGGTGATTCTTTAGAAACTACTACTGCCAGAAGATACTCTAGCACATCAACTATCGACACAAACACCGTTACAAACTTTTTAACAAACAATGCAAACGGTACAGGGTCAACAGTAAATCAAACTGTCACAGCAAAAATTAATAATGCAGACAGAGGGAACAGAACATTCACAACTTCGGAAGGCGGTGCAAACAACAACACATTTACCAGTCTTATTGTAACTAACCACAAAGACTACGACGCAGTAGATAGCTCTTATGCACAGAGATTATATCTTGTAGCAACAGCAAAAATTACACAGGCACTTTCAGATTACACGATTGGATCAAACGCACAGCGTATAGAAAGTTCAGCAGGCGGTAACACAGGATTTACCTATGTAGTCAGAGACAATGTTACAGCGGCTCCGACAACTTCAATCGGTACAATATCTCAAGCAAGTGCAGGAAATCTAAGATACATATCAGGTGTGCCATACTACAATGACGGTTCACCAACACTTACTATATCAGGAACGACAGTAGCAAACTTCACTGGACAGGCATACCAAGATGCATCAGATCCTCATGAAGTTGATCCAGCAACGAACCAAGAATCTACTTCAGGTGATGTTATTTCTCAGACTGCGTACACGTATGCAAACATTGACGGGTCATCTACAATGTTATCAAGTGGTATACCTGTCAAGAATACAGGTGTAAGTTCAGCATACACGTTAGGAAATTTAACTCAACCGATCACTACAGGTAATGTAAGATCGATACAACAAATTAAAGCAAGAAGTAAGAATGCAAACGGCACAGGCTCTTACTCAGAAAGCTCAACAAAAATTCAAGTGTACACCAACTCATTGCTAACTTTAGATAATGAAGCTGGTGGTATCACTGTAGCAGATTCCCTAGGCGCCGGGTTTGATGACGACGCAAAGAGAATAAGCGGTTTTGGTTCCCTGTCAGGTGACACACCTGCCTTGAACGATTCTTCAAATGCCAACTACTACACAGATCATGCATGGTCGGGTGCGGTTACTGTGGCAGGGACCAAAGAAGCTATATCCAGATTTGGAACAATCAAGCATTTTACAACTAACCTAAGTTCAGGCTATCTACCGGTAGGACCAGACCTGGCCACAGGACGTTCCGGTGCACAATATTTTACTTTTGCATTTAGAAGGACAACAATGGCCAACTTCAACTTGACAATGTCAGGTAAAGTATCTGGTATGTTTATTGCCGCTCCGGGCACAGCAATAGACACTGCATCAGGATTGAATGGATGGTTGGATTGTTCAACAACTTATGGTGGCTCGGGTGTTCCGGGTTCCGACGCAGGTGCAGGTGGTAACGGATCCAACGGTTGTGCGTTCAACTCAGGAGACAGAGTAGTCGACAATACAACTTATTCTGGTCAGGAATTTACGTTTACATTGGGAACTGAAAATGCATCCAATTCCACAGGCAACAACATTCTGGTAAGAATTAAATTAGAATCGGGAGACAGTGTAACAGCACTGAGCATTGACTAATGGCAATTACTGATGCAAAAAAAGTAGATTATCTTTGGAAGAAGCTCGGTTACGGTGCGACCAAAACTGACACCAATTCGGCCAAGAAAGCACCCAATGAAGCAATAGCATCACCTTTACTACTAAGGGGTGACAACACTTGGAACCAAGCATCAACTATCCCGGCCACTATGCCGGCTTCGACTACGTATCCTGTAACGGTGTTTCCGACCAGTGGGCCTAGAGAAACAACGAACGACGGAACATCGGCCGCTAACAGGTCATGGAAAACTAGTCTTACTGACTGGATCCCACCTGAGATGGGATCAACATATCAAGTTAAAATTTATGTTCACACATCCGGTGCCGCCGGGAATGCCGCGGCAAGTGGAACACAGGTATTTGCTACAGGTTCGGGTAACAACGACGAATGGTTCTTTGATTATCAATCAGGTGTTGTACACTTTATAGGAACCAACTTACCCAATGGCATAAGTTTTTCAGGTAAGAGTGTATATGTATCGGGTGCAAGATACACAGGAACCAAAGGTTTACAAAATTTATCAACCACAACAGGTAACACGGAATTTACAGATAATAACATCGGCAACATAATCACCAATGCTGACATGACTTTTACAACACAGGGCACGGGTCTGTTTGATTTCAACACAACAACCGGTGTTGTTTTACCTGTGGGTACAACCGGAGAACGTCCTACAGGACAACAAGGAATAATAAGATTCAACACCACAACAGGAAAATACGAAGTATCAGCAGATGGATCGACCTACACTGCCCTTAGAACAGAAGCGGCCGCTTCAACAATAGCTAAAGATATATTCACAGGTGACGGTTCATCAACACAATTTACAATGAGTACTACTCCCTCTAATGCCAAAAATATTTTAGTGTATGTTGATGGTGTAATGCAGGAGCCGATCCAAAACTATACGATAGCTACAAATGTATTAGCATTCACAGGCGGTGCTGACGGAAGTTCGATTGAGGCTCCACACGATGGTGCAAGAGTAGTTGTCATGCACGGCTTTGCTGACTAATCTATTACTATTCCTTTTGATGTATAACGTAGTATGTGTCTTACGTATTTTTGAGAAAAGATATTAAATCGTCCAACGTCTCTGTCTACTTCGTAACCAATTGTAGCTTGTTCGAGAATAAAATTATAAAGATCGGGTCCTGACGAGAAACCGATATTAATACCTTTCATATCAAAACTATTGCTTATTTTGAATTCATTTGTGCATGATGCTTTCAAGAAATTTTCAATTTTATTCCTGTGACCGTTCATACCTTCCACGATGTCTGCTCTTTCTTCAAGTACTTCAGCACCACGGTTCCTACAATAGCCAGGCCATAGTACTTTTATTATGTAATTTAAATCATTCATTTTTTAGTTTTTCTATATCTTTGAACAACACGCATTCCGCATTCTCACAGTAGTCGAGTTGTTTAGTTTTAGGTGGATTACACAAGAAATAAAACTTCAGCTCACTGTTCAACATGATCACACTCCTTAGATCCTTCAAGACCAGAGGATCAGATATATCATATCCAACCAGCATAACTTTTTTATTACTCAGACCAACACCGGATAATAAGGCAAACGTCTGATCAGAGGTGTTTGAATCCAAATATAAATTGAATTGAGGTGACAACGGTGGAAAACGGTGCACCTGATCATAAAACACGTACTTTTTGTACAGATCTGGTGTGGTCACACACTGCACTAAAATTGGTATCTGTTGAAGATACCACAAAAGATCAACTTCATCTCTTACCCAAACATAATCTATGTGCTTTTTATCAAGTTTACGATTAGGCACCGAAACAATAGGTCCGTATTCACGTAATTCTTTGGCTTCCATTCCATGGGGATTTGTGCCAAGGATTGTAACAAAATCATATTTCTTCATTGTAATGTTTATTTAACACGTTTAATTTAACCGTTTTAAATAAATACCTACAGTTTTGCAAGACAATTAATATCCAAAGGGGAAAATAAAATGGCAATAGGACGAATAACAGGACAGATGCTTTCAGCCAACCTAGCAAGGTCAGGCACAGATTTAGCATTTGAGACAAACTTATTAGCGTTAGACGTAACGAATAGTAGAGTTGGTATAGGTACAGCCTCACCGGCAACTACACTACACATCAACGCCACGGATGCACTAAGACTACCAGCAGGTAACACGGGACAAAGACCGGGTTCAGCGGCAAATGGTGACATCAGATATAACAGCACGGAATCAACCATTGAAGGTTACGCCGGCGGTGCTTGGGCTAACTTGGCATCAGGTACACAGATCAAAGATGCGGATGAGGACACAACAATCAACGTTGAAACAAGTTCAGACGCAGACGAGATACATCTTCAAACAGGTGGGAACCAGACTGCGATCTTCAGGACTGCTACAACAGATCTTGGTGTAACAAGACTATCAAACACAGCAACAACAATCACAGGACAAGTTACTAACGGTGACATCACACTTACTCCAAACGGAACAGGTAGTGTTGTTATTGGAAAAGCAGACATCAACGGTGGCGCAATAGACGGCGTTACGATCGGTGCGGCGGCCGCGGCAACACAATTAGTTGTTAGTGGTGGCGTTAACATCGATGACGGTGGTGACGGTGCTATTGATGGTTGTGTGATCGGAGCCAACACAGCGGCGGCGATCTCAGGTACAACTATTGCGGCAAGTTCAAACTTAACAGTTGGCGGTAACGCTACTGTAACAGGTAACTTGACAGTAAACGGTTCAACAACAACTATCGATTCAACAACATTGACTATTGAAGATCCGATGATCACTTTAGCGAAGAACAACTCAGGTGGAGATGCTAACACATTTGACCAAGGTTTATTCTTCAACAGAGGTTCATTAGCTAACGTTTCATGGTTATGGGATGAATCAGCAGACCAATTTGCGGCGGCAGTTACATCAGGAGAAGATGGAACTACAGCAGGTAACGTAACAATCGACAGTTACGCAGGTATCAGAGCAGGTGTTACTACTGTTTCAGACTTAGAAACTGGAGTGATATCATCAGCAGATGGTACACAGTCGGCGACTATTGCTAACTCAGGTGGAGTTATGACAATTGGAAGTTCAGTGTTGACTACTACTGATATTAACGGTGGTTCAGTTGACGGTGCTACAATTGGTGCGGCAAGTGCCAGTACTGGTATTTTCACAACATTGACTGCGGCGAACACGCAAACAGGTACAGTTAAAGCAAACGACGGAACAGCGGCTATCACAATAGCTGACACATCAGGTGCAGTTAAGATTACAACTGCTTTTGAAGTTGACGGTGCAGGATTCATCTTCAACGAGAGTTCAGCGGCGCTTGACTTCAGAGTAGAATCAAATGGACATGCACACGCATTGTTTGTTGATGGTTCAGAGGATCACGTAGGTATTAAGACGGCTTCCCCAGCTTATGACCTAGATATGAGTGGTTCGACTGATGCTTTCAGATTGCCATCTGGTACTACTGCACAGAGACCTACAGCGGCTTCGGGTATATTAAGATTCAACTCTCAATCAGGTGTATTTGAAGGTTCACAAGATGGATCAACATTTGTTGAGTTAGCGACAGTTGGTGACACACCGACTTTCACTAAGGAATCTGCTACTGGAGATGGATCAACTACAACGTTCACAGGTTTCTTTAGCTCAGCTCCAGAATCAGCGAACAACGTTTTTGTTTACATCGACAACGTATACCAAGAGCCAACTGAGAACTACAGTGTTTCAAGTACTAACCTAACGTTCACATCTGCTCCACACAGTGCGGCAAGGATTTTTGCTATCACAGGTGCAGACAACACAGCGTTGGCAACAGGTGGTATTGCGAGATCTGAGACAAGTTCAGTTAACTTTACATCATCTGCAACAACGATAATGAGTTTTAATGCGGCAACTTACAGAAGTGCTGAAATATTCATTACGTTGACAGACTCTGCAAACTCAGAGTATGCGGCTATGAAAGGTGTTGTTGTACACAACGGTGCAACTGCGTTCATCACAATACATGCGATTACAAACACTGGAGACACGGACCTAGCGGCAATCACTGCTACGCACGATGGATCAAACACAGTGAATGTACAAGCAGTAACTACAGGTGGACAGACAGCGGCTAAAGTACAGTACTCACTATCAACATAATAGTTTAAGATTAATTCTAAACGCCCCAATGGTAAATACTACTGTTGGGGCGTTTTTTTTTAGACTAAAATTCCGCAACATAACATAAAAACACACACATGAGGGATATATAGGAACCATGACAACAAGAAACTTTAGAGTACACAACGGTATATCAGTTGGTGACATCACAATCAGTGCCACTAACAACACAATTACTGGAATGTCAGCATCGGCACCATCAGCAAACGGTGACGCGGCAAACAAAAAATATGTTGATGACCAAGCGGCGGCATCATTAACATTATCAAACAAAACTGTAACCAACGCAGTCCTTAACGGAACGTTGACTGGTACAGCCATTAAAGATGAAGACAACATGGCATCAAACAGTGCAACTGTAGTGCCATCACAACAATCTGTTAAAGCATATGTAGATAGTGAAATCTCATCTGCTATATCAGGTTCTACTACGTTGACATCAGGTAACACAACAGTTGTAGCAAGTGGTACATCAGTTGTAAACAATGTAAACAGTGCGGCACAGTTAACGGTAACTGAAGGTACAGTTAGAGTACACGGAAACTTAATAGTTGACGGTACAGAAACAACTATCAACACTGCGACTTTATCAGTTGAAGATAACATAATCGAAGTTAACAGAAACGTTTCAAACAACGCAGGTATGCCATCAGTTTCAGGCATCAAAGTAAACAGAGGTGAAGGTTCATCAGCAACTGAAAAAGCTCTTTTCTGGGCGTGGGACGAATCATACAACACTGGAACAGCTTCAACCGTAGGTGGTGCCTTTACTGCTTTTGCAAGAGCAGAAGGTGATTCATCAACACCAGCAACAGCTGACTTGGCCGATATGAGATGTGCAGTACTACACGCGACATCAACTGCGGCACAATATGCGGACGTTGCCGAGCGTTTCGAAGCAGACGCTCCAATGATAGCAGGTGCAGTAGTAGAAGTAGGCGGATCAGCAGAAATAACAGAATCAACTTCAGAAATGTCTGAAAATGTTTTTGGTGTTATCTCTGACATGCCAGCTTATGCCATGAACGAAGCGGCAGGTAACAATGACTCACACCCATACGTAGCAATGACAGGTAGAACACCGGTTAGAGTTACAGGTGCGGTAACAAAAGGTCAAAGATTAGTTACTTCAAGTGTTAAAGGTTGTGCTAGAGCAGTAGCGACAGGTGAGTCAATCTCTCCTTTCAACGTTATTGGTAGAGCATTAGAAAGCTCAACAGATGCAGGTATCAAATTGGTAAACTGTGCAGTGAGAACTAACAACTAATAAATAAAATTACTTTTTAATAGAATTAAAGGGCGGCTTCGGTCGCCCTTTTTTTGTGGCGGTATAAATACTAGCACTGCTGTCAGCTGGCAATGATAACGAAGCTGTGTACGGCATATGCTGTACTAACATATTATATAAGGAGTACCTTGTATGGCCATAGGTCGTATAACAGGGTCGGTATTAAAGTCCAATCTGACTAGGAATGGCGTCGACCTTGCATTTGAAACAAACCTACTGTATCTCGACGTAACGAACAGTCGTGTAGGTATTGGTACTTCTGAACCCACAACAACACTACAAGTAAACGGAACAACTACAACTGCTGGCCTTACAGCCAACGGTGCAGTTAATATTGATGGTACGGGTACGTCCAATATGGATAACGTCATCATAGGTGCCAACACAGCGGCGGCCATCACAGGTACAACTATTGCAGGCACAACAGCCACACTCACAAATACAACAACATCAGACAGTGTTTTAATTACTACAACAGAAGATTCAAGCACAGCAGGTCCAGTCATCGCATTGAAAAGAAATAGTGGTTCTCCTGCAGATGCAGACTACCTGGGACAGATCAAGTTCAAAGGTGAGAACGATGCTGACCAAGAGGTAAACTATGCAAAAATTACAGGAAAAATACTAGATGCATCAGACGGAACAGAAGACGGTATATTAGAATTTTCACATATCAAAGCAGGATCACAAGTAATCACAGGAAGATGGAGATCGGATGGATTGCAATTATTGAACGGTACAAACTTAACTGTTGCAGGTAACACCACAGTAACAGGTTCACTGATCGCAGATGGGTTGAGTTATCCAACGTCAGATGGAAGTGCAGGACAGGTTATAAAAACAGACGGTAGCGGAACTTTAAGTTTCACAACAATATCTACTAATTCTGTATCACAAGGAAACTCAAATGTAACAGTAACTGATTCAGGCACAGGGGCAATAACAATAGCGGCAGATGGCAACACCATAATAACAATGAACGCCACTACGGCATTAGATGCATCTGCTGTGACCAATGCAGTAAGGCTACCAAATGGTACGACAGCACAAAGACCCTCTGGTTCTCTTGGAATGATAAGGTACAACAGTAGCACTGACAACATAGAAGGCTACACTACATCAGGTGGATGGGCACAACTAGGTGCTACCACTAGCACAACAGAAAATACAGACGATACAGCCACAGGAAGTGCCACAGCTATAAGCACATCGGCACAGATTATTAATCAGTTCACTACTGACAGTTTTGACAGTGCATTTTATCTTGCTGTTGTAAGAGATGAAATAAATGATTCTATTTCGACCGCAAAATACAGTGTTGCACAAAACGATACATCTGCCGTTGTCGCAACTTCTCATGTTGTAAGACAGACAGCCAGTTTGGCTGACGTGTCCATAGATGCAGAAATTGGTGCAGGGAGCATGAGGCTGAAGGCCACTGGTTCGTCTGTTGTAAATTCAATATCTTTCTACAGGATAGGTTTAGGTGATAACACGACAGCAGGAACCACGGGAAATGTGAGGACTGTTATAAACACAGATGTTGACTCAACTTCTGAATCGTTAGACAGCTTTGCACATTCAAGTTACAGAGGAGCAAAATACTTTATATCTGTAAACAACACGGCTAAAAGTGAAGTGTCAAATGTTGAGGCATTGGTCGTCCATAATGGATCTGACGCTTTCATAAATGTCTATGGAACAGTCAACACAGGAAACAATGATTTAATTAATCTTACTGCGGCCATAGACGGAGGCAACGTTGTAGTAAGTGTGATAGGAAATGAACCAAATTTAAGAGTAACCGCATACAGAATTTTATTAGCTGATTCAGAAAGTGGCAGTAGCGGTGACAATGTCAACATAGTCGGAACCACGAATGTCAGCTCAACTGCTACCCAAATTGATTCATTCAACAACGAAACATACACAGGAGCGTTCTATATTTTCACAGGTTTCAATGCAGGCGGGGGTGAAGCCAGTATTTCAGAAGTCTCGGTTGTGTCCAACGATGACGCCTACATTGCCACAGGACCTGTTGTAAATTCAACAGGCACTGATCAACTTTCTTTTACAGCGACCCAATCGGGCGCCAATGTAAGCGTAAAAGCGGCCAGTACCTCTGGTGCCAGCACAGCGGTCAGTGGATACAGAGTACACATGCTTCGAGGAAATGCTGGTGCATCGACGGCAGACACAGTGTTGGTATCAACAACACAAACCATTACAGGTAATAAAACATTTGATAAACCTCTAATTTTAAATGTCAACGCAGATCCGTCAACTGTAACAAACTCCGCACACATCTATGCCAAGGACGAATCATCGAGTGCAGAAGTGTTCGTGAGAGATGAAGCAGGAAATGTTACTAAAATATCTCCACACAACGATGAAGGTGAGTGGGAATACTATTCAAGAAATACCAAAACAGGCAAAACTGTAAGAGTTAACATGGAAGAAATGATCAGAGATATTGAAAAACTTACAGGTAAAACTTACATCAAAAACAATTAAACTATTAGATCTAAAATAGTCTGTAACTTACCTTTTATACTTTTATTATTCAGTGTATTTTTAAGACCCATGTGCAAATTCTTGGGCCAGCATTCAAACGCAGTCCAACAGTATCCTGAATGTTCATCATTCAACTTGGGAATGAATTCTGCATCTATGGCTATGAGATATGTGTGGAAGAAGAACTTCTGATCATTGGAAGTGAACATTTCTAAAGGAATTACTTTTTTAAACTTAGGTAAACTGCCCGTCTCTTCATCAATTTCACGCTTTAGGCCTTCGAAAGCGGATTCCGTGAACTTAGATCTTCCTCCAACTAGACCCCACATTCCTTGTGTTTTTCTATCTGTACGCTGTAGGAATAAAAACCTTTTGGTACTAGTGGAGTAAAACAAAGCTCCAGAACATATAATGTTGTCTTCCATACTATATTATAACAAAAAAATAAGAAATTATCAAGGAGTCTGAGCATCAGTAGATGCATCATATTCAGATGCACCACCATCTAATACAATACTCCAAGTGCCTTGTGAATAAACACCTTCGTATGATTTTACCCATTCAATACCATTAAATTTGTACTGTATTCCTGTGTTTAAATTGGTAATATAATGTTGTGTAGAATCAGGATGTGATGCATCAAATTTTTTAACCCATTTTGCTCCATCATATTCTATTATATCACCAACGTTGGCTACTAAATTTCCCCAAATAGAACTTTGAAAACTGGCAGTGCTGTCTCCAACATCGTTTATTATCAAATACCTATCGCCGGTGGTTGGTGTGCCTGGATCAAAAGTTTGTGGATTAATAATTTTCTTTACGTTCGGACCAACTGGTGCTATTGAATTAGCAGGTATAGTGTCAGAATCAATTGTGTAAAGCAGTATAGTGTCGTCTAGTGTGGTAGTCGCTATTGTACCAATAACTTCATTTCCGTTTGCTTGTTTAAGTCTAATTTGACTTGTTCCGTTGACCACTTTACCATATTGCTCAAGTAAAACTTTCCAATTAACAGCCGGGCCAAATGTTTCAAATGGATCCGCTAATCCTGGATCTCTAGCACCGGTCTGGAATCCGTCACCACCAGATTTCACATTTACTCCAGTAGTGCCAAGCAACCTTAATTGATTACCTGTTACTAATAGACCAAAATTATTTGGCGTTACAAAACTCTGTGATATCATAGGTCCACTGATTAAGCCTTTATTAATTCCACCGTCATCCTCGTACACACTCATGATGATTTTTTGTACAACACCTAGCTTTTTTACTTTTACTGGAGGGGATAACCATATAGGCATATTGAATGTCATGGTTGCTACATCTATCTCTGACTCTGCGCCAACAGGAATTGTCCTTGAGCTGAATTTTATGCCATCTAATTCTATGTAACTTAAACTTGTCCAATCAATGTAATTGTCAGATTTTTGTATTTCAAAATCAGGATTGAACAAATATAAAATTTGTTCTAAGATTTGCAATTTTTGATCAGTATTTGAACTGTAAATATCTGCTGTAACCTGTAATCTAAAAGGCGAAGGCATCACTTTTTCAACAGTATACCCAGCACCTAATCTATCGCTGTAACTACCATCTGCTAATACGTCTCTTTCTCTCAAATGCTGTTTCTCAACATGATAAGGATTTTGCATTCTTTCTCTATCATATTCAAGTTCTCTGATATAACAAGCAATTTTTGGAGCATAGTTTAAAGCGTTCTCACTGTTGTTCCTAATAATGTTAGAAACCTGTCTTGTCGCATCTCCATATACCACCGGTACAGGTCTTAGTGCAATTTCGTCATCCTTGCCCCTACCTACTTCAACGCTAAAATTGCCAAGCACCCGCATAAACTGTGTGAGGAATCTTCTTACTTGTCCTGAATAAAAGTGCAACATTGTTTTTAATTATCCGCCTTAGGTTTAAGGGCCTGTTCTAATGATTGTCTTTGCTTAACTGTCAAACCGTTAATCGTGGATGTTCCAGATGTATTAGCAAATCCCGTTTTTTGTGTTGATCTTGTATCTGTGTTTGATAAGTTTATTCTTACCGAGTCTTCCATTTTGATCCACCTGTTACCATCATATCTAAACAGTCTATTTGGTAGATAATCAGTTCTTAGGAAATAATCGCCTTTGTCTACGCCTGCTGTCGGAAATGAAATTCCAAATCCTGCAGGATTTCCGTTTGGTGCGACGCCATCACCATCTAGATAGAATCCATAATGTGAACTTGCCGGAGTGTCTATAGTAGCATTCACAGTACTACTACTACTTGCTCTTTGAGATGCTGTGTTAACATTCTCCGTACGTATATTTCCTCGTTCATCGATCGGTGCGACATAGTATTGTTTGTAGTTGAAACCTGATTTAGGAGCATCAGCTTCTGCCTGTGCTAACACTTGATCTGAAATAGTTTTTTCTTTATTGTAAGTCGACATGTAACTTGCCAACGAACCTGTGTCTGTTGCATCTCCTAGTATATCTCTGTATTCTTGAGAGTCTACTAATGATTTCATTTTCAACCTTAGTAAGTGAGGCCACCAAGTTTGTGAGAATCCTTCTGCGGCTCTGTTGACATCTTCGATGACATAATATCTTTTCAATGCTATAGGTATACTTTCGTCCAAACTATAATCCTCTTTCATATGCGGAAATTCAATGACATCTCCTGACATGGGTTTTCTACCTAATCTTTCTACACTATCATTCAAATGAACTGTAAGGAATAACGTATCATTTTGTAAAAACATACCAAATTGAGATAAGTTGAAATCCATGTCTTGCACATTATAAATTCCACGAATTGTGTATATGTCTGAATCGTATTTCCTGTCTCTATTTTCTAAAAATAACAAATCTTGTATCGTTCTCTCATTCAAAGTATCACCAGAATATTGAGGTTGTGTAGGAGTAGCGTCACCATCCTTGTTTGTGTCTCCCTGATCATAAGGTCCTAGGTATTTGTGGAAGTGTAGATCAGTACCACCCACAGTAAACATCTCTCTGATGTTACGATCAAAGAACTTATAGTCATTGCCCTTTTCAGGCTTAAAAATGGATAATCTTGGCATATCATACATATTTATTGCACAGGCAATGACTATAAATATGAGTATGTCAGAACTACAAACAGGTCAGCAGGAAATATTCGATTACGTTAAGAACAACCTAGGTGAAGGAATGATTGACGTTGAATTAGACCCTAAACACTACCAAACGGCACTGGAAAGAGCACTTAACAAATATAGACAGAGATCATCGAACGCTGTGGAAGAATCATATGCTTTTCTTACTTTAAACAAAGATCAAAACTCATATATTCTACCAGATGAAATAATAAATGTGAGGAACTTGAACAGAAGAACAGTAGGATCAAGATCCGAAGGTGGAGAAGGTGGAACACTGTTCGAACCTTTCAACTTGGCCTACACAAACACATACTTGTTGAGAGCAGGTGCGACTGGTGGGTTAGCAACTTACTATGCTTTTGCATCATACCAAGAAATGGTAGGTAAGATGTTTGGAAGTTTTATCCAATTCCATTTTGATGTAGCAACTAAAAAATTAACTATCACACAGAAACCTAGAGCTGACAACGAAACAGTGCTCATGCACACTGACAACTACAGACCTGACATAACATTGTTCAAGGATATCTATTCTAAACCGTGGATCAGAGATTACACACTTGCTGTATCTAAAATTATGCTAGGTGAAGCTAGAGGCAAGTTCAATACCATCGCAGGACCACAAGGTGGCACAACACTTAACGGTGATGCACTGAAGCAAGAAGGTCAAGCAGAGATTGATAGGCTCGAAGGCGATATTGGTAATTTCCAAGAAGGCGGAACACCTCACAGTTTTGTTATCGGTTAACTTCTAGTACCGGTAAAGTCTACTGTATATACATTTAAATACGAGTATGCCAATACTAAACTCCAAATACAAAAAACTTACCAAATGCACAATAGATGAACTAGCCGACATGGTAGATGATTTAGAAAACATTTCTATCCATTGCCTAAAAGAAAAGAAACTGAGTATGCGTAAACTGGTATTGACACAGATACACGATGTCAAAAAAGAGATTGAAAAACGTTTAAAAAAATAGTATAATAGTACTATGTTGATAGGCGTAGTAGGTTTAATAGGTTCTGGCAAAGGTACAGTTTCCGATAGGTTAGTTGAAAAACACGGATATCAAAAAGACAGTTTTGCAAAAAGTCTAAAAGATGCTGTGGCATCCATGTTCAATTGGGATAGAAATATGCTCGAAGGTGACACAGATTCCAGCCGACATTGGAGAGAACAACCAGACAAATTTTGGAGTGAAAAATTTGGCAAGCCTGTTACTCCAAGATGGGTGTTACAATACTTTGGCACGGAAGTCATGCGTGGGCAAATGTACGATGCTATATGGGTTGACAGTTGCATGGGCAGATACAAGGGACAAAATACAGTGATAGCAGACACTAGATTCCCAAATGAAGTAAAACAAATCAGGGCAGAGGGCGGCAAAATCATATTAGTAAAAAGAGGCCAAGATCCCGAATGGTTTGTCAATTACGTTGAAGGGAATGTAGAGCCAAAAGACATACACGCTTCAGAATATGCTTGGGCCAAAGAAGAGTTCGATTTCACGATTAAAAATGATGGTACAAAAGAGGAATTATTTCAACAAATAGATGACCTAGTCATCAGCAACAAGATCACCGACACGCCAGCCGAGTCTACGAACACGCCCCAGCCTTTGGCAATTGGCGCAAACAGTTTTTAAATTAGTAGCCACAGCATTACGTAAATTACCGTCAACAAACAGCACATCCAGTTGATTGCTGTCCTGTGCTTTAAAGCCACATAGTTCACATTTCTTGTGTTTTTTATACCCGGATCTTTGTAGGGGAGTTATACCTCCAACACGCTTTCCTGCATTCTTTCTTATGCAAGTGTCACACTTGCTACGCCAGTATATTTTATTGTTACGTTTATAAGCATATGCCCTGGGCTTTTCTTTACACTCCTTACATAACGGTCTGTCCTTGTATTGCATACATGTATTTACGTCACCTATATAGGCACCAAGAAAACGGTAAATTATGTCAACAAAACCGTATGATTGAATAAATAACTCTAGTATATACGTAACTTGCAAGGAGAATACTAAAAATGGCATTAACATCACCAGGAGTAGAAGTTTCAGTAATAAACGAAAGTTTCTACGTACCATCAGATGCAGGAACAACACCACTTTTTATAGTGGCATCTGGTCAAGACAAATTACCAGGTTCAGGATCTGGCACAGCGGTTGGAACACAATCTGCTAACGCCAACACTGCTTACCTAATATCATCACAAAGAGAATTAACAGAGACTTTCGGAGATCCGAAATTTTACACAGACGCTTCAGGAAATTCATTAAACGGATATGAATTGAATGAATATGGTCTACAAGCGGCGTATTCATTTTTAGGCGTTGCCAACAGAGCATATGTTTTAAGAGCGAACGTAGACACTTCACAATTACTAGGAAGTGCATCGGCTCCAACAGCAAAACCGGCAGATGGAACATATTGGTTTGACCTTGCATCAAGCATATATGGAATATTTGAATGGTCTAAAGCAAATCAAAGTTTCACTACAGTTACACCAACGTTGATAACATCAACTGCAGACCTAGTTGGCGCAGTATCAACAGGTATACCAAAAGCATCAATTGGAACAATGGGTGATTACGCAATCAACACAACTAATACTTCAAATAAAATATACAAAAAAGTAACAAAACAAAATGGAACAGTTGAGTGGGTGAACATTGGAACTACAGACTGGCACACTTCTGTACCAGCTGTCGAGTCAACAGCAGGCGCTACTGTAACATCAGGACACAACGTACAGATTAACGGTGTACAAGTTGCGGCTTCAAGCACTACTTTGGCGAACGTTGCATCTCAGATTAATGCGGCGAACATTACTAACGTAAGTGCAAGATTAAATTCTGTAACAAACAAATTAGAAATCTACCACAACGGTGGTTCAGTAGGTGACTCTACATCAGGTGGAAACACTATTAGAATAGAAGCCGGTGGTACTGGTACATTGATAGCGGACCTAGGAATAACTGCAGGCACATTTAAAGGTGCAACTTTCTTACAGGCATCTCACACTAGCAGACCAACGTGGAAGACAGCTGAAGACAACAGACCTACGGGATCTATTTGGTTCAAGACTACTTCTGCAAATGCTGGAGCAAACCTGACTTCTAAACTTTACAACACTGCAAGTGCAAGTTTCTCAACAATTGCAAGTCCATTACATGCAACTCACAATTCAGCGATCTTTAATTTAGATCCTGCGAACGGTGGAACAAGTTTGACTGTAGGCAAGATTTACGCACAATACAACATTACTGAAGAGTCGATCACGGCAAGTGATACAACAGACACTTCAGGACCATTGGGTAACTTCCAGTTCTTCAGATATGAAGGTGGTGCTACTACGATTACTAGTAACAGCACTTCACCAAGTTTCACAAGTACAGAAACTTTTGTAATACAAGAGTCAGTGAAAAACCAAGAAGCGTTGAACAGTGCAGTCACTATCACAGTTAGCGGAACAGGCGCTGATGATTTTATAGCGGCAGTAAACAGTTCAAGTCTAGTTAACGTGTCAGCAAGTAAAACAACTGCTGGTGCAATTACCATGACACATGCACTGGGCGGTGAATTCAGAATGTTTGACACATTAGGAACACCACTGGCAGATGCAGGTTTCAGTGCAACGACGGCACATGATTACGGAACATTCACAAAAAACAGTTCAACTTTGCTCGACAACTTGTATGAACTACCAACAGGTGATGCACTTGACTCGACTGCAAACACAGGTATCATGGCAAGTAACTGGAAGAGATTATCATACACAGCAGGAACTAGTTCTCCGACTACAGAACCAGCAGACGGCACATTATGGTATGACACTTCAACAGACGAAGCAGACATCATGGCACACAATGGTACTACTTGGGTTGGATATGCAACAGCATATGCAAGTACAGATCCAAATGGTCCACAGTTCAGTGCAACAGCACCGAATACACAGTCAGATGGTACTGCACTCGTAACAAGTGACTTATGGATTGACACAAGTGATCTTGAGAACTATCCAAAACTTTACAAATACAACACATCGGCTACTATTACAAGTACAAATACTGCCAACCAAGTTGCAGTAACAACATCAGGTGCGGCATGGGAACTAGTTGACAAGTCGGACCAAACTACAGAAAATGGTATTGTGTTCGCTGATGCTAGATTACACACAGCGGCTGACAAGGCAGATACATTGTTAACGGGCGGTGCAGGAACATTTAGTGCAATCAAATCATTGTTGAGTGATGGCTTCTTAGATCCAGATGCACCAAATCCATCTCTTTACCCGAATGGTATTTTACTTTGGAACACAAGACGTTCTGGATTCAATGTTAAAGAATACAAAAACAGTTACATCACAACAACAAAATATCCAGGAAGTGGAAGTTCAGGATTAGGAAACATCAGAGCAAGTAATGAATCTGTTTCAACTTACTTCCCAGACAGATGGGTAACTAAATCAAGCAACAATGCAGACGGTTCTGGATCTTTCGGTAGAAAAGCACAGAGAAAAGTAATTGTTGAACAATTAAAAGCAGAGTTAGACACTAACCAAGCAGTCAGAGAAGACCAAAGGGGATTCAACGTAATTGCTACACCTGGTTACCCTGAGTTAATTCAAAACATGCTTAACCTGAATACTGATAGGAACAACACAGCGTTTGTAGTTGGTGACACTCCTTTGAGATTAACAGGTACATCAACTGCAATACAAAATTATGCAAATAATACAGCAGGCGCTTTAGACAACGGTGAAGACGGATTAATAAGTTCAAGTGACTACTTGGGCATGTTTTATCCTTCTGGTCTGACAACAGACAACACAGGTAAGTCTATTGTAGTTCCAGCATCACACATGATGTTGAGAACACTAGCAAACAATGACAACATTGCTTTCCCATGGTTCGCACCATCGGGTACTAGAAGAGGTGTTGTTGATAATGCTACAGCGGTTGGTTTTATTGATGCATCAACAGGAGAGTTTGAAACAATATCTGTAACGGAGTCAGTGAGAGATTCGATGCATGAAGTAAAAATAAATCCAATTACATTCTTCTCAGGAGCAGGGATTGTAAACTTTGGTAACCTTACTAAAACATCGGCAAGTTCGGCACTAGATAGAATAAATGTTTCAAGGTTAGCGGTATATCTGAGAACACAACTAGATGCAATCGCAAAACCATTTATCTTTGAGCCAAACGATGAACTAACAAGAAACGAGATCAAAGGTGCGATCGAATCATTCATGTTAGAACTAGTAGGACAAAGAGCATTATTTGATTTCTTAGTAGTTTGTGACGAGACAAACAACACACCGACTAGGATTGACAGAAATGAACTTTATGTGGATATAGCAATTGAGCCAATTAAATCAGTTGAATTTATTTACATACCGTTGAGAATCAAAAACACAGGAGAAATTGCAAAATTAGGAAACTAATTTTCGATAAAGGAGAAAATATATGGCAATATCAACATTATCAAAATTTACAGTACCTTTAGCAAACGATCAGAGTTCAGCATCACAAGGTCTGTTGATGCCAAAACTTCAGTATCGTTTCAGAGCAATACTTGAAAATTTTGGAGTATCAACACCTAGATCAGAATTAACAAAACAGGTTATAGACATTACTAGACCTAATTTGACTTTTGACAACGTAACCCTTGATGTGTACAACTCTAGAGTATACGTCGCAGGAAAACACACATGGGATCCAATTACAATTACTTTAAGAGACGATGTAAACAACTCAGTTACTAAACTTGTTGGTGAACAAATACAGAAACAATTTGATTTCTTTGAACAAAGTTCAGCGGCATCTGGTATTGATTACAAATTCACAACCAGAATTGAAATGTTAGATGGTGGTAATGGAGCAAGTACACCAAATGTACTAGAAACATTTGAATTATACGGTGCATATGTTGAAAATGTTAACTACAACACGTTGGCTTACAACACTTCAGAACCGGCAACAATTACAATGTCTATCAGATACGACAATGCAATACAAACTCCAACAGGAACAGGACTTGGAACTGCTGTTGCAAGAACTATTGGTACTTTAAGTACTGGTGGTGGACAGTAATAAAAAAAATTAAGTTAGCAATTATAACAGGAAAAGCGTCTTTATAGGCGCTTTTTTTGTGACTATAAATAACAGTATGCCAAGCATTAACAATTTCTTAAAAGGTTTCCAGGACGGACTTCCTGGAATGAAAGACTACCAACACGCATCTAGATTGTATATAGACAACAATTACAAGTTGATGCCAAAACAGAAGTTCCTGTTCCATGTGGTTTTCAACACAGACGAAAGTTTATTCCAAGAAGGAGGAAGATTTTCAAACGCTGAAAGCAGAGAGCTTAACATGTTGGTAAAGGCATGTGAACTACCAAAATACAACATGAGTTACGAGGAGAAGACACAGTACAATAAAAAAATGTATGCGGCTACCAGGATTGCATATGAGCCAGTCACTATTACTTTCCATGATGATCACGCAGACACAGTGAATGCGTTCTGGAAGAAATATTACGAGTTACAAGTAGCTGATTCAGTAAACATGGACAACGACCTTACAATTTCAAATACTAAAGACGATTACTATCTGTACGGCGACAAGAGAAAAATAACAAAATTTGGTATGGACACTCCTACTAAAAGAAGCAAGCCTTATCTCAAAGGAATAGAAATTTTCGTTCTACACAAAAAAAGATTTACATCAATGACCCTAGTAAATCCTGTCATAGGATCATTTGCTCATGATAACTTAGACCAGGCAGAAGGCACAGGTATATTAGGAAACACTATGCAGATATTATACGAGACAGTGATATACAAAGCAGGAATCATCAATAAAAATAATGTTCCAGGTTTCGCAACGATACATTATGATAATTCCCCGAGTCCACTATCTGTACTAGGTGGTGGTACAAACAGCATTTTCGGACCAGGTGGTGTTGTAGACGGCATAGGATCTGTTATGAGGAACGTGCAATCAGGAAACTTTCTTGGTGCAATACTAGGAGCATCTAACACCTATAACAATGCTAAGAAGATAAAAAAAGGTGCAGTCAAAGAAGAGTTGAAAGGTATAGCCAAAGACGGAATACTAGAAGTAGGCAAACAAGCAGGATCACTTACAAATCCTATAGCACAATTTACAGTCGGATCAGTTGTGGCCGCTGGAGCAATTATAGCCACATCAAAAGGAATCACTGATAATAACACAAACCGAAACAACACAGTAATCACAAATCCTGTACAGAACACAACAGATTTTTTTGGTCCAGATGAATCATATAACTTAATCGTAAACAATCCAAATGCACGGGAAGAAATAGCGGCAGGAATTTATTACAAGGACATAGGTTCGAGGAAAGGATTAACTGTTGACGCTTCAAACATAGAATATAATAACTCGACCAACAATGTGAAAACAGTCTACTCCAACAAAGCTATAACAGATATACGAAAATTAGTTACAGAGGGATATATAAAAATAAACCGTAATACACAGAATATTGTAATAGTTAAAGAAAAGGCAAATCTATAATGGAAAATTTTTACACCAATTTACCACCAAAGGAACAAGATAATTTAGATAAAACTATCGAAAAACTTACGTCTGGAACTTACGACCAGGAATTCCAATTTAGCCCAGGTGATTATGACAGTACAGTTGCTTTTTTTGTTAAGCGTGGCTTTTCGAGACTGTCAGCAGAATCAACAGCATATGTAATACTGGCACAGGCAAAAATTGATAACATCAAAAGTCAAGAAATACTAGATAAGCTGGGTTATGCCGACGAAGCTACGTTGTCAGAATTAATAACAATCATACTTAATGCAAACAGATACAAATCTAGTAGGCTAGGAGTAAGGCAAACACTGGCGACAAAAGAAACTGTATCTAGAAATATAATAGACTAAAATGCTTCCTAGATTCGCTAGAGGAAAGTTCTCCCCAAAGAACCAGCAAAAATATGTAGGTACTAAGACACCAACATACAGATCAAGTTGGGAACACTCTTTCATGAGGTTATGCGACGAGCATCCAAATGTCTATCAATGGGCTAGTGAGTCAATCAAGATTCCTTATAGACATCCGTTCACAGGCAAATACACAGTGTACGTACCTGACTTCTTTATAGTGTACCAAGACAAGGAGGGTAGAAAACATGCAGAAATGGTCGAAGTCAAACCCATGAGTCAAACAACCATGGAGGCGGCAGGAAAAAGTATGGCAAAGAAAAAACAAGTTGTAATTAACATGGCCAAATGGGAGGCCGCGAATGCTTATGCAAAGCAGAGAAAAATAAAATTTAGAGTTGTATCAGAAGAACAATTATTCCATAGTGGAAAACGTAAGTAAGTAGTACAATGACAAAAAAACTAGAAGATATTCTTAATTTACCAAATGTTAAAGAAGCATTCAAAGAAGTAGATAAGAAAGAACAAGCAAGAGCGAACAAAGATCAGACAGCTAAGGTCATGAAAAATGTCGATCCCCAGACTGCTAAAAATTTACAAAAAAGTTATGCTGAATTTGACAAGATTGCGGCATCACTACCACAGGTAAAAGGACTGGGCGATATGTCTGACCTGGAGATGGATAAGCTGGCAGTAGAAGCAGAAGAGAGCTATAAGAATCTAATGGACCTTGGGATGAACGTGGACTCACGTTACTCAGGACGTATATTTGAGGTTGCAAGTAACTTCCTAAAGAATGCCATAGATGCAAAGAGCTCCAAGATAGATAAGAAGCTCAAAATGGTGGAATTACAGCTTAAAAAAATGAAGATTGATCAAGGAAATAAAGAGGGTGGTCCTGTAGAAGAATCCGACGGGTTTGTCATTTCTGATCGTAATGAATTAATGAAGAAACTACTTAAAAAAGACTAAATATTGCATATGAGCACGTTCAAAGACTACCTAACAGAATCAGCAAAGTCATATGACTACAAAATTAAGGTTGCAGGCATAATAGCAGACGATTTTGCATCTAAGTTGGAATCAGCACTAGCAAAATTTGAAGTGGCAAACATGTCAGCAGGTAAGAAAACACCTATCATGACATTACCACTTGATTTTCCTGCCTTAAGCAACGAAGAAGTTACTATATTTGATGTGACAACAAATTATCCAGCGTCACCAAGAGTGATGCATGAATACCTTTCAGACTTATTAAGGATTCCATCAACACACATAGTTGTTAAAAAACCAGGTGAACCAACAGAAGAATACCAGAACGACATGCAGGTTGCACAGAAGTCTGAGTATGCGAACAAACTGCATGACATAGAATACAAAGATGCACCTAAAGTTAATGCAGAGGACTATCATTCAACAAAAGCAAACATGGGTTTACTAAAAGAGTTATTAAAAGATAGACAAGAAAACAAGGACGCTCCTAAAGAAAAAGAGAATTCAATGAGTAAGGAAGAAAAAGGTACTCCAAGTCCTTTATCAAAATCAACAAACCCACACCCAGACCCAAAAAGGAAATAAGTTATGGAAATGATCGACGTATTAACAAAATTAAAAGAAATAGCAGAATCAAGACCTGAATTGGTTAAGGATGCCGTGGAAAACGTTGAGAAGACAAATCCAAAAGCGGTGACTGAAGGTGGAATGAAAGACTACTTGCATGACGAAGCAGAGAAAATGTCTAGAAAAGAATTTATTGAAAAGCACGGTGAGAGCCTAGCAGGTTTCTGGGACAGTATAAACGGTACTGAAGAAGCAGTAGAAGGTAAAATACCAGCAGGCTTAAAAGCATACCAAGATAAAAAAGCAGGCAAAGAAGAAAAAGAAGATAAAAAAGAAACTGTAAAAGAAGCAATACAAATCTCAACTGACAGTCCACAAGAAGCATCAATGATGATGCAGATACTAAAACTTGCAGGTGTACAACAAGTAGATCAAGCAATGATTAGTCAAGAGCCAGAAGCAGGCGAAAACCCACCACATGGTGAGCCAGGACACAGTTGCGGTGATGACGATGCAATGGGTTCGCAGGAAATGGGCAGAATGAGAGACATGATGACTGCTCCAGCAGAAGAGAAACAAGAAGAAACATTTGCAAACGAACCAGAAGAGAAAGTTTCAGACATAGACACTTTGGTAAATGTAAACTCAGGTGGTTTAAACAGACAAAAGAAAACTTATCCAAAAGTTGCTAGTGGTGACAACCCAATGGCGGCCGAGGACAAAATTACTGAAGAAGATTTAGCAAACAGTCTTAGAGCACAGTATGAAGGCTTTAAAGAATCATATCAAAAAGCGGCGAAGGTTGCAGAAGCAAAACCAGACTTTTTAGACATGGACAAAGATGGCGACAAAAAAGAACCAATGAAAAAAGCCATCAAAGATAAAGAAGCAAAGTAATACTTTTCTACTCCGTCCCTCAGCGTTAAATACTACACTATGGCGTATGTATCACTAGATAGCGACCAAATTAAGAAGGCGCACAAGAAACACAAATATACCAAAACTCAAGTTCTACAACTTGAACAGTGTATGGATCCGAAATCTGGACCATTGTTCTTTATGAGAACTTTCATGAAGATACAACACCCGGTCAAGGGATCTATGCCATTCGAACCGTTTCCGTATCAAGAGAGACTAATCAACAGTTACAACGATCATAGATTTTCAATTGCTATGCTACCTAGGCAGACAGGCAAAACAACCTGTGCTTCAGGTTATCTCATTTGGTATGCCATGTTTAGACCAGATTCACAGATACTAATTGCGGCACACAAATACGCAGGTGCATCAGACATCATGTCGAGGGTGCGTTATGCCTATGAGATGTTGCCCAGTTGGATCAAAGCAGGTGTTACACAGTACAACAGAAACAGCATAGAATTTGACAACGGTTCAAAGATATCAGCAACCACAACAACTGAAAACACAGGGCGGGGTATGTCACTTACACTTGTTTATTGTGATGAGTTTGCATTCGTACAGCCACCAGAGAAAGCCAAAGAATTCTGGACATCACTGTCACCCACGTTGAGTACAGGTGGTAAGTGCATGATCACATCTACACCCAACTCAGATGAAGATCAGTTTGCATTGATATGGAAAGAAGCAAACAAGAGATTTGACGAATACGGAAATGACAAAGAAGTAGGAACCAATGGTTTCTATGCCATGAAAGCACACTGGTCAGAACACCCCGACAGAGACGAACAATGGGCTACGGCTGAGAAAGCAAGGATAGGTGATGAAAGATTTAGAAGGGAACACGAATGTGAATTCTTAATCTTTGACGAAACACTTATAGACAGTATACACCTAGCAGACATGGAAGGTGTGGCGCCTATTGAAACAACAGGACAAGTGAGATGGTTCAAGCGTCCAACCCCAGGACACACATATCTCGTATCTCTCGATCCAAGCATGGGAACAGGTGGCGATTTTGCAGGAATACAAGTATTTGAATTGCCTACTTTCGAACAAGTTGGAGAGTGGCAACACAACATGACCCCAATGAATAAACAAGTAAGAATACTGCAAAGTATTACAAAACATATCTACGATACAATAATGGAGAAAGACAGCACAGCAACTCCTCAGATATTCTATTCTATGGAAAACAATTCAATCGGTGAAGCGGCATTGATGAGAGTCATGGATATAGGAGAAGAAAATATAGAAGGTATGTTCTTATCTGAACCAATTAGAAAAGGACACAGACGTAAGTTCAGGAGAGGATTTAATACCACTGCCAAACACAAAATAGATGCCTGCACTAAATTTAAAGAACTGGTTGAAAATAATAAGATGAAAATTAATTCCAAATTGCTTATTTCCGAGCTAAAGGATTTTGTTGCTACTGGAATGTCATACAAAGCAAAACCAGGACAGCACGACGATCTTGTAATGAGCTGTTTGCTTATGACTCGTATGATAAAAACATTGGCCGACTTTGACCCTAAGATATTCGAGAAATGGACCGATAGATCCTCGGAACTAGCACCCATGCCTATATTTGGATCATTCACAGGATAATAAATACACTGTATGAACCCTAAAAACTCACAAGATCTGTTTAACAAGATAAGATCACAATTTTCAAATATTAGATTAGGCGACGCAAACGGAGGCGCAACTGCCAACCCAGATGAAGCAGTATTTTTTGAATTTGAATTCCAGGAAGATTCCGACACCTTTGGATCAATTAGCATAAGTCTAGCAGACGGTGAGAACATGAAGGTGTATTACAATAGGGATCTGGTAAACAAAATAGACGAAGATAGCAGAGACGAATGGTATGCATTTCTTAAAGAATTGAAAGATTTTGCAGTAGAGCACCAATTGGCCTTTGATGTAAGAGATATCACAAAAAACAGCTTAAAGAAGCAGGATTATGAAAATCTTGCAGATACGAACAAAACGGTAAATACTGACGAGATGTCAGAAGAACTAAACAGAATTACTAAATTAGCAGGTGTTGACAAGGCGCCAGTTGCGGAAGGCCTAACAGGCACTGCAAAACGTTCATACGAGAACCTAAACAAAACAAAACTAATAATTAGACACAAAGGCAAAGTTGACGAAACTGTGCCGGGTTCAAGGTCAAGACAGATACAATCACTATACATAGAAAACGAAGACGGTGAAAGATTCAAGTATCCACTTACACATCTAGCAGGTGCAAGAGCAATGATGAGACACGTATCAAATGGTGGAAGACCACATGACGAATTTGGCGAACACATCGTATCAACATCAGAAGACATAGCAAAACTTAACTCATTCTCAAGATATGTAACCAACAAAGATCAGTTGAACGACAACGCAGGTGATATCATTGAGCAGACAAAATTGAAACTAGAGAACCTGAGAGGTTACATGAAAAACCTTTCTAACCAAGCACACTACGAGAACGCAAGTAAAGATTTCAAAACATCAGAAGAACAAATACTAGATGATGAAACTGTTAACAAAATGAGAGAGAAGTTCACAATGACTAACCTAGACAGCAGAGTTGAAGACGCACTACCGATCATAAACAAAATAATGAGTGAGTTGGAAGTGTCAAAAGAAGATGAGCAAGTAAACGAACTAGAACCAGATGCAGAGCCAATCGATGCACCAATGCAGGCACCAGTGGATCACGGTGCAGTCGTACAGAGTTTCTTAACAGACCCAGACAACAAACTAGTATTGAGAAAAGACGATTCAGCTGATAAGATGCTGAAAGTAACAAAATTCACAAACAAGAACACAATGTTAAGCTCTATACTATCAGACATAGCATCAAGACTGTTGACTAAATCAGGCGAGGAAGACAGGGTGGCAAACTTTGCTTCCAGAGTTGCAGATGAGATGGAGCAAGAAAATTCAGCAACATTCAAAGCAACACCTGACTATATTAAGAACAAAAAAATAGCAGTACAGTTGGCAAAAAGATACATCGACGACTACAAGAAAATGCAATCAGAGCCGGGATACACAGATCAAGTGAGAATGGATCCTGCAGATTTTAATCCTAAGAAAGACATCAAAGGTAAAGCAAAAGAAACAGAAGCATTTGAGAATTGGGTAAGCAACGTTGGCGAAGCAACAATCAAACCTTACGTTTCAATGTACAAAGGCGATGACGGTAAAATGGTTTATGACGTGTTAGACAAAGACGAAAAGTCAGCATTCAAAAGTGGCGACATGAAAGCGGCACAGTTTTATCTAAAACAAAATTATGACAAGTTAAGAGAATACGCAACAGCACCTAGAGACGAAGAAGACAGAAGAGAAAAATTAAAAGCATTACAGGATTTACAAGCAAATCCAAAATTGAACGATCCAGAATCAACTGATGCAATTCTTAAGAGAAAAAAAGAATTAACGAAAGAGCCAGTTGCGGCAGAGGGTAATCAGTTCGCAAACGCAGTACAGAAAGCCAAAGCGGCAGGCATGAAGGCAGGCGATAAATTCAAAGTAGGCGATGATGAGTACACACTGAAAGATGCCATAGAGATGGCAGGCTTACAACTTGAAGAGTTCTTCACACCAGAAGACAATGCTCCAGACATGGT
>Ga0209535_1000373_pt1 | contig 31553 bp, 40 predicted proteins | sample LinPmetageLP28_FD_184041 | JGI IMG/M metagenome (GOLD analysis project Ga0209535, IMG submission 184041) | Marine viral communities from the Pacific Ocean - LP-28 (SPAdes) (version 2) | ecosystem: Environmental > Aquatic > Marine > Oceanic | place: Pacific Ocean | collected 2009-08-22
ATCTAAGAATAAAAGATTCACACTACTGCCTCCAAGCTTTGAAAGCAAGTTTCTAATAGCTAAAAGAATAGATGTTTGAATCCTACTAAATTCACCGCCAGACACAGTTTCAATAGGTGTTGAGATACCGTTATTGATAACAGAGATATTTAATTTCTCTTTATCAAGTTTGAATTCAACTTGGAACTGACCATCGCTTAAAAGAGATAAGTAATAATTTATAGAGTTTTCTAACTCTTTAGTTAAATTCTCTAACTTAAATGCTACGATTCCAGACGTGCTGAAGGCTTTTTTAAGAATATTTAAAGAATTTATCTGATTTGATTTAGTTAATGTAGCATCTTTTACTGAATTTTGTCTAATTGAAAAATCATTTTTTTGGTCGATTAGTGCATCAACCCTCGCATTATGAATTCCAACCTCTTTATTGTGTTCTTGTGCCTTATTTGCAGCATCTGTTTGTATTCTGTAATCTATAGTTAACTGATGAATCTGATCTTTTATATCTCCAATATTTGGATAAGAACTTGAGATACTGGTATCAATTAGTTGAGTAAGATGTTCAAATCTTTCAATGTTTCTCTTATTAGTATCATACGTTCTTTTTTTACTGTCTACATCTTTAATATCGTTAGACCATTTTGTAGCCTTTATAAGATCTTCTTCTTGCAACGTTTTAGTTGTGTCTAATTGATCTTGTAAATCAGCTTTTACTTTTTCTAAATGCGATGTATCAATAGTTTGCCCGCAGGAAGGACAAATATCATTTACTCTAATGTTTGCAATATCATTTTCAAGTTTCATAATATCACGTTTATACATATTAAGATTTTCTTTTAGAACTTGATATTCTTCCCAAAACTCAAACTCAACAGGGATCGAAAGTCCGGCATCAAAAGTTATACTATCTCTTTCTTCAACGTACATATTATTCTTATCAATTTTTTTACAAGTTGTTTCGTAATTAGTTAACTCTTGTTGTAATACGCCTATTTTCTGCTGTAAAATTTCATCCACTGCTGGTATTTCTTTTTCATACTTTTTATCAGGAATACTAACAATAGATAAAAAATCTTCTATAGTTTTTAATTCACCTTGTAACCCAGCTAGCTCTTTATCAACCTCAGAGGATCGTACTTTTATTCTCTCTCCTACAGCAATATACTTTTCTAGATTGAACAGATTGATTAAAAACTTTTTACGGTTTGCATCAGTAGCTTTAAGAAACTCAAGAAGATCAGTTGAAGATTGATATGTTAGCTGTGAAAACACTTCAAAGTCTAATCCTAGAATTTCAGAAAGCATTTTATATGTATCTAAAACTTTATGATCAGAAACATCTTTACCATTTTCTAATAGTTTTACTTTTGTTTGAGCTCCTGTTCTAGTCACGGATACTATATAATCTTTATCATCAGCAGCAAAAGTAAGTTCTGAATTCCAGTTCTTTTCTTTTGACCAACGATTAAGTATGTCAGCTTTTTTGATTCCTTTGATGTTTTTATTAAAAAGAGTTTCTTGAATAATCATAGCAATAGAAGACTTACCACTACCATTAGGGGCAGTTAGTTGTGATATTCTAGCTTTATCAAGACTAATAACATTATCTTTTCCATAAGAAAACATATTCGAAAATTTAAGTGTTTTGAGTGTGATTTGGCTCATCTTATTCGTCCGTTCTTTGTTTGGTGTATTTTTTTGAGAGGAAATCGTTCGTCAAATTTATCTTTAAACCTAGACCAAGTAATAAAAGGAGTAAATAAAGTTTTAGAGTGTAAATTTACTTGTTCAATAGTGTCATACATATGATTTTGGTTTACATGCTCCCATCCTGTAAGTTTTTTACGTCTAGGTAGATTAGAGTATTCTGAATAAATAAACTCATTATCTTTATTTCCTGCTTGTTTAGGATCAAAGTTTGCAGCGTAATGGCAAAAAATAGGCTCTAGTGAAGTAAATGTAAAAAACTTTTTCTTTTTAGCAATAGCTTGTTTTACTAAATTAGGAGAATCCTCATTCCACCCAATTCCAATGTAAGTATCGAAGTCTGGATTATGTCCTGAAAATATGATGATTTCTGAGTCTGTTACATAATTATATAAATTAGTGAGAGCTATCTGAGAGTATGAAGCAGAAAATTCACCATACATGCAAGCATCTGGAATTGTTTCTTTGATAAACTTGTCAAAAGATAAACCTATTATTTTATAAGGAATTGATCTTTCTTTACAATATTTAACAGCATACATAATATCATAATCATTTGCTCCCTTAAATAGTCGTTGTATAAGCACTTTAAAAGGGATATTAAGTTGATAAAAAGTTTCAGCTACTAGCTCTGAATCAATACCTCCGCTCATTGTAATAACATACTCACCCTTATATATTTTGTGAAATCTAGTTACAAGATTCTTCATATCATTTAGTAAACTGCTACTTCTTCTTTTATATTCTGGGATTGTTACGTTAACGCCCCTATGTGTTCCAGCAAAGTCCCAATCATAGTCACTAGGACGCCAGATAGATTGATTTTTTTCATACTTCCAATAAGTTCTATTTAAAGAAAAATCAATTGATTCCAAGAGCTTTAAACTCCTCTAGAACTTTATTTGCATCAGCGACTTTAATGTGTTTGAGATAAATTTCTAGTTCTTCATAGATTGTTTTATTTTTAAGATCAAGTGTTACACCATCTTGTGGTTTTTCTACTACTTTTTTATCTAACAGATCAGAACGTTCAATTTTAGACAATTGATCGATATTACCTTTAACTTCATAAATCACATGATGACGATCATCTGACTGCATCTGCTCTCCTGCTTGAATAGTACGTCGAAGTAACTTAGGCAGGTCTAGATCATAAAACTCGCGCTTATAGTTTGATGAATCTATAAAGTCATAGATATCTACTCCATACTGTCTTTTCTCGTCACGATCAAAAGTTGTATTTACTGGAGAACCAGGATAGTAACAGTTAGTGTCATTATAACGATGATTAAAGTGTAGATCGCCAAGTAGACACAAGCCCCAAGGTGAGAGACGGGAGAAATCATATTCTGGTGTAATATGTGGCGGAACTTCTCCTCTAATGTGCGTAACGAGTATATCGCCTGGTACCGGTGTTGGTAGATTGTCCGTTTGAACTTCGCCATACGGGAAAAACTGGAACGATACATCTCGGATAGTCGTACGTCCGTTTCTAGTAAATACCACCACGTTCTCATTTTTGATAGCGTTTTTCTCAGTAAGATGCTCAAAGAAAGATTCTCCTTTTCTAGTAGCTTCGTGATTGCCTGGGATGATGAATGTAGGAATTGATACCGAATTGATATAGCTCAAGAACAGTGAGATTTCGTCTGGTTCTGGTTTTTTATCAAAGATGTCTCCAGCAATTACGTGTACATCTGCACGTTGTTCTAGTGCCAGCAATTTACGAAACATCTCACGAAACCTAGACGTTTGCCAATCGACAGGAACTTTCTTTTTGTGTAAGTTGATATGCCAATCTGCACTACATAAAATTTTAAGCATTTAAACTCTCCAATCCAACGATATTGCCTTTTGCAAACCCACTCTCTCTTTTAAAATATATATCATTTATAAATCTCTTTTTATCTTCTCTAGGTGGGTTTAAGTTATATATTTTAATTTGTTTATTATTATAATATTTTGTTAAGGGATAGTCATTCTGTTTATTAAATCTGATTGGTACTAGTCTTTGTATTTCTAAAACTTGTTGATTATAGATACCTATCTTTTTTAAGTAAGTCTCTAGTACCTCAAAAACAATATCATATGCTTCATCATTATGGATTTTAGAAATAAAATGCCATATATTATTGTTTGCAGAATACTTGATTCCATTAATTTCTTCAATGCTAGAAGTTCCTGTTTCATACCATTCCTTATTCCATTTTTTATAGTCTTTGAAATAATTACTAAAATAATCTGTTTTCTTACATGCTTTTAAGAACCCCTCGTAAAACTCTTTGTATGATACTTGTTTTTGTGCAGCATAGTATGAAACTATATTAGTAAATCCTTGACTATGCATTGCAGATATCCAAGAAGCAAATACTAAAGCTTCGAGCATATCATCATTTGTCATAGTATCTGTACTATATACCCATTGAAAGGTTTCTTCCACATCATCTACAGTATTTGGTACAAAAGACTTTATAGTTCTCCACTCAACACCTCCTTGGTTAGTAAGATATAGCTCTGAGTTATTTAAGCCTAGTAACCTATAAATGTTAACGCTGATATCAGGTGAAATTTCATATAGTTTGTAAAATGTTTCTTTAAATTCTTCTAGAGTATCATCAGGAAGGCCAAGAATTAATTCAGTTATAAGATTTAACTCATTTTGTGAACATATAGAAAATACTTCTTTTATCTTATTTACTGCTAGATTTTTTCGTTTAATTTTATCAAGAACTGCGTCGTTAAGTGTTTGCAAAGCTACTATATGATGTTTAATTACACCAGACTGATCTGCTAGTTTTTTAACCATCTCAACTACTGTTACATTTTGATTTTTTGCAAAGTTAGTCTGAAAACTAATATCTCTTCTTGTTTTGTTTTTTTCTTCAATAAACTTATCAACAATCGCAGAGTCTCTATCGACAAAAATACCAAAATTTGCATCAGCCTGATCAATACCAACTACTTGTGGTTGTTGAAAAATCCATTCAATCTCTTTAAATATTCTATCTAAGCTAAATTTTCTGACCTTATTATAGGTTAAGCTACCCCAATCACAAAACGTACAAGCATAAGGACAACCTCTATTACTTTCTAGCGTGGTGATAAACTTAAGATCTGGATAGCTTTCTATTATACTTTTATAAGTTCCATCTAAGTGGGGTGATGGTAGTTCATCTAGATTCATAATTCTATTTACAACACCCGCTGTTTTAGTCTTACCATTATCGTTATAAATAATACCCGAAACTTTAGAAAGATCAGATATATTATCTAAAATAGATTTAAAGGTTATTTCTCCTTCTTGTAATACGTGTGCATCGATAAAAGGATATCTCTCAAAAAAATCAATCTTTTCAATCTCCATTTCAGGACCACCAAAAACTATAACAACTGAAGGATTAAGTTGTTTAATTCTTTCAGCAAGTTTTATATTATAGTTTCGATTCCACATGTAGCAAGAAAATCCAACAAGAGTATCTTTAGCAAGTTCAACTGCTGTTTGTTCAATTGATTCTCTACGAAATACCATTTTATTGAGTTTGAACTGATTTGTTGCAAAGCTATTTACATAACTCCAAAGCACGGCCACAGAATAAGGTAAGTAATAGGTATCTTGCTTTAAACTCATCGGAAAGTTAGGTTGTACTAAGCTAAGGGTGTTCATTATTTTGTTGTATCTGCCTTACATAAAATTTTAAACATGATCAACTCCTTTTTCTGAAAACACAACTAACATGTCATCATAACGATCTTTTACATATCTCATATCTAAAATATCAACTGTTAAATCTAGTCTATTTATATCAAATAATAACTGCCCATACATGTGTGAATTAAAACCAGAAACATCTTCAATAATATATAAACCATTTTTATTTAATTTAGGAATCCATACCTGTGCTGTTTCAATTTGTCCCTCAAAAGTATGGTCTCCATCATCAATTATTATATCATAGTTATCGCACCATAACCATTCATCTTTGTTTTTAGAATCTCCATACGAAACATCTAAAGTAGAATCGCATAGCTCGGTCTTATCTATATCAATCCCCTGCACCTCACAAGTTACAGGGAAATACTCTCTCCACATACGCAGTGAATATCCTTGAGCAACTCCAATTTCTAAAAACCGTTTAGCTGTGTTGCGATAGGGTTCAAACATTTTTTCGTAAACTGAGATGTATGAATGAGTAGAGCCTTTATCATTATTTCCAGCAATTGATTCATCCCATCCATTATTGTATATCTCAAGTAGCGTTGATTTTTCTATTTGCCATTCCTCAATTTATGTGCTAATTTATGTCTGTTAGCAAGTGAACAACGTAGCACCGCAGGTGAAGAGCTGTTGAACAAGCCTTGAATCGCTGTTTTCTAGCTTGAGTCTCGGAGAGACGCAGCCGTGGCAACGGAGTTGCCTTAGCGTCACGTCACTCCTGTGTCTAGATTTCAAGGTATTGAAAATCTTGTGTATACCACATAGCAAAAGTATATCTCTCACCCTTAGTTACTTTCGTAACACCATGCACAAAATCATCGTTAGAAGGAAATAGTAAAAGACTATTAGCTACTGGTCTATAAGACCAGTCTAATCTAGGAAAATAGATATCTCCACCTTCATATAAATCATTAATGTAATATATACCAGACCAAGTTCTAAAAGAAGTTGGGTGGTTAGTTTTATCTCCGTCAGGCCAAGAATTGTCAGAGTGGGCTGTCATTTCTCTACCTGTTTCCCAACGAGTTAATTCTGTATTATCTGGAAAATGTAACTCACTAGTATATTCATGAATAAGGTGTTGTCCTAAAAATCTACATATATTCATATACGATTTAAAAGTAAATCTAACTTCATCTTGAGAATCTAATAACTTGAAGGGTATAGTTCTTCCTGCAAACGCTTTAATAGTCTGGGACTTCACAAAATATTCATTTTTAAATAAATGTTTATTTGCGTCTAAAACTCTACAAAGAGTAGGCCAGTGATGCTCATCATCAAAAACTGCTTTTCTGATGATGATATTATTTAGACATTCCTGACGCTTATCTCCCGTGATTGGTTCGAGCTGGTATGTTTTAACCTCTTCCAATAATCATCCCTACGTCACCTTCAAAAGTATAGCTTCCGACATGATTTAATTTAGTGTTTGGATCTAACCAAATTTCTCCACCAAGTTTTTGCCATCTACGACAAAAAGTATAGTCTTCTGATAAATAACGATTATCATCAGGATCTAACCATGTGTCAAACAAAGCGTAACAGTATTTATTAAACTTTTCATCTATATTTGAATCATTACGATAGTGTAGTTCAGGGTATGCTTGCATCATCTTTTCAAATACTTCACGTTTTACTAAGAAAAACCCTGTTGAAGCATCAAGCACTTCTACAGCACCATTTTCTACACGAACTTGTTTGTTCTCAATATCTTGAAATTTAAAATTGATAGCATATTGAATAGGAAGTGCTTTTTTAGGATAAGCAGCAGCCATGATTGGTTTGTCATATGCTAATGCTCTCAAGATAGAATCTGCATCAAATTCAATATCAGAATCAATAAACAGAAGATGTGTGCAGTCTGATTCTAGAAACATTGCAGTAAGAATATTTCTTGCACGAGTTACTAGTGATTCGTTTCGTAAGGTAGTTACCCTAAAATTGATTCCATGCCTCATTAAAGTTTGTGAAGCACGAAACATTGATAAGAAATACTGATCTGTTAACATACCTCCATAACAAGGGGTCGCAAAGAAAATGTTATGTTCTCTTAGTTTTTCTAAATCAATTGTTGCTTGATTACCTTCAACAGCTTTGAAAGCACCGAAAGAATGTTCCTTCGGCGCTTCTTTACCGTCAGCAGGTTTCATATCTGCTAAGGATTTTTTCATTATGCTAAGTCATCCACATCTTCTACAGGTTTGAATTCGTCGGAAACATCTCCAGCGAAATAGGCAGTGTTTTGAAGCAACCATTCTTTCTGCTCATCATAAGTTTGACGCTTATAAATCTTGCTTAAATCAAATAACTCAAGCTCTTTTTCTGCGTCTGTAAGAGGCGCATTGTTACGAGCGGGAATGATTGAGTATTTAACATTTTGCGGAAGTGGTCCTGTTTTTTCTTTTTTAACAGTAATATCATAACCATTAGCATCATCTGCTGGGTTTCCATAATCAGGATTAGTTGCATAGTCTACAATTTGTGAATAAATTGTAGCACGAAGATCAAATAATTTAATCTGTCCATCTGCACGATCAATCACATTACAAACATAAGAAAACTGAGGTTTATCTGAATAGATAGCTTCGTCAAGTTCTTTGAATGGGTCTTGAGCTGAGTTATCAAAAGACTCATTCTCACGACTAAATTGAAGACATTCTACAGGCATCTTCTTACCTTCTTTTGTTACTACCCAGTAGCAGTAACGGGGCATGACATCTCCAATTAATCTTACTTTAGTATCTCCGATACCCATAGTAAGTCTTTGGATTTCTCTGCGTTGTTGATTGCCAGAGGTTTGCTTACCTTTGGCTTGATCCCATGCGACCATTTTGTTTCTCCTTTGTTGAACGTTGGTTCTTAAGTGTAGGATTTCCTCGAAACCGAGGACTCTGGTAAAAAATAAATTTTATCGTTTTTTGTCTCTATGTAAGGACTTTGTATTTCTTTCTTAATATAGCTCTTAGCGATATAGTCTTGAGCTTCGCTAATTCTACGCATAGAAAGTAGCTGTAAATATTCTATCTTTTTACTAATATCTACATTATGTGTTAAAAACCATGGATTAGTAAAATAACTCATAGGTTCTATTGTTTTGTAGTTGCAAACTAGCCTATCTTTTTTCTGCTCCAATAAGCCAGTAGTAAATAAAAACAGTGGAATATGGTTTATATTCAGTGCTTTCATTAATCCTTTAGTTGTTCTAGCATTATACAATTTAGTTTGTGCAAATGCCAAGACAAGAATTGCCGCTTGATCTTTTCTTGCCTTTGCTACTAATTCATACCAATTAAAGTATATAATATCCACGTTGTTTATACCATTCAAGACGTTTAGTTTGTTGTCTAGCAACTATCCCACCAGATAACCACCAATCTACAATCATAGGGACTTGTTTATCAGGGTGTTCACGAATGATACGACCAACTCGCTGTTCAAGCTTAATAGGATTATTAGAAGGACAAGTAAGATACAATGTATCGAGCCTATGACAACTAATCCCTTCATCAAAAAGTTTTGTTGATAAGACTGCTTTATACTTTCCTCCAACCCCCGAAAGAACATCTTTTCTAGTTGATTCATCTGTTTCTCCAATTAAACATATACTATCAGGAATTAACTCCTGTAAATCTTTTAACATTTGCACTCTTTCCCCTAAAATAAGAGGACAACGACCAGAGACTATCTGACTTTTTGCAAAATTAGCGATAGCTTTCAGGTAATCTTTGTTACTGCAAAGTTTGTTCAACTGGCGCGACCAGTCTCTTTTGGGGTCAATTACCGGAAATCTAAAGTCTGTTCTTTTAACTTGAACTATAGGGTCTTGTAGCTGCCTTGGATCACGAGCTTCTACCATATAAGGTGAAAAATAATCAGATAAGAAAACATGCTTGCCATCTTTACGTTTTGGTGTTGCGGAAATACCTATTTTAACCTTTGCGTTTAAAGAGTTTAAAGCTGTTGAGAACATTTCTGCAGGGCAAAGGTGAGCCTCATCTACTATGATTGTAGAAAAAGCATTTTCTAACTCATCTCGTCTATTATAAATAGATTTATAAATACCTACTGTAATATCTTGTATATCAAATAACCCATCACCTACTTTTCCTATTTTAGCCGAAGGTAGTTGACGTTCTAATTCTTCTATCCACTGTCTGAATAAAAGTTTAGTATGAACCATAACCAATGTTTTAGTATTGTTTTTAGAAATAATTTCACAACCTGTAAAAGTTTTTCCCCACCCACAAGGAGCTTGTAATATGCCAGATCTAGCTCTACCTCTAGATAAGAATTTATCTGCTACTTCTTGCTGTTCCCACCTTAGTTCGCCTGCAAACTTATGTTCATTATCCATTTGAGTAAAATTACGATCATCTTCTAGTTCGTCCCACGTTAGCTTATGATATGAATTAGAAGGCACTATATAATAATCATCATCTTCTGATATGGTAGATAACCACTCATCTCCATTATCATAAGTATATAAAGATAAAAGTTGATCTACATCAACAACATCCTCTTTTTTAATGTAAATTTTTTCTGCTAAGTATATCTTTTTTACATGAACTTTATTAAGAGACAAAAGCTTTCTCCTGTAAGAAGTTTCCTGCACTGCGCTTGCTGCCTTCAGTAAATCCTATCCCAATAAATCTATTTTTCATATCATTATTAAAATCCATATTGCCACATACCATTATTTTATCTGAGTCTGGTCGAATAAACTTCCAAAAAACATCATTATCTATGTGATCAGTAATTCTACCAGAGAGTATTCTTAGCGCTGGTTCGTCTTGTGTTACTGTTGGATAGTAATTAAAATATCCGTCTAGTGATAACAAAAACTTATGATAAGATTTAAGCTCGGCTCTTGTTCTAGCAGACCAAGCTAAGTTGACTGTATCAAATCTTTCAAATGTTTCTGGATCTCTTAACAAGCTTATGAAGGGAGCAATCCCTGTACCCGTGGCAAACATCCATAAGTTTCCTCCAAGTTCAATATTAGCCAGTGTAAGTGTACCCGTACTACGCTCGTTCATATACAGCGTATCGCCAGGCTCATATCTGCTAAGTTCTTTGGTAAGTTCTCCTTTAGGTACATTAATACTTAAAAACTCTAAGTAGTCATCTCCTGGCCCGCTGGTGATACTGTATGCACGCTTAACACTTGTTTCTCTACAACTAATCATGACGAATTCGCCAGCAGTAAAACGAAACGTGTTAGGGCGCTCTGTGCGTATTCTAAACGTTGATTTGCAGTAGTGTTGAACTTCCGTAACTATTAACTTTATCATATTCTAACCTTATCATTCCCACCTGCAGGAATTTTTACTCCTACAGCGGTGAATTTTTTTGTTATAGCGACAAGATCATTTATTTCGCCTTGCTTGATGACTACTATATCACCTTTTTTTATTTTTGCACCGTTTATAGTGCCTTTGCCTCTGACAACTAAAAGAATTTCAGTACATTTAGTATGATAGTGAGGATCTGTATATCCCTGTTTTATTGTGCTATAACATACTTCTACAGCAGTTGACCTTACTATCGCCTCATTAAAGTCGCCAATGTACCAACCATTTTTTCCCGCATTTTTAAGTTTACTTATTTGCATTTATAATCAAAAACCACTATAATCTCTCTGTAGGTTTACCAGACTGTGCAAGCATATAATTATTTACTACTTTTACTAATTCTGCATGTGTATCTTTGAACCATGTTGCTACGTGATAATCATAATGATCTGGTTTTACAAATACGACGTTTGTCTCGTGGTATTCACTTTCTTTTATAGTATCCATCCACACAGTATAATCAGGATTAAACCAATCTCTAGCAACCTGTGTTGGACAAATAAAGTCTGCTACTGCTATCTTGCCTGCCATCACTATACCATCTGCAATATGCCCCATACGTAGTGCCTGACGCAACCTTCCTTTGATACTAAAGTCCCAATCATCGTGTTGAGTTCTGATTGAATTACCATTTAAGTAAACACCCCCGATAAGGTTAGCAAAAGGTTTTGCTAATGTACTTTTACCGCTACCTGGTAACCCGCATATTAAAATCTTCATAATAATATTTTCTTTCTTAACCCTATATTTTTATCATTTAGGGTAAATTCCCTTAAAAACCATTCATTTTCTAAACTTATTAAAACTCCATAAACATCTTCTGGTATCTCTAAGTCTTCTTGTGTTGGTATTTCAAACGGATAAGAAATTTTATCAAACCATACAAAATTTTCTCTTACTTTTTTTACGGGAAGTTTTAAAGAAGTATGATAAGACATATCGGATATATCATGAGGTCTCGCTTGAGAATCCATTCCCCATTTAGGTCTTTGAAAAATTAATTGTGCTAAATTTTTACAGGTACAATCAAACGTTAGCCGTTTATCTATCTGTAATAGTCTTGCAAAATAATCTCCGTCTAAAGACTTATCATCTATGGTTTCTTGATGACTCTGTAGAGTTCTATGTACAAAAATTTTTGTTAAGCTAAAAGTAATCTTTTCTGGTTTTTTATATAACCCAAAAAAAGGATACTTAATATCCTTATAAGTCTTCAAGCTCACCCCAACTAGGCCCGATCTCGAAATCTACTTTTATAGGACAGTTTGGAATTGATAAGCCACGATCTATTTGAATACATTTGCGAGCATTCTCAATATAATCATCTACCAAGTCTTCTCTAACTTCAGATACGATAGAATCGTGTACTACTGTAAATGGTTTAATGGCATCAAGATAGTCATTATCTTCAATCCATTTAATAAGATCAACTACGCCTAGAATATTAATATCAGAAGCAACAGATTGAACTAAGAAATTAACTCCAGATCGAATTGCGTGTTTAGATACACCTGGGTTAGGAGATTTTGCTTCTGGTAGTCTGCGCTTACGACCAAAGAAAGAATAAATAAAAGCATGATTTTCTATTTGTGAGTTTGACCCGTCAATAAACTTTTTTAGAGCTTTTGCTTCTGAGAAGTACTTATTAATGAATTGCTTAGACTGAGGAATAGATATTTCTTCTCCAGACTTAGCATCTTTATTAACTGTTTCAGCAATTTTTGCAGGACCTGCTTGGTACATAATGCCAAAAGTAATAGCTTTAGCATATTGTCTTTGTGCTGGGTATATCTTCTTAACTTCGTCAACGTCACAATCTAGATTAAACATTTGTTTGGCTACATACGAGTGGAAGTCGAGTTTATCAATAAAAGCTTTTTGTAAGAATTGATCTCCTGATAACATAGCTGCATAGTATACCTCAGCTGTTCCTAAGTCACACTGAATTATCTTGTATCCTGGTCTTGCTCTGAATAATTTTTTGATGTCTTTGTTATCGCGTGGAATATTCTGATAGTTGAGGTTTCCACTGCTAGATAAACGCCCAGAAGTAGTACCGTGAATATTAAAACCAGAACGAAGCCGACCATCTTTATCTACTCCTTTTCTAATGTTAGATATATAAGTTCCAGCTAGCTTACTCTTTTCTCTTAGATCAAGAATCGCATCTGCTAGAGGGTGCCCCATATTTGCAAGAACTTCTTTATCTGTTGAAGGAGCCCCTGTCTCTGTCTTCTTAGTTACTTTCATGCTAAGAATATTGAAGAACAGTTCACGTAGATGATAAGTAGAATTAGGGTTAAAGTCTTTACCCTGAGTACGTTCAAATCGTTGAACTGCATCACTCATCATAATTTCTTCGTGACACTCTTCCATGTCAATAGTGTACTGTTCTGTAAGATGGGTGACTTGTTCAATATTAATCGGGCCACCATTCTTTTCAAGTCTTTTCATAGCATGTGTGGCTGGCATAAGAATATCTTTGTAAAGTCGCAAGAACTCTTCGCTTTTTTCTACTAAAGGCCAGAATTTCATATATAGCTGAAAAGTAGCATCAGCATCTTTACAAGCATAAGGAGCTAAGATATCACTTGGTAACATGCCATAATTAAAGTCTGCTAGTTTAACCTTATTCTTACGAGCCCAAGATTTCTTATAGTCGTCTAACTCTCTTTCGTAATCACCAAGATCAGTAAAACGTAACGCTAAAGGTTTCAATCCATGAGTACCCACAGATTCTTCTAGACAGTAATGTAGTAGCATAGTGTCTTCATAGTCTGGAAATTCAAAACCAATTTCTGTTTCCATATAGTTAGTATCAAATTTTGAATTATGAAAGATACATTTTCTATCTTTAAATAAGTCATGAAACCACTGTTTGTGTTTATAAACAAGCTCGCTTGAAACATATAAACCCTGGTGCGGTCTAGTAGATATAGCAATGCCTAGAATAACACCCGTATGTGGAGATACAGAAGTTGTCTCAATATCTACTACTAGTGTTGTTGCGTCTTCTAGCTCTTTTATGTAAGTGTCTAGCTGTCCTTGAGTTTCAATGAAACAGTAGTCTTTTTCGTGTGTTTGCAAATCTTCGCCTGAGAGTAGTTTAGGAATCTGTGCAAAAGCACGTTGAATTTCATCTTCCATTTGAGGTTTGATAATACAAATATTAGGATGCATAATAGGAAGATACTTCTTTTCGATAAATACACCATTGTATTTTTGAATACCAGTCATACCAGCAACATACTTAAGAGCATCCGCGCCAATAGGACACATGATTTTATAGCCTGTAAGCTCGTCCATATCTAGGTCGATATCTTTCTTAAGAATTTTTTCTTTGGATCCTGAGTGTAGAAACTTAGTATCGTATTCTACGCCTTTCAAATATTTGTTAATAACTTTGTCAGGATTTTTTTCTGCCGCACTTGCAAACACAAAGCACACACTATTCATTAATAAACACCTTTCCGCAATATTCACATACTGCTTTTTTATTTTGTAGTTTATAATACACTTTTGGATGATCGTTTGAACAGGACACAGTGTCTGTAGTTACTACAACAACTTCAGTTTTTTCTCCTGCAGCCTGCTTTTTAAATAAGTCATTTCTTGCTATGCCACTCATTTTAAATACTTTTCTGCTTGCCTTTGATTTATATCGCCCGGGTCTGTACCTACTGGTAGTTTAATATTGCGTGAAAAAATATCACGAGTATTAAGTAGCTCGGCAATCTTAGTAGCAGCCATTTGACCAGGAGCATCAGGATCCATTAATATATCAACCCTTGTTACTCCTATACGATCAAGTATTTCTAGCTTCTTTCTATTAAAGTTTGATGCACCAAATATACATAAAGTATTCTTATACCCTAACTGCCACATATTCAACATATCAAAGATACCCTCAACTAATATCACATAGTTAGTATTTTTAACTTTATCTAGCGGAAATAATATCTCGGATACAGGAGCACCTTGAGGTCTACGATAGTATTTAGGTTTTCCTGCTACTAAGCCTGCATATCTTCCTTCTATGAATTTAAGTTTACCAAATTGATAGACAGGTATGCAAATATAATCTTTCAGTCCCAAGTGTTGAGTTGTAAATGCTTGAAACTCTTTCATGGTACTCCCACTTATACCTTTAAACTCTCCATTATAGATGTGACGTTCTTCTGGTAATTGAATCTCATCAATTTCTACTAGTTTTCTGATTTTATCTTTAAGTTTTTTTATTTTAAAAGGTTGTTTACTATCAACATCTAGTCTAATAGTCTCACCTATAGACTGCATAAACTTAGTTATTCCGCCAGAGAAGTTACAACTCCAACAGTGAAACATGTTTTTTTCTAAGTTATATGAGAGACTAGGAGATTTATCTATATGCTCTCCACTAGTACAACTAATTAAAATCTCAGATGGATTATTAGTTTTGCGGTACTCAATACCTCTTCGATTTAAAAGATCAACTAAATCCATTATTTACCTATCAACAATGTTTTTTTACTACTATCCATGAATCGTTTTTCTTCTTTTGACATACAACCCCAGTATCTTATGAGCTGTAAATATAAATCCCAAACAATTTGACCGTTTTTCTTATAGTATCCTGTTTCCATCCATTGGGTGAATGCTGCTAGTTTTGATTTCATAAGTCTTTTGCACCTTCCTGTTTATCTGATCCGAATTTTACAGCTGCATGAGGTTTTTCACTCACCACTTCAGACATATTAGGGTTGATCTTAACACAAGACCAATCCATATGTACATCAAAACTCATGTGCCTGCCATTTCTCATTTTAGTTGTGTGGATTGTTATTTTATTTTCTAAAGTACGTTCTTCTGTTTCTGGTGGAGGGAAGAAGTTAAAGCTTCTGTCTGCAGAATCTAGAATACCTTTTGCAAACCTTGCTTCTCCCGAAGCATCAATTTGATAGGGAGAAATCATTGTAATGTCATACTTACGCGACAATGATTTAAGATTGTCAGCAATAGTAATTTGTGTTTGCCAGTCTTTTTGGTTATCGTGTTTAACGATATTGATATAGTCTACGACACCCATATTAAAGTTAGGATATTTTGAAGCAAACATATTACAGTAGTGATCTATGCGATTAAGAGTAAGAGATTCATCATCAATCATAAACAATCGATGCTCTTTCATATCTGGTTTCTCAATCTTTACACGTTTTTCAAAGTTTTTAAAATCTTTTGTATACTCTAAATGCTTCATCAAGTCATCAACCTTTTCTGAAGGTTTATAGAATGTCTCAAATTTTGCTTTTGCAAGCTGTAACCTTTGCGTGTCGTTTAGCTTGTTTCTAAAAATATCAAGAAATGGCACGCCCGATACAATTGCTAATACTCTATCATATACTTCTTTATATCGCATCTCAATCGTAAAGAAAGCAACAGTATTACCTTGTAAAAATCTATTAATAGCTAAGTTCAATGATATAATAGATTTACCAGATCCCCTTCTACCTCCTAGTAGAATAAGTTCTTGTGTTGCAAAACCGCCATTAACAGCATCAAACTCTGATGATAGCCCTGATGGGTATATTCTAAAATCGTCTTCAGACGGGAAAAAGTCTAACTCTGCAATATCATACAACTCGTCGTCATGAGGAATAGCTTGATTGAGGTGTAATAAATGATTTTGAAACTTATCTACAACTTCTACTTTTTCGAGATCATCTAAATCATCAACTAACTTATCCATAAAGTGAATAGTTTCATCTCGTATATAGTAGTCTTGTAGTTGTGCTACTAAAAACTCATCAGCAATTTGTTCATTTTGATTATCTTCAGAACAAATTTGGTTCTCAATATACTCTTGTAATCCAATGTCTTTTCGCAACGCAAGAATCTCGTCTGTAGAAGGCAGACGGGTGTTAGCTTTATAAAAAGACTTAATCTTATCGTACAATACAGAATTAATACCTGTAAAGTACTGATTCAATAGTTTAGAGTATAGATCATTACTCTGCGTATCTAAGAGTCTACGCAGAGTAAGCTTTTGTAAATCAATTGCCATTAACCAACCTTAACAGGAAATAGTTTATCACGAGTGACGGTTTTATAACCGCCATAATCATCTGTTTTATATATGAGGTAAGATTCTCTACCTGTTTCTTCTATAACTTTACTAACTTTTTCGCGCTGACGCAAAAAAGACCCTAGTTTACGGGTAGGTAAAACTTCTCCTTCTAGCATCCAATAAATTTCGTAGTGAATACCTTCTGCAGGTTCTAAATATTTACCTGACATTCCATCACGCCCTGGTTTAAAGGGGTATGTTTCAATATATTTTTGAAAACCGTTTTCATGAGCCTCTAACCATTCTTCGTCATATACTTCACGAACATCTGCAAAAGTATTTTCTGCAGCTAGGAATACTTTATCGCCTTGAACAAACTTAACTTCTAAGTCTTGAACAACATGATCTACTTGTGCAGCCTTGCCTTTGCCTCTAGCACGGATAGGCACATTCATGTCCATTAGAATTTTTTTGACTCTTTGTGGAGAGATATGAAACTGTTTTGCTAATGCAGATTGCGTTTCACCTCCAAGATATGCGTCTGCAATACCTTGTTTTTCAACTTTAGTAAATATCTTATTGCGAGCTTTCTTTTTTAAATCAGCTTCGCGTTCTAATTTTTCGTGGAATTCTTTGATGATGTTATCAAGACGTTTTGTATTATAAGCAATACCAAGATGCTCACAAATAGACTTCTTAGTCTTATTCGCTTTAAGCATCCAGATAGCTTGACGAATTTTTGCTTCTGTGATTTCTGCCATTGATATCTCCTGTAAATTATGCCTAATTATAACAATTTAAGGAGGACTGTGCAAGATATGATTTAATGAGTTATGAGATCATCATCGGCATAATACATATCTGCAATGATGTTACGTATAAATCCTTTATCAGTATATACTATTGTAAATTTTTCTTGAAAAAACTTATTAGTTCTATACATCTTTTCTACATAAAAAGAACTATTATAATACTCAAGTAAGTTTTCAAACTCATCAGAGTTTTCTTTTACATCTGGAAAATATTTTCTAGCTATTTTACGATAATACTCTACTCTTACTTTTGGCTCCATAGATAGAACAGCGTCAAGAGTAGAATCTTCTAAGTCATCTAACAGAAAGGGTGTCATACATTTTTACCTACATTCTAAATAAAATAGGGATGGCGTTACCACCATCCCTGCTTAACCTTTTAAAAGTTAAGTTGTGATTACTCACCAGCAGCTTTAGGTGTGTAATCTGCACAGCTCAGACCCCGGCGGGTAAGTACTGTTTTGACACCACGAACTGTTTTGTCAAAAGATGTTGCGATCTCTTCGACAGTCTGATCAAGCATATCATCGATACCCTCATATGGGTCAGACTTAACAGCTTTTTTGTCACGCTGAGGAGCCTTGAGGCCCATTGACAGCAACTTGCCACGGATAGAGTTTACAGAACGACCCATTGCGTCTGCAACTTCTTCAAGGTAAGATCCGCTTTCGACCATTGAAGTGATCTTAGCTTCTTCGTCCTCAGAGTAGGTACGTGGGGTAATCTTCTTTTCAGCTGGTTTGACATGCGAGGTCATTTCCAGTGATAGAGCTTTACCATTAATCTGACGTGCAGTGAACTTGCTACCAGCAAACTGGTCAGCAATTTCTTCTGCAGTCAAATTGCCAGAATTTGCTTCCAAGAAAGATGCAAGAGCATCAGTTTCGTCAGCAGAAAAGACAGGAGCTGCACCTGGCTTTTTAGGTACGTCGTAACCCAGCTTACGCAATTTAGCTGTTACAGAACGACGTGGAAAATCGAACTCACCCATGAGTGATTCGATAATTTCTTCGGTTACACCTGAGCCTGCAACGTCGTGCATGCGAGTAACCATTTCGTCAGTGTATTCAAACTTAGACATGTATTTGTTCCCCTTGAACTTAAGTTTTGTTGAATTTTCAAGAGTTTGTTTTTCTCTTGACTTTATATAGAGATATTACAGAAAAACTTTATAACAAGCAACTGAAATGTTACGGATTTTGGTATCCTGGTTCTTTTTCTTTTTATTAAAAATCACCAGATAACACATTTTTTTGGCTTGACCAATAGTCAATGATGGTTATACCAAGAGTAACAGCACGCTTATACTTAGATGATGTTGTATCACCGCCAGTAATAAGAGCATAACAATCTTTAGTGACAGTTGATGTTACTTTAAATCCAAACTTTTCTAAGCGATCACCTAGATCACCGCGTGTCATATCCAGCTTACCTGTAATACACACATTTCGAGCAGGAGTTCCTACAACGTCTTCAACCGTGACATTCTGTTCAAGTTGAAGAGGTAGAGTATTTACCCACTCTTCGTTTTCGTCAAGCCAAGATAAAACTGATTCAACAGTAGAAGGACCTATACCTTTTATTTCTGTGGTTTCTATGTCTCTTAGATTTCTAAAAGCTGGAATCTTACTGACTATAAGTTTAGCCGCTCGTCTACCAACCCCAGATATACCAAGGGAAGCAAGAACAATATCATAAGGTTTAGTTTTAGTTCTTTCTATCTCAGCCTCGACCTTAGAGCCGTTAGCTCCAAGCTTACCCCAATTTTGACCTTCAAAAAGATCTACTGGGTGAGTAAGTCCCATCTTCTGTACAGAAGCCGGACCCAATCCTTTTATATCAAGAGTTTTGATAAAGTGCTCCAAAACTTTTGATGTATTTATATTATTCTTATCAGCTACCATTAGTCTAGGACCATCTCTCTTTGTCTGCATACCAATGGTCTGTTCAGCATGATATTTATTAACTTTTATTCTGTGCTCAGAGTGTTGTACTACTCCAATGAATTTAGGTATCACACCCCCAGCACGTTCAATCTGAATTGTATCACCTAATCCAAGATTATGTTCTTCAATAATACCTATATTATGAAGAGTAACACGAGATATAGTTGCATCATCTAAAACGACAGGCTCTACAACACCTGTTGGATTAACGGTTCCTGTACGGCCTACTACCCATAGTACATCTTGTAAGGTTGTGATTGCTATTTCAGTCATTCGTTGTTTTAGAGCTACTGCAAACCTTGGGTATTTAGATGTATAACCTAACTGTTGTGATTTAGCATAAGAGTTACAACGATACACTATACCGTCTTTTGGGTAATCCCACGATTGGTCTTCAAGAACTGTAAAAAATCCTGCGTTTTTAAGTATTCTCATTCTTGGCTCATAATCCATAGATACGCCTAACCAGTCATGAGCGATAAATCTAATATTGCGTTGAGCAAACTCTGATGGACTGTCTAAACCCAAAGCTCCAGATACATAGTTCCTAAAGTTTTCAACATTATTATCTGTTACACACTCACCATTAACTACTACTTCATCATAATCAAGATCAATTCTAGTTGGTGCGCCTTTTAACATTCCTATAAGATGTGTAACATCTGTTCCTTGTTCACCATTACCACGAGTTAACCCCATCTTTAATTTACCTCTACGGTAGATTAGTGTTAAGTTAGTACCATCAATTTTAGGGAGTTTGACATTCATCCAAGCTTCTAATTCTTCTTCTCCTTCATATATTTTACGGAGAGAGTATAGTTTGTATGGATGAGTAACTTTGCCAGCAGCACCGCCTATGTGTTTAGTAGGAGAATCATGATCTCTCCAACCTTGGGCTTTTTCCATATTCTCAAGTTTATCATATAGTTGATCATACTCTGAATCTGTTATCATAGATGCAGAGTTATCATAATACGCTTGATTATGTTTTTGGATAAGTTGTTTGAGTTCTTTGTAATTCATATAAAGATAATATCGGAAAATTAAGCATTAAGAAAGTCTTAATTTACTTATTATCTTCTGAGTCGTGTACATAAAGCTGAAGTAACGCATAGTGAAGAACTTTCATTACATCTTTACGAGCATCTTCTTTGCTACCCTTTTTACCATATCTTTGAGCATATTTTAAGACATTACCAATACAAAACCCAGTGCCATGACCCCCATCCATAATAAACTCTGTTGCTTGAAATTTATCACGAGAATAATGTTGGTTATAAGTATCATCAATATAAGCTTTAAACTCTTTGATTAAAGAATCCTCATTATACTTATAGTTTGGTGTTTCAATTACTTTGATTTCAAGATCACCTGAATCTTCTACAAAGCTTTCCACCCATTCTTCAGTTTTAGTACGTTTTGTACTACCAAAATCACGTTCATATACGGTTTTACCTCGATCAGGAGACTCAAAGATTTTTTTACGTTGTGGAAATTTAGCAGGTATTTCTTCTTCAAGCATTCGGCGCTTCATATATTCTTCATGTTTTTCGTGCATCATATATTACCTATTTAGAGTGGGGAGGCATTCTAGTTTCTACAAACCAGACATGTTGTCGTAAACCAGGATGGTATCTACGAATACGTAGCTTTTTACCATCCCTAAGCTGGCTTAAAGTTTTTGCATGAATAAAGTGGTATGATGCACTATTACGGCTCTCGCCTTCTGGCACCATATGCACTTTATTTAGTTTATTTTTCTTTTTCGAAGCCATCATTCAACCTTATTTTTGATTGCAGTTAAAAGTTTAGAAAGATTTTCTTTTTTATTAAGATTAACTCCATCAACTTCTATTTCTAGTATATCTTCTAATTCACGAAGCATAACTTTAACTGTAAGTGACTTATCATCTTCTTCAATAATAGGTTTTTCGTAAATTTTAAGTTGAACTAACTTACTTATAACACTTCTATAACCTTTTGAGAAGTGATTTGCTAATTCATGAACGTCTTTTTGACCTTCTTCATTATATAGTTTAATTAATTCTGCTTCTTGTTCGTCATTCCAAGCTTTTACACTCATTTTTGCTCCAATTCTAGCTCAAGTTGTGTATTCCATATATATCTTTGAGCTACCGCATCACTTGCGTCTTCTAATAGGGGGACAAGAGAACTTACTTCGTCTGCAGGAATTGAGAATCCTGATTTGGTTGGATACCACTGTCCTGTATCTCCGTCCATTGAGTATTCTCTAATGTGTAGATAGAGTTTGTCTCTAAATTCGTTTATTGTTACTTTTACAGCGTTTCCGTTAGGTTTATGGAAAGCAGTTCCGAAGTCAATATTCATAAAATTACCGTTTGTTCAGTGTTGATAAAGTCTTTTAACCAAGGGGAGACAGGGTATGCTTTAAATATCTGTACTAATGAGTACCTAGTTTCTGTTTCTGATTTATTTATCATTCCGTGTCCTACTAAATCAGGATCAAACAACACTGTTTCACCTTTTTTAAGACTAAATTGTTCAACAGAACCTTCAAGATTAAACTGATAAATAAAATCATCACTTTCGGTTAACGCTGTGACTGCTCTAAGTCTAAAATCTTCATTGCTTGTCGCGTTGATATTATTATCATCTGTATGAATAGGGATGGTTTGTCCTGGTTCTTGTTTATGTACTCTAACCCGTGTAGTCTCAAAATCAAAATAATCTATTAAAGGTTTACATAATTTATAGTATTTTGTATATTTAAAATCTTCGGGGTTTTCGACAGGTTTGTTTCTATAAAAACTATGAATACCACCATCATTACTTTTAATTGATACTGCATCTACGTTACCTGCTAAATCTAAATCATCGTGACCTTTAAAATTTAACTGGTTTAACCATGAGTTATCACTCGTAATTTTAGTCTTGGCTATTATAAGCATTTAAATAATCCTTTAATCTATTGCCTTCTATTGGTCGATCTAAATAGTCTTTACCTAAGATCCATATATTAGGATTTTTATTACCAATCTGTTTTAACCAAGTCTCATAACAAGCTTTAACACCTGATACACCTCTTAAATACTGAGCGCCTACAGTGTGAAAAGCATTACTCCACCATATAACTGAGTTATCATTAGGGGTGATTAACGAAGTAATTTTTTCTGGAGTTTTACATATATCACAGTGAACATATTTATGATTCAACGTTCTATATCTATCCCAATGTTCTTTAATTGCTTTTTCAGAACCCCACCATTTTAATTCTCTCTCCCATAACTCTTTTCTAGATAAATACTCAGTGCCGTTCCCACCTGTTTCGTTAATTCTAAATTTCTTTTGAGCATAGTCAAGAAACTTAGGATAGTCTTCTCCATCCCATTCTCTGACTAACATTTTTTTAAACGCTAAAGCTGACTTACTATAATCATAGTAAATAACTTCACAATCATCAGTAAAATCATAGTGATTTAAAATCATATTAGGTTTAAAACTTGCAGCAACAGCATATAATTTATCTATCGGTTTTTCTATATTTACATATTTTAAATCAGAGTAGTTTTCTGTATTCCAAAAAAACACACAGTCTTGGGCATAGTCAACTATGTTAGTAATCCAAGATAATTGGTGTTCCAAGTCAGCGGCACTTGTTGTTGGGTATATAAATTGTTTGTGTTCTCTGATTTTAGGGTGAAAATTATATACCGTTAGATCATTAGCTAAACTAGTATTAATAAAATTCCACCCATCTACTAAAGGTGTACACACAGTAAGTTCTTCTGTTGGTTTCAAAGACAGAGGTGTATAATCATCATGTATATCTTTCACATGTCTCTCAGCCTTAGTTACGAATTCTTTTTCAGAACTTTTAGTACCAAATACTGGTTTATCAAATTTTTTATAGTATTTAAGATTTACTAACATACATTGTTTGTGTAATCCGTAATAACCTTCTTTACCACTGGGGTTGTTAAGGTTCTTTTTATTCTTGTCCATAATATGCCCAGTAATAAAAAAATCTTGTTTAGCTATCCATTTTTCAATAAAAGTAAAAAAAGCTGCCTCTTTTATAATGTGTCCCACACTTTGAATTAAACAATAGTCTACATCATAGTTCAACGCTTCATCTAAAACATCATTAATGTTTTCTTTGACAATCATTGGGCCGAAATATTTAAATCTAGTAAAGAATTCGGTTATTTCTTTATTCTTTTGTGCTTGGCTTAAATTATGTGACATTCGGGTATCGTCATATATACCTACTACATAATTTTTGTTTTTACCCATTATTCTTTTCATAACTTCTCACAACTAATTCTTCATATTCCTTTGTCTTGATGCCGTGAACAATAATATGATATCTATCTTCATCGCTTTTGTTAATGTAAGCGTGCTCATTACCTACATCAAGTAACATTGCTTTTCCAGGAGAAAAAGGCACATACCCTTCATGATTGCTCATTTTCATTAAGCAACCTTTTGGATGATTTAGTGCCATGTTAATTGGTGATAACTTAGAGTCAAAGGAATCTCTATGGGGGGTAATATAACCTCCAGGTTCTAAAAGCATAAATCTAAGCCTAAAATAACTTTTGAAAGGGAATGTATTTTTAAAGAAATGTGTCGTGACAGGACATTTATTGGCTATTTCTGTCCAGATGTACGGTGTCTCTTTATTAGACTTATAGCCATATTGCTCGTAATGATTAGTTTTATCAGAATCAATTCCGTGAATACATAAACTACGCCAACCTTTATGTCTGTACCCACCATTACCATCTTGATCTCTGTGTTTTACGAATAGTTCTTTAATTGCTTTAGCTTCCTCGTACATTTCTCCATAAGGATACTTTATATCCAACTCTAACCAAGGTATATTACTTTCGTTAACAATCCAACTAAACGTTTTCATATAGATCTAACAACTCCTCATCAAAAGCAAAGCTAGTCCCACAACCACAAGAGGCTCTTGCTCCTGGATTGACTACTTTTAACATTTTATTCATTCCTGAATCTTCTAAATCAATAGCAGACCCGTATAGAAATTTTAAACTTTCAGGATCAATAACAGACTTAGGAGATTCACAAAAAATTATATCTTCTGCATCAGTAGTTTCTGTAGGCTCAAATAAATAATTAAAACCAGAACAACCGCCTCCTGCTACACCGAATCTAAACAGCTGCCCTTCCTCTAGATTTTGACTAATAAATATCTGTGCTTTCGGTGTAATAGTAGGTAACACCCCATGAAACTCAGATTCTATAATAGGAGCATTACCGTGAAAATCTGCTAGAACTTTATCCTCAAGAGTAGGTTGGTGCCTTTCTAGTACGCTTTGGGCTAGCCTAGCTACCTCGTCTTTGTCTAAACTAGCTTCTAATTCTTCAAACCATTTATCTAAATCGGTTGGGCTTGTCTGATTTTCCGACATTTAAAAGTACCTCCACATATTGTTTTGCTACATTCTCCCAAGTATTTGGCATATCAAGTGCGCTAACTCTATCAAAATGATTTTTCTTTTCATGAGAATGGTACATCCATTGTAGCGTTTTTTCTAAGTTTTGTCCACTAGGTTCGTTAACGATTGTGTGAGAGCTCATCATGGTAAACGAGTCACCTGGTTTTTGAGCAAAAACTTCGTCTGCAGATATGTCAACTACTGTTTGATTTGTTTGAATTCTAATACCAATTTCTTCTGGAATAAAATCTTGATGAGGACCTGTATCAGGTAAGATAGGTACACAACCACACGCTACTGCTTCTTGAATATGCATACCAAAACCTTCAGCTCTATAAGGATGTACTACTACTTTTGATGCTTTAAAAATATCTGCCATATCTTCGTCTGAAATATTATCATCAATATAGATTACAGGAGCACATTCAGTTTTATATTGCATTTTAACAAGTTCATTGAGAACACCGTTTTTACCGTAGATTGCGGGGTTATCTTTAATGATCAAGCGAGCATTATCATAAGACCTGAAGCACTTATGCCAAGCATTGATAAGTAAGTCTAAACCTTTTCTCCACTGAGAGTTACCAACATAAACAAAGTTAAATTTATTTTTATCGATACCATATGGTAAGTTTTTTGGCTCTTCTTTATTAAACAGTTGTTCATTATAACCGTTAGGTACTACCGTAATAGATTGTGGGTTTAATCCGCCTCTCACAGCTATATCCCTAATATAGTTAGAGGGTACAATCACATGATCTGCAAAAGTTTCCCACTTATGTTGCCACTCAAAGGGTAATTTAGGATACTCCCAAGGTTGGATATAAACTACTTTAGTTCGCTCGTCTGTCGGCCATTGCCATATAGGTGGGTACGAGTGTCTAATTTGTATGTCTGGATAGCTATTACCATCTATTTCTTTTGCACTAATATCTTTAAGTTTTTTAACAACTTTTTTATCTAATCCAGCGTCTGGAGTATAGTCATCTAAAGGTGTTATATACAAATCTATATTATCATTCTCACTAAGGATAAGAGCGATATTTCTATTGATAATAGTCAAAGAATGATTATCATAAAATTTTCCAACAAATTCAATATTCATTAGTAAGCTCTCCCTAAATGCTGAGTAATATAACTTTCAACTTGCTCTGACGGTACAGCAAATAGGGTTGGCCACTGTGAACCACCTAGTCCTGATGTTTTAAAGTTTTCTAGTTCGTGATAATTATCCCAAGTTACTTGAGACCAAATTTGATAAAAAGGATCTTGTTCCACTAAATCTGAATGTCCAATATTATTAATTTTTTCATGCAACTCTTTCTCAGGACGACACAAACTCCAATGAAGCGCGACTAACGGACTTAATAGTCTATTACCCCCAGCGGCTGAGTTGTTTGTCCAACGAGCATAAGTAAAAGTACTCTCTTTAGAGGTAACAAATCCTTGATTTTCTCCAAAAAAAGGAGACGCATCAGTGTTAGCAATCATAAGTGTTTGTGAGTTGCCCTCTGCATCTTCAACAACTTTATAGGGAGTGGCCCAAGTCATACAAAGATCTGTTTTATTGTAGTATTTTTCTACAAGAGGACAAAAATTGAGAAAGAAATCTTTAGCATTAACTAGCATTTCGTCAGCATCAAAAGAAAAGATCCAGTCGTAAGAACACTGTTCTTTTAAAAAGTTACGTTCATAATTATCGTTTTCTATAGCAACAGCTGATTGGTGAAAGTCTTCTTCGATAATTGATATCTTGCTATCTCTATCAATTTGTGAAAGCTCGCTCCAAAGAGAATCCTCATCAAACGAAAAGTTATTACCACTCCAGGTTATACGATCTTTATCAATTCCAAGTACTATTTCATCAACATAGTTATAATATCGTTTTATAGATTGCGCTAGAAAACGATTAGCATCATAACTAATAAGACTAATTACGCTTTTCTTTTTAGCCATTATTCACCTTTGTATTACTTGTAGGTTTAGTTGCTGCTTTTACTGGTGCCTTAACAGGTACAGCAACAGCTTTTTTAATAAAACCTAAAACTCTAACTCCGCTGTAGTATTTTGTAGAGTCTGCGTTAGTTCCTGATATTCTAACTTCAGAGAATTGTAAGTTAACTTTAGCTTCGTGCTTTCTAAGAGCTTCATTAAGCTGTTCCGCGTGATCATTATTAGATTGTTGACTAAAAACAACAACACTACTTTGCGTTAAAGCAGGTAAAACATTTTCAAAAAAAGCATCATATGATTCATAGTTCACAGGACTAACATCAAAAAAGCAAACACTAAAGGTGTTTTTAGGTAATTCAGCTGTTTTGAAGTCTGATTGTATAATAGAGATGTCCTCTCCGTTTACTACATCTGGTTGTAGTCGGTATGTATTGATGTTAGCTTCTAGTTGAGATTTCATATTATCCCAAATAAATCCTTCTGGAGCCCACTTGTTTGGTTCTCTATCATCATATAGAAAGCTGTCTACTCCTACAACTTTTACGTCATTGCCTCGTGCAGCTGCAATTAGAGTAGAACCTTTATATGCGCCTATTTCTAGATAGCTACATTTTTCAGCAGCACAAAGATTATTGATCAAACATCTTAACCTAGTTGAACTAAGTCCGTGAATCTCTCGCTCTCGTTCTGATAGTTTAGATCTCTCATTGTCTGCCATTTCTAGTGAGGCTTTTACCCACTCGTGGTTTAATTTACCCATTAAAGATTCTCCTTAAAATATGTGTGTCAATTAGATAAAACGGAATACAAATAACAAAAAGTAATAGCCAAATTACTACTAAAGGGATTAGCCATAAAAGAGTAATAATGAAACCGAACCAAGCTAATAGTGTAGTAAAAAATCCAGCTTTTTGTTGTGTACTTTGTAACGCTGATCTAAGTTCTTCTTTTGATATAAACACTTTATCCACTTTTTATCTCCTTGTCCAGCGTTTTGTAAAATTTAGAGTTTGCCCATTTCGTCTGGAGACGTGTGAGGTTTCTCGTTTCCATATTTGCTTTGTTTTGGTCTTTTATTCGTTTGTTATCCCGCGATTCGTGGTGATAGAGTCGTACAGGTATCTGATAGATGCTGTAACCATTTTGTCTTCCAGACAAGCAGTAATCGACGTCTCTGTTGTATGTCCATTCAAAGGAGGGGTCAAAATTGCCCACGGAATCGATAAATTCCCGTCTAATGTAACAACCTCCAAATGTTGTCCAGGCGATGGAGCGCGTGGTATCGTACTGTCCTGAATCAATTTCCAGCTCTGATTTAAACGTTGACCTGTTTTCCAATACAAGTCCACTTCCGAAGTGATCTGGTCTACCGTCAGTGAACTTTCCTCCTGCACACTGTATGAAATGTTCGCCACTCTCGTTTCTTGCTGGGTACAATAACAAACAACCAAACATTCCTGCTTTTGGGTATTGCTCGACATATGCAAGCACCTCCTCAAACCAGCCATCATGATGGGGACTCATGTCGGCGTGTAAAATAAATATGTCATCTTTAGGATATTGATTCCATATTTTTTGGAACATCAAATCTGAACCAATTCCTGCAACATCTTTTTCGTAGTGAACATCTAGTTCCCAAAATTGTTGTTGATGCTGTCTAATTTCTTGATCAAACACATATGGTGTTATAATTTTTACTGTCATCTACTCTTTTTCTATTTTCATAATAATCAAATATTCTATTAAACTCCCTGTCATACTGCCCATCTAATACATCTTGAATATCATCTAATGAGTTGATAGGTGAGACTCCAGCATTTAGATAAATGCCTTCATTCTTATGAGTATTACCTGGTAATACAATAAATTTGCATCTTGCTTTAAGTGCCGCATACGCCTCGTGATGTCGTCCTGTGACTAACAATTGTGCGTGTCTCAACCTATTAACTATACTATTCCAATCCTGTTTAAAAATATCAATCTTTGGATAATTTAAATTGAATGAATCAACTTTACTATCAAAACGATTACCTTGATAAACCTTTACAGGAGCAAAATCTTGAAAAGGAACATTTGGTCTAATACTTCTGTCTAAAACAAGATCACTTTTAATACCGTGTTTATTTTTAAGTTCTTGTTGTGAAATAATATCTCTTACTTCAATAAGACTACATTTAGCTAGAACTTCGTCGTAATCATTTGTCATATCTTGCCAAACAGTATTGACCAACTGAATATCACATCCAACTTTATGAGCATCTTTTAACGCTTGTAAAAACTTTATTGCATTACTCTGATTATGATGCATAGTACCCTCACCATTCAGAATTACAGTAGAATACTCTAAAAAATTAACTTCAACAGGTCTATTAGTAAAAATACTATTTTCAAAAGTAAATGTTTCTATCACTTTTGCGCAACCATGATGATAATGAGTAGTATCATTTAAAAGTAGTGTTTTACCTGTTAACAAATAAATTTATACCTTTTTGTTTTATCTAATATTTGTCCTAGTTTTACTAATTTTTCTTTGTCATTTTGTTGAACTTTTTCAAATCCATATAAATTAAAATCTTCAAACCCTAGTACATATCCTAATGCTACAGCATTTAGAGCAGAACATAAACTACTTGTGTTAAACCATTTTCTTGAGTCAAATTCATAACACCTTTTATATTCATTAAAAAATTTATATGTTTGAGGAGTCATAAATATGAGTTGATTTAAATTATTATCAGCAACAAGTTTTTTAATTATGGGTTCGTCTACAGCAAAGATTATGTTAGCCCATTTACAATGAAAATTGGTGCCAATAGTGAAGTTATTTGGGGTAACAAGGGCTTTTGAAGGGCCTCCCCCAACAATATTAACCGTCATTGTCTTTCGCTTCTATATCTTTTATTTTTTCCTCTTCTAGTCTCTTCTGCATATACTTTATAATAGGTTTCATGGTAATGCTATATTCCATCTTCTGTTCGGCTAGTTCAATCTCTTTCTCTAGGATTGCAATGCGTGTACCTCTCCACCAGCTTCCATTCTGTTCCATTGTCTATTTCTTTCTGTCTTTTATCTCTATATCTTTTATTCTTTTTTCCATCCAAATTATGACTGTTTGTATGTCTGCTCTTGGATATACATAAAGCGCCTTTAAATCTTCTAATTCTTTCTTAAATGTTACTAATAAAGCCCAATCAGTACTACTTAACATTAGATTAATTTATCCGTCCATGTTTTAGGGGTGTCATCCATTGTGAACTCTAACGGAAGGTGATACTCAAATTCTTTTGGTTCTCTGCCTTTTATCCACGCAACCATTTCTTCTAAAGTTTTATCTACACTGATACTTGCGTTATAGTTAAACTCCCGTCTAACTTTATCTGAAGAACAGTAAGCGTTTTTAACCTCTCTAGGCCTATCAGGAAAATGATCAAAAGAAGGATAAACAGAACAATGATGTCCTACTTTATAAGCTAGTTGTTTGATTGATATCTCGTTCTCATCTGGACCAATATTGTACGCTTGACCTATGATATCTTTTCTATCGGAATTCATAATTTTATATACAGCCTCGATACAATCACGGACGTTTGAAAACGAACGTTTCTGTTCTCCATCACCGTAAATAACAATTGGTTTACTCTGTATACATCGATTAATCATGATACCTACTACATTCCTAAAAGGGTCATAATATCTTTGTCCTACGCCAATAACATTATGAGGCACCACTGTAACAAAATTTAGTCCGTGTATCTCATTTAACATTTCAAGGTGTTCTTCCGCCTGCGCCTTAGCTAATCCGTAAGGATCAACAGGTTTACGAGGCATATCTTCTGTAAAAGGAGGTTGTTGATCACCGTATCTTGCCATAGAAGAACAATTTATAAGTAATCTCACTTTATTAGCCAAACATGCGGAAGCTATAGAGACTGTGCCAGAAACAATAGAGTTTACAGTACAAGCTGGGGAAAACACACTTAGACCCTCATAAGGTAAAGCAGCGGTATGAAATACTGTATCAACTCCCTCACACAATTCTGTTAGTAGAGCTGTATCTTGTATATCTCCGCGAATATAGGTAGCTTTTTCTGGTACATTACCTTCTACACCTCCTATCATATTATCTATACCGATAACTTCATAACCACCTTTGGTTATCAAATATCTAGCGTAAGTACTCCCTAGTAATCCAGAAATACCTGTAATTAGTACTTTTGTAGTTTTCACCACACAAACTCCCTTTTATAATTTTCTACTAATTTAACAATTTCTTCATCAAATATTTTTTCAGGTCTCCATTGTAGTGACCTTAGTGGTTCGCACGATATTGCGTACCTTATATCTTGTCCTGGTCTATCAAAAGACAAGTCTATAAATTCTTCAATGTTAGGTACATTTCTATTTATTCTGCCTACAAAATAACTATTAATTATCTTAGTCACAGTGTCTAAATTTGTTTGTTCATAATCTGATGAAATGTTATATATACGGTTTCGTTCAGCTTTTTCATACAAAGTAATAATAGCATTTACTGTATCTTCAGAGTGTGTCCAAGTTCTTATAGGTTTTCCAGCATTAT
>Ga0209535_1000374_pt1 | contig 31528 bp, 38 predicted proteins | sample LinPmetageLP28_FD_184041 | JGI IMG/M metagenome (GOLD analysis project Ga0209535, IMG submission 184041) | Marine viral communities from the Pacific Ocean - LP-28 (SPAdes) (version 2) | ecosystem: Environmental > Aquatic > Marine > Oceanic | place: Pacific Ocean | collected 2009-08-22
CCCCATCACCGTCACTATCTGCGGATTCGTTAGGATCATTGGGAAACGCATCTCCTCCATCCCCGACTCCGTCTCCATCACTATCATCTTGTTCAGATGGATCGTTAGGGAATGCATCAGATTTGTCGCCTTTACCATCACCATCAGAGTCATCCTGTTCATCAGGGTTGTTAGGGAAGGCATCTGAATTATCTCCTCTTCCATCATAATCTGAATCTTCATATTCGTCAGGATCATCATCAAAAGGATCTTGATTATTCCCTACGCCATCACCGTCAGCATCTGCCCATTCACTTCCATCATTGGGGAAAGCGTCAGTTTTGTCACCAGTTCCGTCTCCGTCACTATCATCTTGTTCGTTAGGGTCATTAGGGAAAGCATCTTGGTTATCCCCTACACCGTCTCCGTCACTATCGTCGGATTCATTTGGGTCATCAGGGAAAGTATCTGTATTGTCACCTATTCCATCTCCATCAGAATCTACAGATTCATTGGCATCATAAGGAAATTCATCTTCTTTATCTATGACTCCATCTTCGTCAGCATCCTCATCCCGATCTTTTATTCCGTTTCTATTTTCATCAGGATCTGGATAATTTGGATCTCTAATCCACATAGAAGATACCGTGCCAGTAGCAGGATTTCCGTCATAATCGTACGGATCGAATCCTATGAAAATATGCCCTTCCGTAGGAGAATCAGGGTCAGTATCAGTTTTATTGTTATATCTAGGGTCATTAGGCACGGCATCTTCTCCATCAGGTACACCATCTCCATCCTCATCGTTCGTAGGGTCTCCGTCATTGCCTCCACCAAAAGCTCGTTCATACAATCCCTGCCTTGTTACCCCCTTGTAAAATCCCGTTTGAGGTGGGGCATTACCACCTGAACCATCATCACCTGAACCATCATCACCTGAAGCATCATCTCCCGAAGCATCATCTCCCGAAGCATCATCACCTAAGGAATCATCATCTAAGGAATCATCTCCTGAAGAATCATCTCCTGAAGAATCATCACCTGAAGCGTCATCACCTGAAGAAGAATCACCTAAGGCATCATCACCTGAGGGATCATCACCTGAAGCATCATCACCTGAAGAATCATCTCCTGAAGAATCATCATCTAAGGAATCATCTCCTAAATTAACATCTGGGATAGGGACATTTACATCTATGCCAATTGGAGTTAAATCAATTTTAGTATCAGACTCTTGATAATCAGCATCATTAGTATTTTCTAATATTATTTCATTTACGGTTTCTTCTGTTGTATTATTTGGGTTAACCTCAACCTTTGGTGGCAAGGTAACTTCTTCAAAATCTGAAATGTCTACCTCTAAAAAATCATCAGTATCATTTTCGGTTTTCCATTTTTTTTCAGTATCATCCCAATATATGTCCTGAATCAGGGTCAATGTACCCGAGGGGATTGTATTACCAGTAGAAGGGGAGGTATCACCCGCTCTGTATGACGATACAGGGTAATTTGCTATTTCATATCTCTGAGTTTCTGGATTCCATTTTGCATCATTGATTTTTGGACCTAAGAAGTATTCAACAATAGGAGAGTTTCTTATTGCATCTGGTATGGCATCAGAATCATCATACAGCAAAGATCCCGCTATTGCTACCGTATGACCCACAATACTAGTTACTAATCCTGCCCATCCTGCTTGCATTTCTTGTCCTGTAGGTGGTGATGGTATTGTTGGATCTCCTACATCTACTTGAAGGGTATCATCAGGAGTACCAAGGTTAAAACCATCATCACCGAAATTATCATCAATAATAGTCCCAGAATCTTCTTCGACTGGAGTTCCAAAATCTAAATCATTGCTCTCATCAAATGGTATACCCTCGTACTCACTTCCGTAATCTAATACCCGTTCTCCCTCATCTTCTCGGTTGTTTTGATTCTTATCAATATAAGCGTAATCTCCACCTTCATCACCTACGACAACATAATTAGGCAAAGAACCAGCATCATATGTAAAGTCATCATTAACCTCTACATTTGAAAATGCACCTTCATTGTATTCGCCTGTATAGGGAATATCAGTTTTATAACTTCTAACAATTCCTGAAATTTGTTCATCCGATACATCAACATAATCCAATTTGACCCTATCCATTGTATCGCCACTAATCACAAATCCTCCGCCTACATCTATATTACCATTCGCATCTTGGAAGGATGATAGCATTGCATATGCTTCTGTATCTGTTATGCCATCTGTTATGCCTACTCCAAAATTGTTTCTAAGCAATGAATCTATTTTAGATAGACCATAATCTTCAAGTGATTGACCATTTAAAGTTTGCATTAGACTGGTCAATCCTTGTTCTTCTGGGTCACGAAGGAAATCGTCAAATAAATTCCTTATTGGATTTATATCATTTGCATCTTCAAGATTAGCGGGATCTATTCCTTTTCTCTCTAGGTAGTTATACCAATCGGAAGCATTCTTAGGTCCTAAAATATTTCCTATTTCACCAATTATATCAGATGGGAATTTGTATTGTCCAGTATTTGGATTTATTCCTATAGCCTCTCCGCCAGATAATAATTGGTCTGATAAAAATTGACTAATTACGGGAGATATTAATCTCTGCATTCCAGCACCAGCACTTTGGATTGCATTTTTAAATGGTTCTATTAATGCCCCTAATCCGCTCTTTTCTTGCTTGGGCGATGTTTTATATTGTTCTGCATACTCGTCAAATACTCCTTCGTCAATATACCCTTGTATCTGATCATATGTTGCTCCAGATGTGAATTGATCAAATAAAGATTCAAATATATTTTCACCCCCTTGAGCCTTACCTAGGTTGTCTGGAGTTAAAGCAACTACAGCTTGATTGGGGTCTATGAATGGAGCTAGCCAAGCTGTTTTATCTGCTAAATTAGAAAACCAAGATTCTCCTGTTTCTGGATTTGTTGTAGCTTTATCTATGAATCCTGCTAATGCACCTACTACATTTATATTAGGAAGATTGATTGCAACATCTGTATTACTTCCTGTCATATCTCCTATTGTATTGACAATGGCATTTAGCCCTTTCTCGAATGTATTTATAAGGAAATTAGCTCCATACTCCATTGCTAATGCCTGAGCACCTCCACTACCTTGTGTAACTGCATCGAATATCATAGCACCTAATCCAGCAGAATTATTCTTTTCCATATCTGCTGTGATAACATTATCACCACCTAGGTCTATTTCTTTAAATTTATTAACAATTTCTTCAGCTTTTTCTTGACCAAAATTGGGGTTGAACAAATAGTCATTTAATAATACATTACTTCCTTGTCCTTCGGGAGTTGTAAACTCTCCACGATATTCATCTGATCTGACATAATCCTGTAAGACCTTGTCTAAATCTACAATTGTCTTATCTATTCCTTCTACAATAACTTTAAGACCAGCATCATACTCTTCGTCAGTCATAAATCCCCTAAATCTGCGGATTCTATTTTTATTCTCGTAGGCTCTTTTTTCTGCAAATCGATCATTGAGATTCTTTTTAAAACCGTCTAATTTTTGTTTTCTAGTATAAAAGATTGGGTGAGTAGGACTATTAGGATCGAGGTCGCTAGCAGGAGTCGCATCAAAAACCTCTAAGAAATCTAATAACTCTTCTTTTAAATATTCATTTGTAAAAGAATCATCAATTATAGCTTCGTCAATATCATGAGCCAACAATAGATTATTCCATCTATCCATTTCATTTATATCATCTTGATTAATGAAAGATTGACTATCGGCAGTAACTTCAAAATCGTCAGCAATATAACTAGCCATATCTTCGCCACTTCTCCAAGCGTCAACCATATCTTCAGTTATTGCTGACGAATCAGGTGGCTCTATGCCTTCCCCCTCCAGATAGTCTTGATCTAAATATTCTCTTGTAAAAACATTTCCTGTTTCATTGTATTCATCTATCGCCTCCTGACCACCTATAGAATACAGTACGGCATCGGGGTCATATCCACCTAGGGTTAACTCATCGGAAAAATCTGCATCGAAATCAAATCCTCCATCAGGATCATAATCTTCAAGGATACCATACATATCATTGAGTTCGTCAAAGTCTAAGTCAAAATTTGTATAATCATTACTGCCTTGATTGAATGGATCATAGGTCATTATATCATCGATATAACTATCAAAGTCGAAATATACATCATATCCCTCTTCAACATAACCTCCTTGGTTTTGGTAATCGCTTAGACTTCCTCCCCCAGGGGAATCTATATGAAGTATAAACCTATTCTTAACTAGGTAGTTAAAAATAAGTCTATCTAATTTATATCCTAGACTTTTTAGGATTTTAAACATTATCGACCGAATACAGTATAATGTATAAATGTAGCACCCGCTGTATGGTTTACTACTAATTCTGCTAATGTTAAATTATTAATATATGCAACATTGCCTGCACTAAAAGAACCAGTTTTTTCAAATGATACAAGTGCTCCATAAACAGCATTTCCAAAATCCGAACTAACTGCAGAAAAATCTATAGTTGTTGATGTATCACTACCACTACTTGGTGCTATAGCTCCAGACTTTACAACTAAACCATTTGGCAATAAACAAGTTTCGTGCCTTGCTCCATTTCCATCAGCAGACCCTCCTGTCACAGCAGAAGGAGTAAAACCTGCTAGTTTAACTGCATCTGAGTCCACATATGCTTTGATTGATTGTTGTGTAGCACCTCTGGCGTTAGATCCACCAGCAGTATTATCATTATCAAGCATATCATCATTATCGAATAATGCACCATTTGCTCCAGATGCACCTATCACCAATAATGTTTCTGATACATTAGCGGGGTCAGTTCCGCTTAAATTTGCTAACATCTTTCCATCATTCACTTGCTCTATTTTAGCTAGTGTAACATTATTGTTAATGATATTATCAGTATCAATAGTTCCATTTCCAATATTAGCACCCTGTACTACGCCTACGCTCAATACACCAGATCCACTAACTGTCATGGTTGATCCATCAACCGAGTCTGATGCTATTGATGCACCACCTATAATATTAGTTAATGTCGTTGCAGTAACTTGATCTCCGCTACTGAAAGTTTGTGTTGTTGATAATTTAGCCATTATATTGCGGATTCTGTTGATTTAAATGTTGATGCTCCTGAAGCTTTAATAATTTTAATTTTAGGTCTTCCTGTAGTTGGTGTTATTACAAATTGAAATCCATATCCTCTGAGGTTTCCTATTCGTCCACGAATTGATATATCCTCGCCTGATGGCAGAAACTCATTGTTATTAAAACCTTTTAAAGACCCTAGTGTTTTTGTATTATCTAAATTTTCAGTAATGCCTTGTATTGTAAAGTTTGATGACAACTCATCTGATGATTGGCATTGTATTTCAAATGAGTTCCACTTCTTCCTATCTATTGTACCAGCATTGTAAAGCCTTGTAGTAATTTGGCTATCAATAGAAACTCGCTGGACATCCTGACCGACTTGACTTATTATCAAATCAACATCATTTGTAGATCCTTCGAGTTGATGAACTCCGCCTAATGAGTTTACTACATATACTGCTCTATCAGATCCTTCACCTGCTACTATCATATTTTGTATTTCAAAATCTATAGCATTGCCTGTTGTGGATACATTCCCAAAGGTATCAACAGATTCCCATTGTTTATTTAAAAAGTTATATACTAATAATGCATTATTCCCAGTTGCAGTAACGGAATTTCCATCAATATCTGTATAATTTAAAGGAACAGCAATATAGTATCTATTATTGAAATATACCGCTACCGACTTATCCCATAATGATTTATTTATATTTTCTATAGTTTCATTTATAGATTCTGACAATGGAACTTCATTTCCTCTAAGATTATATAAATCTTGGAAGGATGCACCATAGATGCCATTATCGGAAAGAAATATAACATTATTTCCAACTTGGACTACAGACTTTCTTGATACCAATCCTAGTTCGGATGTTATTAATTCCCTTTTAGTTCCCGTAAAGTTTACTGAGTTTATGCCTGTTAGTGCATGGATAGATTTACGATTAAATAATAATAGTTGGTCTTCCGCAAATGAGAACATTCCTACTAGACTATCATTTACTCCACTTTCTGTAGTTGAAAGTTTAGAAAATGGTCTATCGAATTTATCGGGTCTTTTGGTAGATGATACGACTATTTGATCATCTATATTCCTAGCGGTAAAACTATCATCTGAAGCATCAACTTCATAATCAAATGGGCATACAAGCCTAAAGCTATGTGCTACCGCATATGGTGGTGCAGGCATATGTATATATCCACCACCTACTGACACTCTTGACATAACCTTTATTGCTACACCATTTCCCGCTCCAGCAGTTCCAACATTTAACGCTTCAGCAAAAAAAGAAAAATTAGTATCTGATACTTCAGCTACTGAGTATACTTCTTCATCTGATAATGATGTTCCTCCTTTATCGACTATAATTACTTCATCTCCTACTTGTAGTGGTGCATTAGCTGAAGCATTAGCAATAGTAATGGTAACCTTTCCATCTATAATTGTGCAATCATTTGTGACTGACTTTAATTTAGGTTGAGTAAAAGTTCCCGATTCGACTTTTTCGAATGTCGGTGTAGATGCTAAATTTCCATCAAACTCTAGTGCAGTTAATCCATCTCTAAATATGAATACTCGATCAAATGCTTGTATAAGATCTACGCTAGATGATATTTGAACTCCCGCTGGGTATGTTATTTCCGTTGATGATTGATCGGATAGTTTAATAGCAAACGCTTTTGTATTTCCCGCTAGTATGATATATTCTTCTCCATTGTTATATGGATCTGAAAAATTGCAAGACCCATGCACTTGGGTAACCAACGCATCTTGTAAGAATGGAGCACCTATAGTACAAGCACCTGTAGCAGTTCCTCCTAGCCCAGATAGACCCGTAACCTTAAATACCTCACTACTTACATCGGTAAAAGTACCCCTATAATTACCTTGAGTAAATCCAGTAATCCCAGCAGGAACAGTAATGCCCACTAAATCGGAACTACTAAAACCCCATTGTGTGCTTTTAGTAAAAAGTAGTTCAGTTGTTGATGAGCCTCTGAAAACAGAGGTGGTACTTTCGTTGCTATAGACTCTAAATGGCAATGTAAGTGCCGAACTAGAATCTAATACTAGAGGGGCTTTGGTTAAGGTTACACCCTTTCTTGACTGTGCAACTCCCTCTAGGTCAAATCTAAAATTATTAGAACCTACCAGTATTCCAGAATTTAAAGAATCTGCCTTTAGCCTATTGTTGAATCCCATAAAGGATGTATCGAATACATCCAATAATTTATCATCAAACTCTCCATATCCATCATACCTAGACATTTAACAATTCCATGCCTTTCTAGACCAATAATTAGCAGAGAGTTTACCCTTGCCTCCTTTTATTCCACCACTTCTAGCACAATAACTTTTCTTAGCATCAGGGTTAGATTTCTTAATACTCATATTAGCATCACCGAATCTTATAATTTTTTCTTCACCTCCTGAGCAAGCTTTAACTACAGACTTCTTGCCACCTTGGACATCTCGCCTAGGTGCATTGCATTTCATCTTGTCTTTATTTATGCTCATTGCTTATTAAGCCTTAGCTTTAGCCTTAGCTGTTTTAGATAAGTCGCTTAGGTGATATAGTTTCCTAGACGATTTAGTGTGTGTTTTGCCAGAATGGACACTACCGTTGGTCATTTTGTGCATACCACCAGTGTGTTTTGTTCCATCTCGAAAATAGTGTTTTACCCCTTTAGCCATTACTTTTTCTTTTTGGGAAATCCAGCCTTCATGTTTGCATAGGCTTTAGGTGAAATGGTAGATTTCTTTTTTGATCTAGATTTACCAGCACTTCTTCTCTTATTTATATTTTCATATAGACTCATAATTAAGCTTTCTTTCTTTTAGTATTAATAACATTGGGTCTTTCTTTTATACCCATACACTTTGTACAACAGTTACTGCTGTGCATTACATCAATCCTCTACGCATATTGGATCTTTGCCTTGCTTGTCTTTCGATAGAAGAAACGGGCATTCTCCCTTTAGGAACTACCCTAGGTCTAGGTCTTCTTCCAGACATATTAACATTGGGTTTCATATTTCTCATTTTTTACCCTTTTTCATTGCCCGTCCTTTAGTCTTAGATGGTCTTCCGACTTTACTTCCGTATGTTCCTTTTCCTTGTGGCATAATATTATATTTGTTTATTAGTTTATTTGTGATGATCCAAAGTAGAATCCTACGATGGCTGAAAGTGTATTCCTTACTTCGCTTAATACGACATATCCAGAAAGGGTTTCCCATGTTGACCATTCAAAGAATAAAAAAGATTTATTTTCTAATATTGTTAATCCTTCTTCATTGAATGCCATCATTAAAGGAACTATAACCAATGCAAATAATATTGTTATAACTATAGTTCTCCTAACAAATACTCCACCTACTCTAGCTGATGCTTTATCCGCACTAGAATCAGCCATATTTTGTTTTTCTAGCATAGACTGTACAGCCTTGCCCTGTGCATCTACCAAAGTGCCTATAAGCTTAAATATAAAGCCCATAAGACTGCCCATTGCAAGTGATTGTATTTCGTTCATTTTAGTATTTTATATATAGCTATTGCTGTATGCACAATTGTCATAATTGAAGCAATGCCTGCTAAAAATAAACTTATATCCATCAGTCCCCAAGATGCTAATACTCCCATAAATGATATTCCTAATCTGTCTATTAAACCGTCCATTGTGCTATGTTGTTAATTCTGTTATTACTAATTGTGTTCGTTCTGATATATAAGATGTATCTACTGCAAATTTAGCATTTTGTATTAAACGATGATCAAAATAATTTTGTGCTTCCTCTGTTAACCTATGAGCTTTACCAGCTACTATGTTAGCTTGTGTTGGAGCTGTTCCATCTATAGTATAAAATACCCTTTGCTTTCTAGCAACATTCGTACTAGGAGATATTACTTCAACTAAACAAAATTGCGTTTTTCTAGAAAAATCCTTAACGGTTTTTACACTAAAATCATCAGTTTTTTCCCATGTCCTAAAGTGCCTAGGACCATTAGACCTAATAGGGCGTTTAGTAGGAGATAAGCATTCTTGCCTATTTGTCTCAAATATATTCACAATTAACTATTTTTTTTTAGTTAGTCAATTCAGATGCATACATTATTGCAGTAGCAGAATTACCAGTAGTTGCTTTGAATTTAGCTGTTGCTACCAAATCTTTATTAAAATAATATTGATTTCCAGCAAATAATCTATGCGATATTGCATTGTTTACTGCACTACCATCTACGGTAAAGGAAACGCCATTGCCAATTACGGAAATGAATATCACTTTGGTTTCTTCCTTGAAGTCGCCAAAAGTATATGTGTCGGTAGATCCTGAACCAGTATGGGGGATGCTAATTGTTTGTGATGTTGCACCTCTGGTCGGTACATTATATCTATTTACGGTATAAGAGTTCATATTAACGGGATTGTCTATTTACATAGGTTGAAAATTTTCTTGTAGCATTATTGCTGTTACTTATTATATCATTGCGTTCAAGCTGTAAATCAAGTGAGCCTTTTCCTATCTCCTCCTCAAAGGTTGCCTTCTGATGTTGTCCATCCATACGCAAGAAATCGGCATATGAGTTATGTGCTATAAAACTAAAGAACTCTTCTGGTACAGCTTCTGTGGATGCAGTAAAATCGCTTGATGTAGTAAATGGAGTAAATGTTTTCTTATATGTTACAAATACTGAATTATCAGCAGTATTACCAATATTTAAAATATGAGCACCATCTAGATCAACATAAAAATCGTATTCTAGTGATGAATCATTTACTAATGCTAACTTCCTATGCACTCTTAAAAATTCACCTATAGTATTTTTTTGTATTACATTAAAAAATAATTTTTCATTAAATGGTATAAAGTTGTCTAGTGGTGTAATTACAAAATTACCTTCTACTGGGGCATTTAAACTATTATCTGAAAATGATACTAAATGTGCATATGGAAGCTCTTTTGTAGAATCGGTTATACTATCGACTCCCACCACATCGATACTTTGATATAAATTAGCACCAGTAGTTGATAACCCCACCAAATTGGTAGATGGATTTGTAGTGCTACCTCCGACTGCGTTACCTTTTTTTAAAACAAAATCTCCATTATATGTTGTTGTATCTTTAAATAGTACATATGCAAAACTAACATCAGAAGCTATAAAATCTATAGTCGAATATACTGGAGAATCTCCAAACATTCCTACCCATAAAAAATCCTTTGTAATACTAGATGCTTTAGGAGCGGTTGCATCTCCACTTGGATTAAATGTAATTGTATATTTTTTAGGTTGAAGATATCTCAACTCAGATGGGACTAAATATCTAACCCAATTTTGTGATTCATTATATGCTTGAAGATATCTTCGATTTATAAATCGTGATATATCTGATTGTTCATCAGATGTAAATTGGTTAACCCCAGCTAAGGACTTAATTAAATTAAATAAATCTGCATATGTCCTGTTTTGCATTATATCTTATTCGGGGATAAGTCAGAGAAATTTCTCTGATAATATTGTAAAAATTCTTTAGAATGAACAGTATCATGTCCATACTTATTTGTAAGTCGGAAGAACTCTCTAGCTGGCATTGTAGCTACGCATTTACCCAATACAGGGTGAGTTTTACCTTTTTGCTCATGTGCTTCCTTCTTAGCGATTCCAACTCGCTCTTCTTCTGTACGCTTTTCAATCTCAAAGCCATTCATAATTTCTTTCATGAATGCGTCTTCGACTTCTCCATCTGTAATATTTCGAGGAATATCTGTAATAATATCAACCATAATTTTTAAGTTAAAAGGGAGGGGGCTTTCGCCCCCCACCAAATTTAATTAACTAACCTGACGACCTGCGACAGAATCTATATCAAGAATTTGAAAAAAGATTTCAATATCACCAGCAGTGAATGTACTAACATTCGCTCCTGTTGCTGTGAAGTTAAAATCGATGTTATCATCAACCGCATAGACTTTGCCTATCATTCCTGCTTCAGCATCGACTGCATCAGGACCATAAGCGTTGCCAGTTGTGAATATTTTTTCTGCATCAATATATCCGTCATCGTTTGTTCCATCTCCTACATCTATAATAAGATTAGAACCACCACCACCAGAAAAGGCAGTATGCAATTTATAGGCTACTCCACGAACTTGTTGTCCAGCTTTAATGGCTAGACTTATAGTTTGTGTGGTAGCTGATGCTGTTAAGTCAGCATGAGTTAAACGAATTGAATCGGTATAAGTAGCAATCTCTTGGATTGATTTACTGTTTTTAAGTGCTTGTGTACTCATAATATTATAAACCTCCTAATTACTGTGTGATTTTACCATGTGCTTGTGGGTGATATACTCCTAATGTTAGAGAGCAATCAACATATCCACGCTCACCACCACCTAAATTAGGTAGACGAGTTGAGCCCATAGGGATTAGTTCGTGAACACCATAGTATTCAGGATTAACGATATAACCATCATTGAAGGTAGTTCCGCCTGCAATAGTTGCTGGAGCAGTATCTGGATTCATGTTGACGATTGAAACACGACCGAAATCAGACTCATAGATCTCAACACTCAACTTAATAGTTGTAGAGTTGCCATCATAGTTCACATTACGAAGTGATGCATTATTAAGACCATCAGCACCAGTACCAACATTTCCAACGAAACGAGCAAAGTTAGAGATTGTCTTACGAAGACCTGTATCTGCAACTAATGTTAAGTTTTGTGTAGAACCAGTATGACGATAGATCGTTGAGATGATATCATTAAGATCGGACTCTTGGAATGAAGTAGGAGTAGCACTTGAGATATCAAATACTTGACCTGCATCTGGGCGGTAGTTTTCTGGAGTTGCAGGAGCACTATCTGTTTGTGCACCTGTTTGAATCCATTTACCTAATCCACGCATTTTATAAGGAGTGCTTGATCCATTCTCAATGGATGCATCACCATTTCCGATTAATGTAGCTTCAACATCTCGTTTAAGTTCACGAATTGCTTTTGCTTCAGCTTGGGCAATCTTCGCAGGACCTACAGAGTCAACAGCATCCTGTAAATCGGATACCATATAATCTCTACGGAACTTTTGAACATAGTTACCAAGACGAGCACGACCACTAAATTTGTCTGTAAAGGCAGTAACATCTGCACCTTCCGAGATACCTGCGGTAACTGGGGATGCTAATTCATCGACTGTCCATTCAGCAAATGTAGCTGAGGCTTTCTGCTTTGAAGCAGATGAAAGGACTGGAGTTTCTTCTGGGGCGAGAATTGTTAAGACATCTGTCAAATCCTCACGATTAGAAACAGCAGAACCTGTATTTGTAGTATCAAATGTATTTGAAAACGACATAATATTTTACTTTCTATTTATTTATTTTTTAACTGTTGTGTTCTGAGAGTAATATAATCACTTATTGAGCCATTTGTTTTATATTGCTGGCTAAGATTTTGCATTTTCTTAGCTGATACTGTTTCAGTTTTTTCAGATCGAGATGCAGTTGGACCACCTTTAGGGGGTGTTAATGTTGGGGATTTTCCACCATCTGATATAGGTTTACGACCATACATAGATTGTGTAGCATGAGCTAGTATATATGGCATTTGTGCACCTACTTCAGGATTTCTCATCAATGGTTTTAATCTCTCATCACTTAACATAGCAATATACTTTTTATGCATTTCGCTATCCTCTTTTCCAACCCAAGGAAGATCTTTTTGAGCTTGTTCTATAAGTTGTTTTTTAACAACTCCAGCCTCATGTACCTTCTTGAGCTTTTGCATCTGTGCAGGAATAAACTTTTTGAGCATATTCTGAGAATGTTTAAGACTTTTTCTAACATCCGCTTTAGTTAAATCTTTACCCTTAACTGTAGCGACTGTTTCATCTATTCCATAATCTCCTTTCTCAAAAAGCAAATCTTCAGCCCATTCTACTACTTCTCTAGCTGTTTTGGCTTGAGATTGCAGTTTCTTGGGATCAGTTATTTTAGCTAGTGGATTATTTCTTACAACAGGAACTTCTGGTTTTTGATTTTGCATTTCCTGCATCTTGGCTTCCATAGCCTTGACACGCTCTTCTGCTTCCTTCCTTCTTGCTGTAAGTGCTCCAAATCTAGCGACTGCACGACTTCCGAGTTTCTCAGATATTTCTTTGAGATCCTCGTCAGACATTTCGTCTAAATTAAACTGTGAAAGAGCTTCTTCGGAAACTGGTTCTTTAGCTAATTCTTCTGTATTACTCTTTTCTACAGTTTCGTTAGCTTCGTTACTAGTTTCTTCAACAACTGGGGATTCTTCTTTAGGTGCTTCTGCTTGTTCAGCATTTTCAACTACTTCCGAATTACCCAAGCGTCTGTTGACAAAATCAGACGCTGATATATTTGACTGTACCGTAGGGATTGTTTCAACTCCACCCTCGATAGGAGCTGTGATTTCTTCTGACATAATATTTAACGCTATTAACGCCCAGCGATGGCGATGTTTTATTTTAACATACTATGCAAGCCCTAATCTATAAACTGACTATGTCTCTTTTTGAGTTCGTCATATTTACACATAACTAAGATTTGATCATATGATAAAATTTTGCCTGAAATCTGTTGTATATCCTCCGTAGAGGATTCATGTAACTCACTAATGCATTCTTCTCTTAATGAAGTTATTAGAGTTAAGAATTGTGCGAACTGATGGTGATTACCTAAATCTTTGAGTATTTTTTCTATATCCATTATTGATTCATATTTTGTGTATTCATTTGCCCCATAGCAGAAGGATCAGTTCCTATTCTGCCTATTTGTGCATTCTGTGCTTGAGTCTGCATAAACTGATACTGTTGTACATACTTTTGGAATCTAGCTTGGAAAGCTTGATCGCCCTGTAGTCTTTGTGCAACATCAGGTTGTTGTGCATAGTTTCCTATAATCTCCATTGCCATTTGTGCACCATTAGGTCTAGCAGGAACTTCAATACCAGCAAATATTTTAGCTAGGTCATCGGTAACATTCTTAACCATCTCTTGTTGTGCAACCTCAGCAGGTTGTAGGATACTATCAGCTAGTACAGGATCAATAGCATTAGCCATAGATTCTAGTAATAGATCGATATTAATTCGATTCGATCTATCTAGAGATGTTAGGTTTACTATTGATTGTAGCTTTTTCTCTTGCGACTCTGGGTCATTGTTTAATACATCATATGTAATAATAACATCAAAATCCTCATTGGCATCTCCCTTGGAAAAATTAACAGCATCTGGAGCACCAGTAACTTTAAAAAATACATTATCTGGTCCAAATCTCTGAAAACACTTAAAGCACATTTTTAGTACATTAGCACTATGCTCTAAGTATTTATCTACTAGGAATTGTCTACGAACCTTAGATAATGGATTCTCTACATCTAGCCCGACTAATGCATTTGCTTGATTTTCTAATGTTTGTTCGATCTCTATAGATCCATTAGGTGCTGGCGGTGTAGGACCAAACTCTAAATCTCCTTTTCTCCTATATGGTATCATCCTAGCTGGACCATAGTCCGTAGGTGCTTGACCAATGGGGTGCATAATTGGAGGTAAAGTAGCTAAACTATTCCTGTCTACTCTTGAGTCTCTTTCTACTTTTACTTGATTTTGTATACCCCTCAGTAGATCAGGAACAGTTGTAGTATCATAAAGTCTTTTACTATCTTCAGATAGTTTAGTGACAACAACTGGAAAGTCTTCATAGCCATTCATTAACTCGAACTTAGCATATCCTCGGACATTATCATTGCCAGAAAACTCCTTGTGGAAAATTGTTTCATATATGCCTTCTGCACCATCTTCTTTGTCAACTAACCTTTGGTAGCAATGTACAACCTCAATTAGTTCATTAGCTTCATATGCATTATCGGTTAGTGATATAGATCTACGACCTTCTTGTTCTCTTTCAATGCTGTCGATATTAACACCACGATATTTAGATATCATGAGCTCAACAAATCCCGCATCCCATCCGTCTGTAATAACTTTATTTTCTAGCTCTTGAGCTGTATAGTAAGTTCTCCAGAAACAATATGGTGCTCTCTGTGGATCTGTTACATATGGCGGAAAAAAGAAGTCACCATCTGGGGCTAATGTTTTAACCTCTGGTGCATCTATCTGTCTTCTGACTACTGGTAAATCCGCAACGCCATCTTTCCTTAACTGCTTTAAAGCCTTAATAGCTCTTTTCTCGTTAATATTAGGAAAGTATTGTTTGAATCCTTCTATGATAATATCATCCGATCCTTCATCCATGAGTAGGTCACCCATCTCTGGAGACATCTCATATATTTGATTCATATCTAATTTCTGTACAAATGTACGATCCTCTCGTAACCATCCTACATATGTTATCAATATCCCTCTTTCTAAAAGATAGTTAGCTCCGAGCTCCATCTCTTTGTTGAATCTAGGAATATATCCAGATGATGTCATCCATTTTAAAAATGATGATACCAGTTTAGCTCTAGCTAAGTCACCTACATTAACAGGAAATGCCTTAACATTAGATCTCTGTAATGATGTAACAAACATAGATACTAACTTAGTAATCCTTTCGTCAATAGTATGAGCCTCCATGTCGGATGCACCTTCCCAAGGGAATGCGTCAGCTCCGTGCTTTCTATGGTCACGAGACTTGCCTGCCCACCAATTTCGTCTATCATCATATGATGTTCGACATAAATCAAAGTAAGCCTCTAGTTCCGTAACTGTTTGATCATATGAATATCTCAAAGTGTTGACATCGGGCTCATCACTTAGGTATGTTAAAGAGTTGGAAATATTTTCGTTGTCCATTAGCGTTTAATTATATCATACATATCAAATCTATTTTTGTCTTTCATATATTGATGGTGGTTGAGCATAGTGATATGTAGTTATACCCCTGTCTTCATGTGCATCTAAATAGATAAATTTACCTATTAATTTACCCTGTAATAAATGTGGAACTCTGACAGGAACTTTCATAGGAATCTCCCGAATGAATACCATAACAAATCGATGATTGGGAGCTTCAGATAATACTTTACCTCTATACCTTATGGGCATAGGGCTATTAGAATCTAAGATCTCTTGCCCTTCATCCGATATCCAAGTATTCTTACCTTTGCCAGTAATCATCTCTTCGGTTAATTTATGTGTAGCTATTTCATTGGCTTCCTCAAATGGAATGCCTAGCTCTTCTGCTATTTCTGTTAATCTTTTTTTTGCCATTAATATCCTCCTTTGCCCCTTATTGTTGTAGTAAGGCTGTGTTTATCTTGATGGTCTGGTCCATCTCCTCCGTTTGACATACGAAGATAACGAATCAGATCGAAAAAATCTTTAAGTGCTTCGTCATTTTTACCATTGGAGTTATAATTAATTAAACTATCTATAAGATTGCCACAATCCTCGTGGATGTAGCACAGGGGACTATTGGATTGATCTATCTCCACATTCGGATTGTAACTGAACCAATCATCTAGGGATGCAATTCCGACTGCTTCCATTCTACCATCCGATGGTATGAAGTGCATATCATAGTCATAGAAGGATGTGAATAGATCATCATTATCCTCATTCTCTCTAGCAAAGTAACGACTATCACCAATACGCTCGAATACTTCTATATCTATATCCTCCTCTATTTGCCTAAATAGATCTGCATATCCCTCTACATTATATCCAATTTTTTTAGAAGCTGGACCATATCGCCACTTAGGTTCTCCAAAGAGTGCCCATTCCCCGTGTGTATTACGGTCAGGGAACTCACTCCTAATATAGATCTCACCTTTAGCATTAACTCCAGCCCAAATTGCAGAGTAGTTTCTTGCTCCTGCTGGGTCAACCACTTGATAACAAGTAAATTTGGACTTATCAGATATATCAGGAAAGGTTCTTCCGTATTTATTGGGCTTCGATGAGAGTACATTTACTTCTGGGGTGAATAGTGGCAATAGAGATGTCATTGACCTAACGGGTACACCATATGCTCTGACGAGTATTTCTTCTTCAGTCCTGCCACGGAGGTCTTTAGCTATTCTATCATATCCTCCAAATGGATTTTCATCGGTATGGAGATAACATATAGAGGCATCCATCTGTGGACTATATTGTTTTACTGGTAGATCTCTATTGAGAAGCTCTGCCCTTCTGGTCTCAAGAGTCTCTGATCCTTTTAGGTACTCCGATATAAATGGCGTATAGCCATCAATGGGTGTAAATCCAATAAGTAGCTTAGAATCTCGTGTTGCTAAACGGAAACGCAATGTATTGACTAAGGTAGCATCGCCTAGGTACTCATCTAACCATGCACCAATATTTAGGTATGTAGGATTTTTAAATCCAAACTCGAATCCCTCTAGGATAGTCTGGTTATTAGTGAACTGCGTATATGTCTTGAAATCAACCCTAGTCTTTGTATCAGGGAAGATAAAGGAAGATCCAGTAAATCCATTCTGCATACTATAGTTAATATAACCATCTATCGATTTAGTCTTCTTTTTAAATTCTTTAGGCATCATCTCCCAAATGGCTGACTGCTGGACTTTGACTGAGGTATCCGCATTCTGACTAAAGCAAACAATATGCCCATTTTCCGATTTGGTAACAGCCTCCATGACTATCTTCGCACACCCAGTAGTCTTACCAGATCTATTACCACCTAGTGTTAGACACTCATTATACTTAGTTAAGCCTGATCGTATCCGATCCCAGCCATTGAGGTCAAAGCCATGATATAAAGGATCAATTATACTATCCTCTATACGCTTCTCATGAAGCCTATGCATATCAGATAGTAGCTTAGGGTCATTCTTAGCTAGTAGTAGTATATCCTCATCAGAGGGAATACTCAGAAAGGGGTGTTTAGAGAAGCTTATTTCCATTACTCTTCTTTATCATCCCTATCTTCCTCGACCTCTTCCCAGTCGATCTCGATCTCATCCTTATTCATCTCTGCTACAGTCTCACGACATAGTGCCTTACCTATATAGTAGTTACTATAATCATACTTTAATGCCTCATCACTATCTATAACAACTATAGCCCAGTTAGTAAAATGCTCAGAGAGGATAGCTTTAGCCTTATCAAAGGCTTCTTCCTCATGTGGACTCATTCTAATCCTCGCCATCTTCAATCCTTTCAGCCTCTTTGATCTCGCTTAACCTAATCTCTACCGCCTTGATGGTATCTCTATAATCATCCTGCGTATGCACCTTTCTCTCCTCAGATATGTTAGATACCTCTCCACGGGCTGTGAGAGCCTCTCTAGAGGCATTTGCCATTGCGATGGATAGATCCTTCAAATCTTTGACTGTAGGCTCTATATCACCCATTTCTAATCGATTACGGATAATATTAGTTAAATCCTCTGACAGAGATGTCATGTTAATGTAATTCTTAGCAGATAGCTTACCTCCTAATTCACGGAACTGATTCTTATAATCCGCATAATCTACCAATGTATTGATAATAGTATCACGATCTAGCTTATACTTCTTTACCATCATCGTCTGGGATACACCCGTAGAGAAAAGATATAGTATCTTAGCTACCTTCTCAGGATCATACCTAGATAAAGACTTAATACCTTCGATTTCTTTCTTCTGGGCTATATCTTGTATAGCACCATTAATAGAGGATGAAAGTACCTCTTTAGTTTCTTTACCATTTTCCATTATGGTAAAACCTATACCCTATATAATATATGTCAATAATAAATAGTATAGGTCTTTCTTTTTTGGAATATGAGTATCTAAGCCCTATCAAGGACTAATTTTTTTAAACCCTACCTTATATATAGATATAAAAAAAATAAAAAAAAAATATAACCCCCTCCTCCCCATAGTGGAGTCGATAAGTAAATCTAATGCTAGGAATTAATGATATTAATATCACGATCGAAAAAAAAATGATCCTGATTAAAAAAAATTCATGCGATTCAGGATCAAATGAGAAAATCTTTCAGGCAAATTCAACCCATCTTAAGGGAGAGAAAAGGCTTAGATTTAGACATAAAAAAAAGCCCTTAGAATTGCTTCTAAAGGCTTTTGATTTTTTAGCTTATCCTTTCCCCGTATTTACCAATCTCCGCTCCTGTGCAATGGTCTAGATTGAATTGCTTAACGACTGCTTCGACATGGTTGGAAATGTGAGAGAGATCTTTTGGATCTAGCTTTATTTGATTCCCTTCGGTCTCCTGATCGATTGTATTTTCTAATAAGGAGGCTTCTATGAAGCGGTCTTTATCAAAGTTTCTATTATCGATTTTGAGATATTCTAAGAGATTATATTTAAACCGATCTTTTAGAATAATGATTCCCTTATCTGAATTGAATTCGATAAGGTTATCTGCGATTAACTTTGATAATGCGTTGTAATGTTTTCTACTTAACATGATTTTTTATATTTGGTTTTAATGTGAGATCTTGAGTCATTCAGGATCTCGAAAAATCTATTCATGTCGGAGAAGGAAACTGTGAAAGAACTGACAATAATAATTACAAAATGGTTTCTTTTTGCAATATCTAAATTTCAGACCTGGGAGCAAAAAATATCACGCCCAGGTATAAAAAATATCATAGCCAGAAATCGCTCTAAAAATCTGAAAAATTTCAGAAAAAAAATAATAATTTTTATATATATTTATATATATTATGATCATTATTATATTGATATCTAGGCAAGGCAATCAGGCGAGGCAACCTAGGCAAGGCAATGGTATCAAAAAAAGCCTCTAAGGATGTCTCAGAGGCTTTTAAATGATATTATGATAACTTACTCAGGCTTTCTTCATGGAATACTCCAAAAGCCTTTTGGCTAAACTTATGGGAGATGTATCAATAAACGATTTGGTAAAATACTGATCGCAATATCTTCGAATTTTTGAAACTTGAGATTTTTCACATATGCATGAAGCAATAAGATTAATTCCTCTCCTCCGATATGATTCTTCATTAGGAATATTTCCTGTGAGATATCCATCAGTAAAAAGTAAAACTAAATCCTGCGGTTTTAAATCAGAATCATATTTCTTTAGATTATTGTCGAAGTTTTCATGATTACCGCATGGCTCTAATTCCATTAATTTAGATATGCTATGATTTGTGATATCATAATTATATGCATTGTAAGAAATGATCATTTTAAGATCTATTATATTTCTTTCATTCAATAATTTTAATGCTCCTAGAAATTCCTTTCCTCCTAAATGAAGAAATGTATTTCTCATTGATCCGCTAAAATCTACAAAGCAAATCATTTTCAATTTACTGCCTGTTTTTCTATAGGATCTAAAAGCGTTTTCTAGACGCGTTATAGCATTTTTAATATAAAGCCTAGAGCCACTTGTCGAAATCGCATTTCTGACTGAATAAGCCTTCTTACATATCGGTCTAAGCGAGCTAAAGATTCTATTAGTTAATGATCTTTCACCTTCAGTTATTCCAAAGCCTCTATTATCAATATTATCATAATCAATATTGGAAGTGATTCCCTTATCTGAATTAACATTTCCAATTTTTGAACCTGCCTTCTTTTTCTTATCTTCATTTCCATGAATCTTATTTTGTCCTTCATAATGATTTGGAATTTCAGACCCGAAAGTAGATATCCATCTCTTAATAATATCCGCCTTAACAAAAATATTATCCGCTTCACAGTATTCACGATAATATTTTATAATTGCTAATCTAGAATTTATTTCAGACGGGCGTTGAATACTATTCATAAAAATCACCTTTTCCTTTAGACCCGAATTGAATTTAAGCTTAGGCAAGAATCGAGTTAGGTTGCCTGATTTGGAATTAGTCATGCGATACATGGCTTCTTTCAACTTAAGAGTATAAAGAGCCTCTGAAGCATTGTCAGACTCTTCGGGGATATCCATATATCTATGCCAAAAGAATTTTCCAAACTGCGGAAAATCATTAACGATTTTATATTCAATATTACAATCTTCGAAAAGATTAAATAAACTAAATGGAATATTAAATTTCTTTAATTCTCCTATTAGCTTTTCTGAATCTCTTTCAGTATAAAGAGCATGTCCTAATTCATGCCTATAAACTTCTTTCAGAAAATTGGTAGTTAAAGATAATGAATTTTTAGTTTTAACATTTACATATGAATGAATTTTTTCAGTCGAAGTTATGTAGTGTTTTTTGTCATTCATATCATATCTCCAATTGAAAGAGTCGTCTGACGAATCATGCTTAAAAATAACTTTTTCGCTATTAATGTTAGATGAATTTGTTAGTAGAAATCTTGCTATTCCTGATAACTTTTTATTCCTATAAAAGATTCTTTTATGAGCATTTCTAATGCATTGATATATGTCTGAAATTTTCATATTAAACTCCTCCTTTCACATCAAAATGATGTTCAGTTATTTTGCCGATTGTATCGGCTAATTCCTTAACTGAATCTTCTAAAGTATCACCCGAATCAGGATTCCACACTGTGCAATCGTCGATTGAATGGAATACTAGATTATTCCATAATTCCTTAAATGTATTATCGCTTAAGCTTTCTACGCTGGCTTTCAGATTTCTGAAATCAATCGGATATTGCAATGCTCCTTTTAAAACTAAATCTCTAGATTTTTCCATCAATTCGGCAAATGCATTTAAGAAATTTATTGATGTAAATTTATCAATATCATTAATTTCATATGAATCTAAAATTGATCGACAAGTTGCCTTCGCAAATCCTTTTGTGAAGTTGAATCTTATCTTTCTGAATCGACTCCAAAAAGCTTGGATTGGTAATTCTGAAGTAAGATTTGCACCCGATATGATATGCAAATTTTTTGCATTTGCTTCAATCACTTCTAGGCTTCCATTTTCATTTTTTCGCGTAGTTAATCTATACCATTTTTCTTTAACTCCGTTAACTTCTTTTTCAAATCCATTTAGGAAAGTTAAAAGAAATGCCTGAGTGTTTTCATTCCATCTTAGAATTTCATCTAAGAATAATAATACTGATTTATTATTAGATGCGGATCTCATGGCTTGAGATAATATCCCGTCGACATTAACAAATCCTGTTCCGCTAGAATCGGGAATAATATTTCCTAACAATGTGGTAATTTCGTCAATATCACTTGAACAATTATGCTCTAGGAATTTATCATAAGTAGATCCTAGGATTCTAATTGAATGAGATTTTCCAAATGAAGGAGGAGATAATAACATGATATTTGTATTCGCTTCGCAATTTGGAGAATAGTATTTTGTTACTGCCTCTAGCATCCGATTATCACCTGATATTTTTGCCTGAATAACTTTTATATTTTTTTGAATAGTAGGAGTATTTAATGCTTTAACAATTTCATTAACTTCAGATCCTAAATCTTTAGTATATGTTTTTTGCTCATTAATCTGTTCCTGAATATCACTTATTTTATTTAGGATTTTTGATTCATCAATATTTGGATTATTTTGATTTCCTAATGCTTTAGTCAAATCCGCTAAGGCTTTTTCTACTGAATTGGTTTCAGTAGGCTTAGGCTTAGCATTTAGATTTCTCTTATTATCCGCTTCAATAATAATTGAATCGCAATCATTGGAGTTAAGAGAATTTGTATCGGATGAAGTGATATCGGTGATATCTCCGTCTTTTATGTATTCTCTGATTAATTGTCTTTTTTCGACAACTGACATTATATCTAATTCGGTATTTGTATTCATAATTTTTAATTTTGGATTAATATTAAGATTCTATTGAATCGCTTTGATAAAAAATACATTTGAGCAAATCTTTCAAGATTTAAATTTTTTTCTAGAAGCATGATATTTCGGTGATATAAATATCATAATGGCAATTTGAAAAAAAGCTTGCATTTTTTTTTAAAAAAAAATAAAATATCTACATCCCCTATAAGGATGAAGATATTTTAAAAAATAACTCATACGGCAGTTCAACTCAAAATTTTCACGGCGGTTCAACTCAAAATTTTTCATTTGACATAAATGGAATATCAATAATCATCAAGGAAATGTCCAAATATTTTTTCAGAAAGGAAGTAGCATCCGTCTTTGGTGTCAACGAGGCGATTGTATTAGAGATGATACACTTTAGGATCACTAAGTCGAATCATGTTGCAAATGGTCGCAAGTGGTGGTACGGATCTGTACGACATATCACATCTCATTTTCCATTTTTTTCGGAGAAGCAGGTATGGCGTATCATGAATAGTCTTGAGAAGCAGGGAGCATTGATTGTATCTAACTACAATAAAAAGAAGTATGATAGAACAAAGTGGTATTCAGTTACAGAAAAAGCCTTATCCCATTTGGTAAAACCAATACCCTATGTAAATAATAATAATAATAATAATAAAGAATTTAAAATACCTACATACAAACCATTATAACTATGCATATATACGATTATACGGATAACAATAATCCTTTTTTGTCAGATGAAACATCGATAACATCGATTAGAAAGAATGAAAGTTTATACCCATCAGTTACAACAATACTAAAAGTTATACCTAATCCATTTTTAGATAAATGGAAATGCAGTAAGTTTGTAGAGTTAGCTAGGAAATATCCTAACAAGTGTCCGCAAGAAATATCAGATTTAGCATGGGGCAGAGTAGAAGATCCTAAAGGTAATGTATTACCATCGTCCGAGTTCGGAACAATAGCACATAAGTGCTTAGAAGATATGATCAATGGGGATGATATAGATCGTGATTGGGCAGAATTTTTATTCAATGCCTATATGGAGATCGATAAATTATACCTTTCTGATATGAATCCTGAATATTTAGCATATGACCAAGATCTCAGAGTAGCAGGTACGATAGATTTGTTGGCTAAGATGGATGATAAATATGTATTATTAGATTATAAATTCAGGAACTGTAAAGGTAAGGGCAAATTCTATGATAGTGATTGTTATCAACTTTCTATCGAATCATTTTTTATACAACAAGAATTTAAACTGACATATCTACCTAAAATTTGTAGTATATGTGTAGATGTAAATACGGGTTTACCTTATTTCAAATGGTGGTCTAAAAATAAACTTGACAGGGGTATACAAGTATTCTTAGATGCACGAGAACTATATTTTAGTTTAAATAATCTAAATTAATCCAAATAATTATGAAAATAAAATATCCACAAAAAGTATTAAATGAATTAGTACATATAGCACATGAGTTGCTACAACAAGGAGATGATTCTCTTTTAAATCATATCACTACCGCTATGCAGATTACAGAAAGCGAGTTGTCCAATGGTTGAGTTTAATTTAAACGACATACAGGACTGCCTCTGTGACTTACACGACGTAAGAAAAAAGTTGCCAAGCAATATACTAAATAGTGCAAAGGATAACGACGGGACTGAAACAACGATCCTAGATTGTTTAGATAATGTAATAGGAAAATTAACAATCGTAGAAGAAAGCGAGGCAGGCAATGAGTAACCATAAAAATTGGAGAGTATATTTACTTGAGCGAGAGGGCGAACGAGAATATGTATCCGACAATATAATTGTTAGCTTCCAAGAAAAAGTGACCGAGGCAATGGCATTGTCTAGTGCTATGTTGCATTTTGATACTCCTCTAGTGCTAAATGGCACAGATAATCCTGATGGCGATCCTGAGCTTAGTGTAATGCCAATATCAAGAGAGACTGATATGAAAGTATTAAAAAGATATTTTTACATTTTTGTAATGAAAAAAAAATGAATATATTTTGTATAGATAAAGATCCGATTCAATCGGCAAAGTGGCTATGCGATCAGCATTGCAATAAGATGGTATTAGAATCAGCACAGATGGTTGCTAATTGTTTTCCAACAGAGGCATTGGAAGATGCTCCTAAGACACAAAATGGAACAACTAGAAAATATTCTTATTGGAAACATCCTTGCTCAATTTGGGCTAGGGAAACTATGGGCAATCTATCTTGGCTTTTACTTCATTCCTTAGAGATGGAAGAAGAGCGTAAAGATAGAGGATATAATCCACACTTTTCAGCCGACTTTCTCAAGTGGGCTTTACACAATATGGTTAGATCTAGTAATGATTCTAGTCCTGAACAAACTGATTTCGCTATCGCAATAGCAGATGATAAATATTGCAGAAAATTATCTTACTTTGATGAATTAGATGCAATAGGCAAATACAGGCTTTACTACAAGTACGATAAACCTTTCGCTACTTGGAAACAAAACAAACCCAAATGGATATAAAAATGAATGATAAAGAAATATTAGACGAAATAGCTATAAGGCTAGAAGCAACAGTTGACATGGATTCGGAAATCCAACTTGAGGGCGGAGAAAGCGTAGACAAATTGACGCTTGACACATCTCAGGAAGTGGCAAAATATTGCTCTAAGCTTTTATATTTTATATGGCAACAGAGAATACAAGCACAGAAGTTAAACAAAAAAACGAGAGTGATTACTGTTTAAATCAAATAGATATGGCTATGAAAGCTGTATCTATTTTATATTTTAAGGCTAAAAACTCGGATGATAATATCAGCAATGGTATATCATCTGAGTCTTGGCTTGAAAATTTAAATTATCTAGGAAACCTAATAAGACAAAAAAATGCTACCTCAAGATCCTCAGGAGAGAAAGAACATTCCGATATATAGCGGTTTTATTAATTATTTTCCTGATGCTATCATAGAAGTTACTAAACTTTCTGTAGCAGGATCTAAGCAACACCATCCTGATGCTAAACTCCATTGGGATAAATCTAAATCAGGTGATGAACTAGATGCTTTGATGCGACACTTGTTGGAAAAAGATTGGGCTTCCGTAGCATGGCGAGCTATGGCAAATTTACAAAGGGAGATAGATGAGAATGTCGAATAAGTATGAAATTATTTATAGGCATTTCGATATGCATCCCGATTATCGTGGATATCATCTCAAATGGGCTAGGGATAAAGCACAGGCAGTAAGTTATATATGTCCTACCAAGCCTAACAAAGATGGTGTAGGAAAAACTAAGAAAGGTGCAAGAATACAAATATTAGAAGTAAATGAAATACCTGCCACAGAATAAAATAAAAGAATACAGGGAGGAAAATATGCCTAAAAGTTGCCCTATATTTAAAGTAAAGATGAACTATCCTGTATTGGATCATTGCCATAGGAATTACAAAGTTCGTGCAGTTATTGACAATTATGCTAATTTATTTTTAGGCAAAATAGAAAATGCTTTTGATAGATTTGGAAAATCTTCAGATTTATCCTTGACAGATGTTTTGCGGAATGTCATTGTCTATTTAGAAAATAAGCAACCTGATATATTACATCCCGTAGGATTCAGGCAGATGACCAAACATTTCAAAAACCAAAGTAAGGATCGCCAAATTATGTTAATGAAGCAAGAAGGCATTGAGAAGGAAGATATTGATACTTGTCAAAATTCCCATGATAGACTTTCACTATATAGAATAACCATAAAAGAAAAATGCAAAAATATATAAACCAAAAACTCGGATCTATACAGACCGATATAAAATGCGGAAAGAGTAATTATAATTCTTTTGGCAAATACGGATACAGAAGCACAGAAGATATATGTGAGGCTGTAAAACCATACGAAACAGAACATCAAGTTACATTCATATTGTCCGATGAGATGATAGAGATTGCTAACAGAGTATATGTTGAGGCTACTGCTTCTATTACTTGTAATGTTTCAGGAGAATACATAGCAGTAAAAGCTTCAGCTAGAGAGCCTCAGGTAATAAAAGGAATGTCTGAGATGCAAATAACGGGAGCTACTGCTTCTTATGCAAGAAAAAGAGCCTTAGCGGGACTTCTACTCTTGGACGATACTCAAGATGCTGATGGATTTAACAAACACGATGATAAATCGGTAGAAACAAATGATAACAATCAAAATGGAGAAGACGACTTACTATGAGCGAATATGTGCAAAAAGAAGGAACAGGGGCATCCTTTAAAAATAAGAAAAAGACCTCAGATAAATCACCCGTATTGTTAGGTACTATAACAATACCTGCGGAAATGGCAGGCAAGAAAGTTAATATGGCTTCTTGGATGAATGAAAAGAATGGGGATAAATATTATTCCCATAAGCTTAGTCTAATTCAGGAAAAGCAAGCTGAGACTACATCTGTAGAGCTCAATGAAGATCCTTTTTGATTCATATATATAATCACCCATTACCTACACCCACCTATGAAAGCTAAAATAAACCGATTATTTTGGGATATCGAAACCTCTCCGAATGTCGGTTTATTTTGGCAATCTGGGTATAAATTAAATATCTCCCATGACAGTATTGTTCAGGAGAGAGCAATAATGTGTATATGTTATAAGTGGCAAGGCGAAAGAAAAGTCCATGCCATTGAATGGGATAAAGGCGATGATAGAAAGATGATAGAAGATTTTATCGATATCCTTTCTATAGCTGATGAAACTGTAGCACATAATGGTGACAATTTTGATATTAAGTTTTTCAACTCTAGGGTCATATTTCACGACTTAGTTCCACCTAGACCATGTAACTCAGTCGATACTCTTAAGATAGCTAGGAGAAAATTTAGGTTTAACTCTAACAGGTTAGATTATCTAGGCAAATATCTGTTTGGCGATGGCAAGATACATACATCCTTTCAATTATGGAAAGATATTCTTCTTAATAATTGTAAGAAGGCTATGAAAGAAATGGTTAGATATTGCAAAAAAGATGTTTTATTACTTGAAAAAGTATACAAAAAATTATCTAATCATGATGAGCATAAAACCCATGTCGGGATGCTAAATGGTAATGATGGATGGAGTTGCCCCGAGTGCGGATCTACAAATGTAAATAGAGATGGCATTAGGGTATTAAAAACATCTAAAAAATATAGAATGAGATGCAGATGTTGTGGCAGAGTATATCTAGTTTCACAATCCAATGTAAATAAATATAATGAGTACAAAAAATTCGAAAGCCCTGAGCGAAGAAGAGCAAAAATTTAAAGAATGCATCCAAGGCATTGAAGTCTTAAAAGACTTAACATACAGTTTATCCGAGAGTAGATTTGACGAAACAAATTCTATACTTGTCCAATCCATAAAACAAACATCTAGGCACTTAGAAACCCAAATGAAGCAACTATATGAAAGAATCAGAATTACCAAATTCTCCTGAGGCTGAGAGAATCCTACTATCTTGTTGTTTACGAGATAACGAATCATTCGAGGAGGCTATGTCTATAGTCGATATCGAAGATTTCTATTATGAGAATAATAAAATTCTATTCTCATCAATGTCTAAACTATTTAGTGATAATAAACCAATCGATGAATTATCAATCAGCGAAGAACTAAAATCTAGAAATGCTTTAGAGGAAGTAGGCGGATTTGAATATATATATAGTATACAGGATGCTACCGCTACATCACTACAGAACAGATCATCGGCTATAATTGTAAAAGAGAACTCTAACAAGAGGCAATTAATCAGAACATCAAGGTTAGCCATCGAGAGTATAGGCGAAGGAATCGATTACCAAACTGTATTGGGTGATATAGAGAAAGGCTTAGATAATCTAGATTCAAATTTACAACAGAATACAAAGCTAGGCGATAATGTAGATTCTTTTATATCTAATATAAACCGAATGAAAGATGGGACATATCAATCCCACAAGTTACCGACAGGTATACCGCATTTAGATGAGAAACTACCTGAAGGCGGAATTGGTCGTGGCGAAGTTATGGTGATATCAGCCCCAACATCATGTGGCAAATCACAGTTAGCACTCAATGTTGCACTCAAAGCGGGTATTACTGACGGAAGGGGTGTGGCTATATTTTCATTTGAGATGCCATCGGAGCAGATAATGAAGAGGATGACGCAAATATCATCGGGTAAAAACATATCTCATAGCCTAAGCAAGTTAGATGAGGCTAGGAATAAAGACTTTATACAGATCGATAAGTCTATCGAGAAGCTAAAAAGTGCTAATATTCATGTTGTTAATTATGTTAAATCTATTGTAGAGCTAAAGGCTAAATGCAGGCAACTCAAGAGAAAGAACTTAATAGAGTTAGTTGTCATAGATTATCTACAATTAGTACCATGGGATCGTAGGATGTCTAAATGCGATGGCATTGCCGAAGTATCACATGGAATAAAGCAAATGGCAATGGAACTAGATATACCCGTTTTGTTATTGGCACAGATAAACAGAGAGGGAGCTAAGAGCGGAGAGCCTACGATTTATAACCTAAAGGATTCGGGCGATGTAGAGAATGATGCTGATATTATATTGATGATGTATCCAAAAAATTCTGACTTAGCACAGTCCAAAAAGCTTGACAGTAATGGCAGACCATATGTAGAATTGAAGTACAAATTAGTTAAAAACCGAGAAGGGGAAAAAGATGTCGGAGGAATTTTTGTATTCGACAACTATGTTGGAAGATTTTTATAATTTAAGGGGATGAGAGATGTCCGTAAGGCTCTCTACTTGTTTGCTTCATTTTCAAGTTTGGACATCCCCACATTATTTTTAATATGAAAAATACACCGAAAAGAAAAGTCCTATCACTAGAAGAGATCGAAACTAGAATCCACCTCTATCGAGATGAGTCTAGAACTATATCACATAGGGTCGATGCACTAAGCGATAGAAGAAAAGAAATCAATGTTAAGATAAAAGAACTAAAGCAAATGGCTACCTACCTAAAGGGGAAGTAAGCATTTCATTCATATTGTTCATATCTTGATTTACTTGATTCTGAGTTTGCATAGCTCGGTTTTCCATAGCTTGCATTCTACCGACATTACCTATACTTGAGGCTTCTTCCGTTAGGAACTGAAGTAACTCTGCATTTGTCGTAGCATCCCTCATTAATGCATCTCCCATATCGTTAGATGCTAACATATATGGAAGTACCTTTGACATCCTATCAGCTACAACTAAAGGATCATCATGATATTTAATCCTAGGGAACATCTTTTTCAATACAGGCGTAGTCGCTAATCTGCCATATATTTTATTCATTACCGCAGGGAATAACTCATTGAATACGATTGTATTTGCACCACCTGAGAATACGACTCTGCCACCTGCATCTCTTTGTGCAGACTCTTTACTGAATTTTAGTATATTAGAACTATCTTTTATATTTCTTACTGTGGTCTTACCCAATATGGCTTCTGCATTTTTTAAAATTGGACTACCATCTCTTAGTAGCGATAGCATAACATTTGGATTAAAGATACTTTTATCTGAACTGTACTGAGCACTATCTAGATTTTTCTTTGCCATGTATTCTAGCCTTGATATCACGGATGCTCTGACTGAATCCTTTACTGTATCAGGCAATTCCCCCATGTGCTTCTGAAACATTTTTAAGGTAGCTTTATCAGCCTGTAGTAAATATTCCGCAAACATCTCTGGTTGCATTGTATACTCAGGATCATCTATCATCTTTTTTACCATCTGGTTGGCATGAAATCTTTTAGCCCTTATCTGTAGTTTTTGCTCTCTAATAATCCTATCACCTATCTTTTTGACTTGAGTAGGCGTAGATGCTTGCATCAAACTAGCTAAATCTTTTTCGTCAATATCAAGTATTCTTGATGGATTTTGTTCTGCTAGTTTATTTATATTCCTAATTTGTGCATCTACTTGTTTGGTTATATCTTTAGTTATGACACCCTGAGCATTCCTTTCACCATATAGCTGTCTAAGTATATTCGTATCAGTTTTAATTTGTGCTCCAGAATTAATAGATATCACGCCATCAGCACCATTATTCTGCATATATCTTTTTCTTAGAGTACTAATTGCCTGTGCTCTATCATTTGGATCTAAGAGCTTAATATATCTTTCTATGCTATCTGGGTTACTTAAAAGATTATCTAGTGCTGTAGATCCTCCCATCTTGAACTCGCCATTATGCAGATAACCCTTACCCTTATTAATAATATTCCCATCAAATAAATTAAAGAATGGAAGATAGCTTTTATTGTAGTAACTATTTGCATCTAATAACTGTGCTCCAGCCTGACTTCCTTTTTTGGCTGATGAATATACACCAGCTTTGTTTTTATTCAATAAAGGTTTATTTCTTACATCTCTTAATCCATTGGAAAAACTCTCTGAAAATATTTGAGCCTGTGTCTTATCAGTTGATTTACCAGCATAGTTTGCATCATCGGCATATCTCTTGATGATAGAATCTAGTTGATTGAATGATATTCCAATTTGCTTACCTTCAGGTACTTTAGTCTGTAGCGACTTAGGTAATAATGCTCTCTGCCCCGCAGGTAGGTTTGCAACTCCTGATGGCAATACTTTTTTCTTTACTACTTCTTTCTCTAGTATTTTTAATGTTTTATAGCTCGTTCCTAATAGACTATTAAGGTTTCCTAGTAGTAATTGTTCT
>Ga0209535_1000375_pt1 | contig 31473 bp, 49 predicted proteins | sample LinPmetageLP28_FD_184041 | JGI IMG/M metagenome (GOLD analysis project Ga0209535, IMG submission 184041) | Marine viral communities from the Pacific Ocean - LP-28 (SPAdes) (version 2) | ecosystem: Environmental > Aquatic > Marine > Oceanic | place: Pacific Ocean | collected 2009-08-22
GGAGCAACTCCTGAGAATTACTCCAAATCTTTAAAAAGTAAATTTCGCGGTCTACTTTTAAATGCGTTCTGGACTTACTCTACTTCGCAATTAAGCTTCTTACGATGCCAGATTTATAAAACTTATTATACAAGAATTTTCGTCGAAGTTAATTCTTTGTTGTGGTCAAATATAATTATAATTAATTAAATACAAAACATTTTACAACTTTTTTTTACTCTTTATCTTATCTTATCTTTTCTTATCTTAATGCTTAAGGGGTGCTTAAGCGGGGCTAATAGAAATGATATTCACCTAAATTTGGATTCTGCAACTGATAACTTACTGCATATCTCAAAGCATCAATAGCGTGGTTAAAATTGTCAACTGGTGTTTGGCTTTTCTTTTCCAACCAACAATAATTGTTAAGCTCTTTAATTAAATCTGTACTATCTTCAGTAATTACTAAATCATAATCTTGAAGCAAGCTAATACCAAATGTTATAGAACCTTGTCCTTTAATAGCAGGTACTATATTACAATCTTTGCTTAATTCATTTATTAATCTTGGTTCTGCTGAATCACCTACAATTAAATTATTAGCAGCAAACTTTTTATTTAATACTGATATTTCACTTGTAGTTAGTTTAGGTTGGTAGAAACATAATTGAACATAAATAATCTTATTTTGTTTATCTATACTTGTTTTAAGTAGTGTGCTTGGGTCATTGCTAAATCCATAATCTTGGCCAAATACAATTTTACCTACTTGCTTAAATTCTCCAATGCTCCAATTGTTAAATATAACACCTTCTGCTTTATCAAGCCAAGCTCCTTCAATAGTGTGCTTATATCTTTCAGGCCTTCTTTGTTTCATTTCATTTATCTGCTCAATGTAACTTGCTGATAAATTTTCTATATTATCTAAATAGGTTGTATGGCAATAACTTGTATTACCTTTGATTAAATTACTACCTGCTTCAACACCTCTAATCTCAAAAAACCTTTGATATATCCAATGTTCTTTAGTTGCTGGATTCATTATCATTATCACTCTATTTCTTGAGCCTTGTTGCCTTACTGATAAATCTATCTTGTCAAATATATCTTCATCAACCATTTCTTCTGCTTCATCTATTATCCAAGTTGTAATACCTTGCAATGATTTTAGATTTGCAGTCTGGTCTCCAGATGAGGTTTTAATACCTCTAAACAATATCTTGCTTCCTGTTTCTTTACATACTATCTCATCCTTTGTTATATGAAATAGATGATTGTAATTTAATAAATCAATCTTTTCTTTAAATTCTGGAATAATAGAAATAGCAGCCGAACGCAAAGTATATCTTGTAAATAATATCTTGTGCGGTTCATTAGATACAGTTAACAATAAAGCAAGCGTAGATACTGCAAAAGATTTTCCAGAACCTCTACCGCCTGTATAAATAAAATATCTTGTTAGATTGCTTAATATTAAGAATTTATCGTTTATCATTCTTTTTCATTGCAGCAAGTAACTCATCAAAATCAATTCCAACTTCATTAGTATTTATATCAATAGTATCTTTAGCAGTTCCATAGCCTGAATCCATTAATGCTTTATACGCTGATACATCGCCATCTATAGCCTTTCTAATTAAAGCTAATGTAATAACATCTTCTTGTGTTAAAACCTCATCTTTACCAGTTAAAGGATTCTTTCCTTTTCTTGTTGCTTCCAACCATCTTCTTGCTATTGTGCTTCTATTTAAAGAACCTTTTGGTCTGCCTTTAGGATTACCACTTTGTCCTTTTTTAAATTCGTGTTTCTTTATATTATCTTCATTTGCCATTTTATATTCCTTTAATTGGTACTTTTAATATTGGGTTAAAGTCAAAACTCTTTTTACTTGTTCTATCTCTTTTAATTATATCTTTTCCCCATTTTTTTTGTAAATCAAAAAATTGACTTTTTTCAAAATCCAAATTTCTATATGCTGCACAACCTCCTTCTTGTTCTGATTGTTTAACCATATAATGAGCATAGTTAATTCTTAAGCATCCACCATATTTTTTAATATGTTGCAAAGTTATATCATAATCTTCTTTTAAAGGTAGATTTTCATCATATCTAATTTTATTTTTTAAATGTGCTTGAAAAGGTCCACCAATATATTGTAATGTTCCATAAGGCGTGTACTCCCTATAAGCACCTTTATCTGTTACGCAATTTAACCCCCAAAATTTAAACCCAAATTCTTTGCAAACATTTGCTTGGTTTTCGCAAAATTCTTGCAATTGATTATTGTTAAATATTTTTTTTTCTTGATTTTCCCATCTTCCAACGCCACTGCAATCGTCATCAATAATTATAATACAATCTGCATTGTCATATAGATTATTTAATATCCAATTTCTTACTCTACATAAATTGCCTTGCACAGAATCTGGGCAAACTACAATATCATTTCCGTTTTTTATATATTCCTTTGCTTCGCTTTCTTTAACTACTAATTTAATAAAAGGATATTTTTTTTGTGTTATGCTTTTTTCTGGTCTTTTATATGAAGGTGCAAAATATTTAATTTTCATCTTGTATTTTTTTAATTGCTTGACTTCCATTTAAAACCCTTCCAATTCCTTTGCTCCATTCTTTTCCATTAGCTCTTCTTGCTGTTTCTGTCTGTAATCCAAATAATGTTTTTGCTTGAATCCAATCAATGTCTTTGTCAAATTTCAAAACAATATAATTGCTTTCGCTATCTAATTCAGTAGCAAATTTATTTTCTGTTTCATCATTAAATGGGTTGTTCATTTCAATTATATCTTCTTCACTAAATGGTAAATCTAATCCCCATTCATTTGTCTTTTCTGTATCCCATTCATTAGCAATCATATCCCAATCCCATTCACCAAATCCTACATTATCCTTTACTATGAATTCTCGTTGTTGTTCCGCTGATAATTCATCTGCTTGTATTACTGGCACTTCCTTTAATCCAGCTTCTTGACAAGCTTTCAATCTCATATTCCCGCCAAGCACAACCATATCTTCATTTACTACAATTGGCCTTATTTCCAACATTTCAGGAAAGTCTTTTATTGATTTAACCAGCTTATGAAATTTATTATCCTTTATCAATCTTGGATTGTCTGGATTCCTCTTTATTTTCGATAGTTTTATTTTCTCTGTTTTCATCTTCATTTAGTTTTAAGTATTCTAAAAGCTTTTCTTCTGCTTCTTTTTTAAGCTTGTGTTTCTTGTTCATATTCTTCAAATAATCTTTTCATTGTATTATATAATTCTTTTACGCAGCTTCCACAAGTAGATGGTTTTCTTGTATCGTTAAATACTCTATTATGTATTTCGAGTAATGCAGTTTGTTCGCTTGCTGATAGTATTAATTTATTTACTTTAAAAAAAGCTTTTAAAAACATATATTCAGCTTCATTTAAACATTCAATTTGTTTATAAGGAAACATTTTATTTAGCTTTTCTTTTCTTATATCGCATCCGCAATCTTTACCAAGCTTATCGAATACCCAATCTGTGGCTGCTTTTATTCCTGTTGCTTTAGTTATCTTTTCGATACTGTCTCCAAGTCCTTTACTTTTCATTTAACTTTTTTTTTATATTGTTTCTACATTTATTTATTGTGTTATAAACTGTAACGTGGCCAAGCTTTGTTTCTTTTGCAAGTGTTCTTACGCTATTGAATTTCTTAACATATAGTTTAAATAGTTTTCTATCAAACCAGTGCATATCTTGTAATATTTCTTCAATCTTTGTTGTTAGTTCTTCAATGTTTTCTTTTTGTTCTTCAGCTATGTTTGTTAATACTATATTATCAGTTTTTGGTATCTTATTGTCATTATTAGCTTGGTGTTGTATTATTTGCTGAATAGTTCTTTTTATAATTCCATAGTGTGGTTTGTCATTTATTATAACTTGTTGCGGTTCTAATTTAGCTTCTTCTAATTGTGTATATATACTTAAATACATTTCTTGTATAATATCTTTTACTGCTTGTTCATCCTCCCTGTATAATAAATTAGAAGCTATTTGAAGCCACTTTTGTTGATGCTTGTGTAATATGTTTAAAACATCATTTGTTTTCATTTCTTAGCTCGTCAAGTTCTAAAAGTAAATTAACAAAATCTTCATAACGTAAAGCAGCATAATCATTTTCGAAATTCTTTGTAAATATTACAACAGGTGTTTTTCTTGTTCCTGCTGCATCGCCTTCGCTTTGATGTAATGCTTTCCAGATGTTAAGCTTTTCTTGATTCTTACATTCCCAGCTATATTCTGAAAGTATTCCGCTTGTAGTTAGAATGTCGCCTTTAATAGAAAGTCCACCGCTGTTAGGTGTTCTTCTTATATTAGTATCAAATTTCTTTGCTAAATCTTTTGCAATTCTTAATTCGAAACGTTTTCCTTTTTGATTAGCATTTAACATTAATTGTATTTTTGAAAGTGTTTTCTGATTTCTTTTCCGAGTTCTGCATCATTAGAATATAAAGTACACAAATAATTAATGCTATTTTCAACAGGATAATCAGGATTATTATAGACAGTGTCTTTTGTTTGTCTGTACTCATTTAAAGTTCTTTTTTTCATAACGCATTTTTTTCATTTCTATCATCTATAAATGTTTTAAATAATAAAACAAAACAACACCCAGCAATAAAGCATAAGATGTGCGATAATAACATTAAGTAAAATATCTTGTTCATTTTTTAAAATTAGTAAATTTATTTTTAAGTTCAGCAGTTTCTTTGTAAGCTTTTATGTTTTGTAAAGTTACTAAAGTATTTTTTCTATTTAACTCATCCAACATACTTCTTAACTCTAAAATCAATTTTAAGCTACTTTGCAACGTTTCTACTGCATCTAATTTAGATTGTGTTACTTTACCACTCTTTAAGCCTTCTTGCGCCTTTAAAAGCAATATTTCTAATCTATTTTTTGTTATTGTATAATCTAAGTCATTCATCTTTTTAAATCTTCTGAATATAAAAATTCATCACCAAGCTTTTTATCAAGCGTTTTAATTAATCTATATATTATTAAACTTTTTCTTTTTACTTCTTCTTTTTCTTCTTTGGTTGAATCAGTTCCAAGATTAGCATATAAATTGCAATCAATATGTAATAGCTGGTCAATCTTCTGTTTGTCGCTCCAAGTTTTATATTCCATAAACTTGTCTATGTTTTCATAATTATATTTCATTATTTTTGTTTTAATACGTTATTACCTCCTATTGTGAATCCTAATCCACTATTATAATCGAATCTTAATGGCTCACCTAACATTGTTGGCTTGCCTCCAGTTTCTTTGTCTTTAATTTTATAAACGTGTACTTCTGTCATCATCCAAAGTTTATCGTGTGAAATTAAGCGGTGCAAACAAAGTAGATTGTCCACGCGATTTGGAAACACCTGCCCTCCCTCGCAGTCGGCTTTTCTTGGTGGTTGTATATGTCCATTCAATGTATGGTCTGGAGGATATACTCTTCTTGCTGCTTCTGTTTGCGGATGCATTGCAATAAACATTGTTTTACCTGTCTTGTTGCAAAACTCTCTAACATCATTACATACTTGATAATTTCTTTCAAATTGTGATATTCTTCTATCGTGGTTTATTCCAGTGTAAGGGTCAATTAAACAGCCGTCACAATCTTCTTCTTCAAATATCTTTAATAGTTCTTTATGATTGTAAAGTTTTTTATTATCTACAAATTTAAAATACTTACTAATTTCATCGTGATAGAACAAATATTCATTTAAATCATTTATTGTTTCACCTGTCCACATTTGTATAATATCTCTTTTTAATTGGCCTGCATTGTTTTCTCCTGACCATATACACCACTTCTTACCTTTTAATTTACTTAGTGCAGTCAAATACCACAAGATAAAATTAGTTTTACCAACATTATCTAAGCCAAGAAACATATTGAAGTTTCCTTTCTTATATAAAAAGTAATCATCAAGAATACAACCTATACCAACACCTTTTTTTATTCTACCTTCTTTAAATGCTTTTAAATAAGGAACTGTTGCTTTATCTTCTAAAATCATTTTTCAAGTAGTTTTTTAACTTCATCACTAACTTTTAAAAGATTGTCATTCTCGTAATTATCTTTTCTTTTCTTATCTTTTCTTAATGCTTTAGCGGTGCTTAAGCCCCCCTTACGACCATTAGCAACATTTCTTTTATGTTCTGCTAATCGTTCTTTGTGTTGTTCGTCAAGCCATTTAATTTTAATATTATCTTCTTCAATCTTAAATAGTTCACAATCAAGTAGTAAGCTCCATTGTTTAGGTATTAAAGACTTTATTTGTGTTCTTGTAACATTGCATTCTTTGCTCCAATAATAGCAGCAGACTTTTAGAAAAGCTCCTTGTACATCTAAATCCATAAATGATATTGAGCCTGTTATCCATTGATTAGGATAAAATTTAAAGTATGGTAATTCTTTCATAGTTAGTTGGTTATAGTTTGGTTAAATCTTCTAATGGCAATAATATACCTTTAGATGTGTTATTATCACCGCCTTTTACATCGCGATTTGTATTTAAATATTTTCTACATAGTTTTTTTAATTTAGTTACTGATATAAATATTAAATTATTATTTGATATTACAAAGCAATACCATTTAGATTGTGTTTTAGAAATTCCGCTTAGTTTATTTCTACTTTCATACTCTACAAATACATTTCCAGTGTCTTTTGCTTTAAAATCTGTTTTAACTTCTATTTTAACATCAGATAATGCTTTAGCAACAAAGTTTTCACCTTTTATACCAATTTCCAAATCATATTCAAAATTATTATTTTGTTTCATAATATGCTTTGTGTTTTAATTCATAATTTCTGTAACCTTTTAAATCTTCTTCAGTTAATGATTCAATTGTATATTTCTTATTAAAAGTAAAGGAAGCAGCGTTAACCGCTTCCACTTTTACTTCTTTATTAACTGTGTCAAAATATTTAAAATTTTTCTTAATAGGCTTATAGTTGTATACTAATCTCTCATATGGTAAATCTAATTCTTTTGCTATTTCAGGTATTGATTTTCCTTCAATTAACAATTGTTGTATTTTTGGAGATAGTAACAACCAATCCTCTTTTTTTAAATTCTTTGAGTACATAATCAATATTAAAAGGGTAAATCGTTTGAAGATTCACTTGCAGTAGCTTTTACTGCTTTTTCTTGAGGCTTCCAAGTGTCAACACTAATGCTAACATCTTTTCCATACTGGTCCGCTTCAGGTTTAATATTAACATTAAGTTTTATAAACTTATTGCCGTTATACTCTTGAATGTATTCAGCTATCTTTGAAGGATTAATAGTTACTTTTAACCATTTTTCATTCATTACTTTACCGCTTCCGCAGTATATTGTTTCATCTTTATTCATTGTTATTTGTTTTTATTGGTTTGCACTTTGCACTTTGCATTTTATTACTATTAAATTATATTATCTAAGTGTTTTTTTGATTTTAAATGTCTTGCAATATTAGGCTTACTAACACTTGCGCCACAACTACATTCAATTTTAAAATTATTTACAGCTCTATATTTTCTTCTTTTAAGAGCTCCTAAAGTAATACCTTCTATTTCGGATTCTTTATAGTAATGATTTTTTGAATGTTCTCTATTACTCTCTGGATTATTTAATTTCCATTTAGCAGTCCTTTTAATTACTTTTTCTCTATTTTTTAAATAATGTTTTCTACTTGCTGCTTTTTGGTCTTCTTTATTTTTGTATGGCATTTTTATTAGTTTATATTATTTCTTCTATTTCTGTTGCTACTTCTATAATTGCATTGCTATATCCTTGAGGTTTACCATTCCATTCAGTGAATTTTTGTGTATAATGGTCGTAATCCATCCAGCCTTTAAATAACAAACTTTCATCTAATTTATAAACTTGTACATTAAATGGGCTTGTAGTTTCAATTGCTATTATATAAGCATCACATTCTTTTCCAAACTGGTCACTGTACATTGCTAATTGCATTTTGTAATCATTATAGTATAAATCTCTATAAAAACGATTACCAGCATCAGTAGTGGTTTTAATATCTACTACACATTGCTTACCTTCAAAAGTAGTGATTAAATCTGCAAAGCCTTTAAAATCAACTCCTTTGTGTTTCCAATTAAGTTGCAGTTCTTTATCAGTTGCATTTTTTAACATTGTTTTAACTACTTCGTGGTTTATAGCATTATTTAAAATATTATTTGCTGCATCTAATTCAGATTGTTTAATAATTGTTTTATCTTGGTTGGTTTTGCTAAATTCTTGCCAAACTTTTCCAGCTCTTCTTGAGCCTTTAAAAACTGCAAAGTCATCACCAAATGATTCAGGTTGTAATAATAATTTATGTAATAATGAACCAAACTGCATTGCATCAGTTCTTTTCATATCTCCATTCCAATACGCAAGTAAATGATTTGGTGATTTCTTAAATTGTGATAATGCGCTGTAACTAAGATGCTTTTTCATTTTGTGCTATTTTAGATTTATAAAACTTTTTAAGTGCTGCATTCCATTGCTTTTCTGTTTGTTCTTTATTCTTAAGAAGGCTTAACAGTTTTTTGTATTCTTCAGTCATTGCTTTTCTTTTTGAAGTTATCTGCTTCTACATCTGAATAAATACCAAATTCATAAGCATTAATTAATTTAAGTGTTAATCTGTCTTTCAATCTCTTTTCGCACATTGCAAAAGGATAGGGAGCTTTACAGTTTTTTGGTGATGCTTCACCAGTACTCCAAGCAATTTTATTGCCACGCTTTGCATCTCCTACCATTGCAACATCTTGATTGCTGTCTCTAAATACTGTTGGCGCGCCAAATTGAATGTTTTCTTTTGCTGCTATCTTTTCACAAGCATCGTGAGTTAATATCCACATACTTGATGCACCTCTTTTAAGTTCCCAAAAATCATCTTTAGTTAGATTGTATCTTTGTGCTATTTCTTTAATTTTCATAGTTTTGTATTTTAGTTAATATAGTTTGTATTTTATTTATTCTTTTTGCATTATAGTTAATTCTTAACTGTTGCATTTCAGTAGCTATTGTGTCAACTATTGCCATATATCTACCGAATCTATTTTTATGTATTTCAATATCATTATCTTGCATTACAAAATTTTTATTACATAAAATTCTTTTATTCCAATTAGCTTGAATTATTATATTTAATAGTCTTTGTGCTAAAAAATTATGTCTTGTATATCTTTCGTGATACTCAAGCTGCTCATTGTAATATCTATATATTGATAAATCTTCTTGCATAGTTAGTTAGCTTTATTGTAGTTTTCCATTAATTCAACTAATACTTCAGAATAAGAGCGTCTGCCATTGTTTCTGCATTTCTCTTGAAACTCTACAAGTGTATCAATTTTTTCTGCCTTTACATAGAAGGTTCTTGTTGTGTATTTTATTTCTCTATTCATTTTATTTGTTTTTATTTGTTATTTTATTATATATTTTTTGTGTATCTATTTTATTAAATAAATCTTCTAAGAAGTCATTGTTTTCTTGAGTGTTTGATTTGTCGCTTTTCATAATTGTTGGTTTTAAAATATAAATATAATTATTTATTTGTAAGTTTCTTAATTTCTGATAAAATATTTTTTTTATTTTTTTCTTGCTCTTTTAAGCAGTATTCTATAATATGCGGTAAATCATTAAAAAGGTTTTTCATATTAAATACAACTTCAGCATTTTCAGTACAAAGATGAAGTTCACCGCTATCAGCATATATAGTATGTGTTTCGTGAACATATATAGTTTTAAAATTTCCCATAATATTTAATTTAATTCTAATTCATTACATATTTCATAGCCATACCAGTAAACTAAATTATTCACTAACTTTTCAGCATTATCAAAAGTTGTTTGTATTTCTCCGTAATTATCAATTTCAAATTCATTACATATTGAAATAGCTTCAAAAACACTTAAATTATGTTCTATTAACCATTGCTCAGCGTTATAATATCCGATAATGTAATAGTCTTCATTAAATGCTTTGTAGTGTATCTCATCATTAAGATAACTTTCTACAAGCGTTTTTGAATCTAAATACTCAATAGTATCATTTAAATGTTCTGTTAATTCTGTTTTGATTGATTGTTTCATAATATAAATTTTAAGTTTGATTATTCAAATATAATTATAATTATAACAATAGCAAAATATTTAGGTACTTTTTTTTAAAAAAATTATTCTACTCTTAAAATAAATGTGTTATTCTTGCAACTTGGCCAAATTGCTTGTGAAATATAAAACTTTCTATTGCTTTATTATTACTTGATTGATAACCGCTTTTATGATGCCAAGCATCTGCTTCTGATGGGCTGCGTAAACTTTCTATTGTGCAGCCTATCATATCTTTATTACTTACCTTGTGATGAACGTGCTGCGTAAACATATATCTATATTTAGTATTACTCCAGTGCTTACATTCATCAGCCATTAACATTGGAAGTAAATCCCACTTAATTTTATCACCGTGACAAGAACCAATTAAATTATTGTAATACTTGTGATATTTACGCATAGTCAAATCAATATCAAAAGAAACATTTTTACTTAATCGAAAATGCGCCTGTAATACTTGAGCCATTAAAAAGCCTGTAACGTGGTCATGATTACCAGCAGTGAAAAGAATTTTAACATTAGCTAACTGCATTAACATTTCAATGATTTCTACCATTAAACGTTTAGCAATCATAAAATTGTCACTAAATAATCCGTCTGTATCTTGTGGCGTGCCTGCAGTTGTAGTGTTCTTCAAGCTATCTACGTGCAATAAATCGCCTGACAATAAGAAAACAACCTCATCAATATGAAAACCTTTAGCTTTTTCAATACAACCTCTTACGCCTTCTAAAGCTCTTAAAACTGCTATTTGTGAATTATATTCAGAACCTGAAACAAAGCTCTTACAAAGCTTGCCAATGTGCAAATCACTTGGGCAACAGAAGAATAAATGACCATCTATTTTCTTTTGGTGCTTTATCTTTGTGTATTTCGGTGAATACTCTTTTAAGTCTTTTATTAAATCTTCGCATAATTTTTTTAAATCTTGTTCTTCTTTTTTTGGTTGCTTAAAATATAATGAAGCGTTTTCGTTCTTAATCCATCCACTGTGCAATGTTTCAGGGTCTAAACCTTCTTGTTCACATTCATATTTAGCGCGCCTGTATTGTGTTATAATATCAGCTTCATCAGGCTTTAGTCTAAATCGTGGATTTGATTTATTAGATTCTGAATAACGTTTAGAATGATGTTTATTTTTATTCACTAAATTTTAAAAAAAGTAAATATAATTAATTTTTTCTAATTGATGAGCCGTAGAAATAACCAAACAAACTCAAAGTAATTCCTTCAACTAAACCAATTAAAGTATAAAATGTCTTTTCGTTATGTTCTGGAATTTGAATATATACAATTGCATAAACTAAAAAAATAAAAGTTCCTAAGCCTACAAGTCCAGTTAAAGTGAACATAAAGTCAAACTTTCTAACTTTAGCAATCTCAACTTCGCGCTTCCTTGCGCTGTCTCTATCTTCTACTTCTAATTTATAAGCTTCAAGTATTTCTTTATGAAGTTGTGCTTTATCTTCAGAACTTAAATCTGGTTCGCTGTCGATGAGGTTTTTAACAACTCCAAGAATACCTTTTTCAGGTAAAAGATTACCAGCAATTTCAAGTATTTTTGGCGCTTTGTTTTTTAGTATTTTACCTATTTTAGTATCTTTTAATTTTTTCATCCTGAGCAACTTTCACAAGTTTCATCATCAATATTACAAGTCCTTTCAGGAACTGGTAACTTTTCCATTTTCTTAATTAGTTCTTCTAAGTTAGTTTGTTTATTCATCTTTTTTCTTTTTAGCTTTTTGACCTGCTGCGCTTTTTGGTTTAAATCCTTTTGGTTGAAATTCTAAATATTCAGCTTCTGCATCAAAACAAGGACACTGTTTCATAAATTCAAATTCATCAATTTTACCATCTTTGTTTTTATCAGGTGATAAATCTCTATGGCCGTAAATCTTAGCATCAGGATAAATATGCTTAAGTTGTTTAATCATCTTAATCAATAACTCCTTTTGTCTTGGTGTTCTTGTGTCTTTTGCTTTACCATTAGCATCTAAACCACCAATATAGCATATAGCCGCAGCATTAGAATTATGTGACCTCGCTGATGCTGGAATTCTTTTAAGTGGCCTACCGAATTCTATTTGCTGATGACCTATTATATAATGGTAACCTATGTCGCTCCAACCTCTATCTAAATGCCATCTTCTAATGGTGTCTGCTGTTATTGCTTGTCCCTCTCTTGTGGCAGAACAGTGTATATGAATTTCTTTAATCTCTCTCATCTTTGTAACGTTTAGTGTCGTTTCTTTTTTTAGCTGTTGCTATTAATCGAGCTTCCATTTTTACAATCTTTACTTTAAGATGAGTATTCTCAGTAATTAACTCATCAATCTTATGTTCAAGCTCTCCAATCTTTTTAGTAAGTGTATCTATTTGTTCAGCGAAAACATTATCTACACGCTCTTCTTTTTTAGCGTTAATATCAATTTTCTGTTTTATTATTTGCCAAATTTCTTTGATGCCTAAAGCACCCACTAAGCTACTCACGATAATGAGTAAAGATTCACTTTCCATTTTTAAGATTTTTATTGTTTTCATTCTGGCATAGGTTCGCTCCATTCTGAGCTACTCATTAGCTCTAAGCACTCACTTTGATTCATAACACTTCCTACTATAGGTAAACTTCCATTTGTAATAAATGAAGGTTCTACAGAGTAGCTTAATAAACCTTGAGTATTGGCTAAATTCCTTCGCATTGTTTGTGCGCTGCTTTGATTAACTTGTGAAAAGATTACTTTGTCTGTATTCTCTAAATTAATTACTACGTATTGTCTCATTTTTTTATTTATTTAATATTATTAACTCGGTACTGAAGTGCTTTTAGCATCTGCTCCCATTCCATAACTTAAAGCATTTGAAGTGCTGTAAGGTGCTTCGCCTATTATATTATCTGCTCCACCCATTCCAGAACTTATGCCGTTTCCAGACGTACCAACTCCGTTTACTAAGTCATCTTCTGCCATATTTACACTTGTGCCGTTGTTAGTTCCTTTCTCATCTATTACAGTCCAGTTAGTATTAAAAGAGCTGTTTTCACCTAAAGTCCACCAGCTAACTAAATTTGAATACGAACTATGATTTTTGAGATTTGAAGGAAGCCCATTATTATAAATTTCTGTTACTTGTGCAGATGTTAAAGCTGTATTCCAGATTGACGCGTTTGAAAGTTTGCCATAAAAAGGTTGATTATAATTTTGACCGTTACCTATCCAAAAGTCACCAATAGAAGCACTTAATGAAGCTGGAATGCCGTTAACAGCAGGAACATAAGTAAGCAAAGAACTTTTATCAACTCCATCTACATAAATTTTAACTTTATCCGTATTGCTTGCTCCACTTCCATTATAAACTAATACAACATTATGCCAAGTTCCAGCAGTAACTACATCTGTTAAAGTTAAATAAGCAAAAGTTCCTGTTCCGTATTCAAAATACATTCTATTAAGACTACCCCAGTACTCAAAAGAAAAAATAGGAGCTGAAGAATTATCACCAAACACCACTTGGTTTTGTGAAGTGCTATCTGTGTTAGCCCAAAAAGAAACACTTAATTCAGTAGCAGATGGAATTGCAGAAACACTGCCGCAATCTATATAATCATTTGAACCATCAAAATCTAAAGCGTATCTACTATAAGGACTTAATATATTAAGATTAGATTGAACTAAATTAGAAGCTGTCATTCCGCTAGAAGTTCCAGTGTTTGAATTAGAACTTGAGTCTTCAATCGACCAGTTAGAGCCGTCAAAAGTAGCTGAAGCATCTAACTTCCACCAACCTTGTAAACCACTGTAAGAGCTAATGTCTGGAGGAGTTCCATAGTTATATAGAGATGCTACTGATTCTGTTCCTGTTGCTGGTAAAGCTGTGTTAAATACTGAAAAATTTGACACTTCTCCAGTAAGGTTGAAACCCGCATTATAATAAGAACCTATAATAAAATCTAAATTATTTAAATCTAAGTCTGTATAAGTCCAGTTGGCGGAAACAACACCATTAACATAAAAAACAGAGCTAGAAGGTAAAAAAGTTAAAGCAAAATTTGTCCATTCATTGTTAGGGTTTGTGTAACTTACTGCAAATTTCTGACCATTATTATAAAAAATAAATTTACTTGCATTAAGAACTAAAGCCATTTCATACCCTGTAAAGTTACCGAACTGGAATACTCCATCATCACTTGTGGTAGTGTTTGGATTTATCCAACCAGAGATAGTTAAACCACCTGTGTAATTATCACCAATACTATTGCCAATTCCTTTCCCACAGTTGATATAATCTCCTTGCGGTATAATCTCAAAAACATAATCACTAACAGCACTATTAGGAACTAAATACTCTGTTCCGTTATAAGCTGAATAATCACCGAGAGGGTAAAATGCTACTGGCTTTCTTCCATTTGTAATAGCCATAGGATTACCTACTCCAGTGCTTGAGCTACCATATAAAGCTGTTATTTGAGCTTGTGAAAGAGCATAATCGAAAGCTGCAAAATGGTCAAGTTTGCCACTAAAAAGGAATGTTCCATTTGGCTTTGCTCCAATTGTATTAAACTTTGTATTTACACTTGTGCCGAATCCTGTTTGTGTTCCTAAAGATGTATTATTTTGAAAAACTTCAATACTGTTACCTTCTCTTACTATTATAATATTATACCACTGTCCTGTTGACATAGAATGTGAAAATGGCAACCCTACACCAGTTATATTTACATAAATGTTTGCTCCATCAATATAAATGAAATAATTATTACCATAACTGATTTCACCTAAAATTACTGAACCTAAAGCATCACTATTTACCCAAAAAGATGCTGTAGAATTTAATCCTAAGTCAATAGAGCTTGTTAGGTTAACTCTATCGTTATTAAACTGCATTGAATAGTTTGAAAACTTTGAGTTATTGTCTTCACTGCCATTAAATGAATTTGGCATTCTAAAATTTCTATTGTAAAATTCAGTACTCATTATTCTCCCATTTTATACCACGCTTTCAAATTGCTTGAACTCGCATTAGTTAAACTTGTTAATTCTGAAGGCCCTGCTGCTATCTCTGTGACTGCATCGCTGCTTAAAGCTGTATTCCAAACTGAAAATTCGTCAATGTTTCCAGTATAGAAATAAGTGTTATTTGCTCTTCTACCTATGTTTAAAGGAACATTAAAGAAATTAGGAGTACCAGCAGCATTACCAATATAGGATTGATTACCACCTGACACACTGTTTTGATAAAATGTTATTCCACCAGTAGAAAGTGTTTTATCTATTACTATAATAACATTTACCCATTCATTTAAAATGACTGGAGGATTACCCGAAGAGAAAACTACATTTCCAGATAAAGACATAAACCAAGATGAACTTTTATAAAGCTCAAAAGATGCAGATGTTTTTTGTCCAAAAACAAAACCAAAAGAAGTTACGCTTGTGTTATACCAGAATGAAATTGAAATTTGATTTACACTACTTAAAACGTCTAAAGGAGAGTTTTGTATTTCAAAATAGTCGTTCACCCCATCAAAAGAAAATGAACGGGTAGAACTATAAGGCGCAGCTGTAACACCTACAGTCTGACCGCTTTGAACTCCGTCTACAGTGTAAGTAATAATATGATTATCAATAGTAGTAGCACTTAAATCTATTTGACCAGTTGAACTATTAAAACTTCCTGTATCTACAAACACTACTCCAGCATCTGCATTGAAAGAACCGCCAGCTGTTCCTGTTATTGTTGGTGTTGGGTCAGCTTCACCTTGATTATATGAACTTTTGCCATATGCAAAGGATGCTGAAGTACCAATTAAAGCAGTATCACCACTCCAACTATTTTCATAAATAGCACCTTCATTAATAGTATTAGTGGCTAATTTACCAAATCCATTTGTGCTGTTTTTTGCTGCTTGTCCCCAATCGTTTGTTACTGCCATAATCTATTTTTTTAAAGTACCCATCCTCCAAAATCTGCATTTGTATCAGGTGACATATCATCATTACTATTACTGTTGTATTCAGGAAAAGTTGTTTGATTAAAAGTCATATAGTCAATAAATCGATTAGTATAGAATTGAGCTGTTGTTCTACTTCTTTCAACTAAGCTATCAACGTGTTCTTTTGTTAGTGCTGTGCTATTTTCAGGATTCTTTGTATATATTCCACCATTAGCAATATTAACTCCAGCATATGGTAAGTATTCAACCATTGCCCAATGTAAAAGCATACTTTTTATATAATCAGAAAGTAAAGCTAAATAAGGATTTGCTAAAGTACCTGCAACAATATCTGCTTGAATTTTTTCGTATAAATCAGTGCCTAAATAATTCTGTATATGAATGTCCTGAGCTTGGTTTATAAATGGTAAAAGCTTGTCATTATCGATGTTACCATTAGCAGCAGTGAAAACTGAAATATCGTGTCTTGTTACAAATAGTGCTTTGCTCATTTCTTATAGTTTGGATGATGACCATTGTTAGGCATATTTACAGGAGCTTTAACAGCTTGTTTTCTACCTCTTGGTTTTGGTTCGTAACTTTTAGGAATAGCTTTAGTCGTTTTGTAATCATCTAAATCTTTACTTCCTGTTTCTTTTCCTTTCTTAATTTTGTATAATATTTGTTGCCATTTATGTCTGCAATAAACACCGCCTTTAAACTTAAATAAATCGTAGTTTTGACCATTGTGCATAGGTAGTTCTGCAGCTTTAAAATTCATATCTCTACTTGCTTTGTCAATATCTTCTAATCTATACACTATGCCTTGTCTTGTTCTTGCCATCATTTCTTTACAAAACTCTCTACTTTCACCACCTCTGCTGCTGCCTTTAGCATATTTGTATCTTACTTTATACATTGATTTATCTAAAGTAGAAAAACCATCCTCTTTACTATCTACAGTTTCACTTAATTGAATCATTGAAGCTGCCCAATCTTCTTCACTTTCGTTATCTTCTTCAACATCTCTAATATCAATCATTTCAACTTCATCAGAGTTCATTATCTCGCCTTTAAGAGAGTTTAAAGCATCGTGAAGTAGTTTATCACTATCTTTATCTTTTATTTGCTTAGAAGCCATTATTTCAAGTTCTGTTTCTTCTTTCTTGATTCCTGTTTCTTCTTCGCGTTGTTCTTCACTCACTACATCATCAAGTTCCATAAACTCTAAAGGCTCAAGAGTTTTAAAATATAAGTTTAATGAAATATCATTATAAGCAAGTATTTCATCAAGCGCATCAATAATTAAATTTTGGTAAGGCTTAATAACAATATTATCAAATAATAGTGTAGCATTTTTAATCTCATCTGCATTACTTGAAAAGCCGTTTGCAGAACCTAAACCAAGTAATAAAGGTGAAGTAACGCGATGTGTTACCATTATTTTAGTTTGACACTCTGTACTTAAATATTCATAATGTGCAGGCGCATCATTCAGCGGAATATCTTCAACAGTTGTTTTACTTTCTGCATTATTATTAAACGCAACGATTACCTTTTCGCCATAGCTTCCAGTAAGTTTATTTAGTACATCAGTTTTTATCTGTAATTGTTTTTCTCTATCAGGAACACCATTATTGAAGTTCACTACTTTAGTACCTGAAAAGCCGTTTTGAGTATCGTTAATTAAATAGTCTGCAATTTCTTTTTCTAATATTGCATAGCTTGTTTGATAGTCTGCTGGTGAATAGTAATAAAAACCAGTTAAGCTTCTTTTTACAATGTAGATTTCATTTTGTGCGCCACTACCAAAAACAGGAAACTTTGTTAGCTTTGTGTTTTTTGTAACTTTTGTCCAATCAGGCGCATAGTAATAATTGTTAATGTTACCCTTTTCATCCATTTTTTCAGCTCTTAAAGTTTCTCTTGGAAAATATGTAATTGCTGAAATTTTATTTTTATTATAAGTTATTTGAAAAGATGCTTCACCTAATATTTTTAAATCTTGTGAAACACATCTTAAATCTTTTGGTTTTAACAAACTTTTCATTTGAGCATATTGCTCAGGCTTTTTACTTGAATCTGTTGCATCAATGCCTTTACCATAAATAAGATTAACAATACCATTAATTACTGCATTGTTAGTTGTGCTGTCCATATAAGCATCAATTAAACATTGATAGTAATCGTTATTGTCTCCTATTCCTACCCAGTTTCTATTACGTTCTTCTGTAATAGTTGGCCTTTCATATTCGTTAAGCTGTATTAAATGTAAATTATCCATTGTAGTATATAAATTCGTTATCTCCTGTGCTTTGCTCTATATAAACACCATTGCTTATTTCATAATCGCTTAGTGTTTGATTGCTACAATACATCTTATCTTTAAATATAATATTGTTATCTGTTGTGTTGGTAATTGTTATAGTATAGTAGTTATTTTCTGTCAAAGCTTGTGTAGTTGTATAAGTGTAAAAATAATCTAATTCTGTAAAAGTAGCTGCTTCATCTGTTAAAATAATTTTATTTTTTGCTTCAGATTTAATTACGAGCTTATAAACTTTAACACCATCAATTGTTTCTCTTGGTATAAAGTTAATTACTCTTGTTCCGCTTTTCGTTAATATCTGCATTATCTTAAAATAAAAAAAAGGGAGGCTAACTACTTCCTCCCCTTCAAACCAACTATATTATGAATTACACAACTATTAATTGAGTATTTTTTAACTATTAGTACCTACTGTTACAGTTACAGTTGCTGAACTCATACCAGCAAAAGGATTCGCAGCAGTTCCACCACTTATAAAGTTAGCAGGCTTCAATTCAGAAGCAGCTAAAGTTAAAGAGTATCCGCTCAAATCACCAAATGCAGTACCAGTCGCAATTGAACCTCCAGTTACTTCACAACCGTGTGCAGTTCCACAAAGCATAAAGTTTCCATTTCTGTCTTCTATTGCTATATGTGGTCTACCGTAAGCCATTAGTTTTAATTCTTTATTATCTTCTTTAGATAATTTAGGTAAAGTTAGTGTTAATGTTTGTTCGAAGAATGTAGTTCCATTCTCTCTTGAAGAAGTAATAGCTTGTTCTAAACTATTTGTTCCTTTCAAGTCGTATTGGTAGCAGGTAAATGTTCCGCTTAAATCTGTTATTTCGTCGGCTGTTTCTGTAACTGTACCTAAATCTCCGAAGTCTACAAACCAAGCTCTAACAATTCCGCCAATCTGGTCTTTACAAGGATTCTTACGTCCTGCTGATAAATCGCATGCCATTTGTTAAAGTTTTAAAAGGAGCGCATTTCAACGCTCCATTGTTAATTAATTTTCTTAAGCGTGGTAAAGAACGATGTCAGAACCAATGCCATATTGAACACCAGCCGTATATCTCATTACAACTCTTGCATTCTGCGAACCATCTAAATCCGCCATATCTAATAACTTAACTTCGTTATAATCAGAAAGTAATCCTGTACCAAAGAATAAGTTTGATTTTTCAGCAGCCATTGCAGTATCGTCATTTAGTCCATTAGCTACGAATAACTTAACACCATCAAAAGATAATGCTTGGTCACCATACCACATATGAGATTTAGCGTCTACACCTGAGTTAGTAGCAGCAAATCCACCTAAAGCTCTTACGTAAGCTCTTGCAATGTTTTGTGAAATGTAAATGTGTAAATCTTCTTTTCCATAAAGAGCTGAAGGAATTGCATCTACAATAGAACCTAATTTGTCAACTACGTTTGCGGCAGTTACAGCAGCGTGTGAAGCTACATCAATAACATCAGCATCAGCTAAAGCTAAAGTAACTAATCCATCATATTCACCAGCGTTTGCATTAGCGCCTTCCCAAATGTTTTTCTCATTCTTTTCAGCTACTAATCCAGCTACGTGGCCAATCATAAAATCTGAAAATTTAGGAGGCATATTGTCAAATGCAGAATATCCCATTTGTACTGCTTCCCAATCAGAAGTGAAATTTGATTTACATAATTCAAGATTTACTTGAAATTCTTCAGGCTGTAAAATTCTTTCAGTAAGAGTTACAGTTCCTGTTGGTGTAAAATCACAAGTTGCATCTTTAATAATATTAGCATCTGTTGCTACTTTCTTGATTACTTCTTTAAATTTTACGTTTGGTTTTACTTCAATACCACCTTGTTCGATAGTTGCTCCACTAAGTAAAGCTGCAGAAATATATTTTCCTGCAAATTCACCAGCGTAAGTTGAAGTTATACTTGTTGTTGTTGCCATTTTATTTTATTTTAATTGTTAAATATTTTATTATAAACTCTATCTTTAGTTGTTACAACCTTATTAGCAGAAATTTTGAAGTTTAATTTTTTATCTTCTTTTTCTGGATTGTGTTTTACAGGTTCAGCAGATAGTTCAACTTCTTCTACTTCTTCCTTAACTTCAGATAGTTCTTCTTTTTCTTCTTTGTTACCCATTTTTTCAATCATTTCTTTAAGCTCATTCATAGCTAATGAAAATTCTTCTTTAGTAACATATTTCATTTCTTCTTCTTCTTCCAATTCAGTTTCTACTTCTTCAGATACTGTTTCTTCAGATAATTCTTCTTCAACAGCTTCTTCTTCTGCTGCTGCTTCTTTAATACTGTCGATTAATCCTTCTTCAGATACTATAAGAATTTTGCCATCTTCTAATTCATATTCACCAACAGGAAGCGCAATTTCTTCTTCTTCTGTTTTAATGAATATTGATTTACCTGCTTCAAAAGATTCTGCAACAAGTATAGTACCGTTCTCAAGTACCATTTCAGCTAATTCTGTTTTTTCTTCAGAAAGTTCAACACCAACAATATTTTTAATTTTGCTTAGTATTTCGTTTGCTTTCATAATTATCATATTATACACTTAATGTAAAAAAAAGTCCAAAGTGTTATGTGTTTTAACAATATTTATTTTTAAGATGCTTTTTTCTGTATAATAAACCACTCAGAACCATCACTCCAAATTGTAACACCTTCATACGCTTTGTTTATTTCATAGTTACTTGAAGAACCATCTAAATTTTGACCAGAAGCTGGTGTTACATATACTCTTGTGTTAGTAGCAAATGAAGAATCTGAAATTAATCTTATTACTCTATTTGTGTTGTTTGCATCTGTACAGTCAGGAAGTGTTAAAATCATAGAACCATTTGCACCACTCCAAGTTAGCTTTATCATTTCAGCATCTGCAAATATTGAACGCCCTAAATCATCATTAACACTTGGAACAACTGTTAAGCTATAAGGAACTAAATAATTTATTATTTCTTTTTGTAGATTTTTAAAAGTAATTTTTTTTGTTTCATTACTTTGAACAACTGCAAATTCATCACTTTGTGTTAAATCAGTAGTTGCATTTAATTCTGATATTCTTTTACTCATTTTTAAAGTTTTATATTATTGTTATTTTCTTGTTTTAAATTTGCGCCTGTTTCTAATAGTAAAACTCCAGCGCCTGTTATAACTCCGATTCCTTGTGCTTGGTGTGAACCATCGCAACAGTTTACGCTATACGTGCCATCATCACATAAACAACCTCTTCTTCCTCCTGTTGGTGAAGTTCTGCTTAGTGTTTTTGATTTTCTTCTTCTTTTCATTTTATTTCATTTTTACACAGTTAGGAACTCTTCTACCATTTTTTATTTTAAAGCCAATCATTTCATAACCATCATAACAAGGCTTTTTTAATTCGTGCTTTTCGCAAGGCATGTACCATTCTTTATTTTCAAACTCGTGAATGTGAAAACCTTCGCATCCTATGTTTGCTGCCATTTCTTCTGCTTTTTCTTGTGTACTATAAGCAAGCCTATCATCTATAATAGCGAAGTCATCATTAATCATCATTGAAGCTAAATTAATTTCACCAAGTTCTTTAAGTTTGCTTTCGCTCCAACGTAAACCAGCTTTACCACCCCATAATAAATAAGAAATAGTTCCGCAAGCTTCTTTATCATTTTCATCATAGTATTCAGCAGCTCGACTTAAATAGCTGTACATTCTTTTTAATGTTTCTTTACTAATGTTTTCTTTTTTAGCTAATTGTTGAGCTCTTATTTTACCAACTTGAGTTGCGCATTTATTATTAACTTTTTCATTGTATTCAATTCCACGTTTAGCATTGTTGCTTACTGCTGCAGGATAATCATTAAATGTTTCAAGTTCTAATCTTTTACCTTCTTTAGTTCTATTATCTTTTTTAATAAGTGCTTTAATATTGCTTAACATATATTGCGCTTCATCTTCCATAATAGCTTTCATTTCAGATTTTATGTCATCTTTTTTTTCAATCTTCGCTTTGTCTGCAAAATAGCCTTCGATACTAAATCCTTTTACTTTTCCGCTTTTTACATAATCATTCCAAACCTCATCATTTTCAACTTTCATTGAAATCATCCACGTTCCAACTGGAACTTCTAAATCATACAATCTGCTTTTATCTTGTTCACCTTCTACAATCCACGATTCCACAACTGTTAAATCATTAATGCTCATTTGATGTTCTAAAGTTGCATTGTTTTGATTGCCGTTCATAAAGAATAATTCTGAAGCTCTTCTAACTGTTTCTTTAGAAAAATAAACATAAAACATTTCTTCACCTTGTTTTCTAAATATTGGTTTGTTAGGTATTAAAGCAGCTCCCATTAAGATTCTTTTTTCTTCATCTACTTTTGCCAATTTTATTTCTTGGTCTGCTAATGCAAGAAAGTTGCTTTCAATTGCTGGATTCTCTACGATTGAAACGGCATCGATTCCATTTACCTCGTTTTCTTCGTCTAATAATAATTCTACTATATTCATTTTATTTTATTTTAAAAAGTTGCTGTACTTACAATTTGATTATCTAACTGCTGTTGTGTTGTTACTTCACTTGCTACTACAAATGCTTGAATTGGTTGCTGCTGTCCTAACGCTCCAGCGATTTGATTAAAACCGCTTTGACCTACTACATTGAAACTTGGTGCTTGTGGCTGTGATGGTGCGCCTCCTGAAGATATACCACCTGTACTTGGTGATGGTGCTGGTGGAGTACCACCACCTGTAGATTGAAATTTTTGTTTTCTAATTTGATTCACATTTAATAAACCTGCTGAAACCGCCGCTGCTGCTGCTGTAAAACCTAATGCAGGGCCAATTACTGGAATACCTGCAAGTGATTTGTAAGAAGAAACAGCACTTTCATAGGTGCTTATTAATCCTTGACTAATGCTTACGCCTTTTTGAATATCAAAAGCTTTCTTTTGTTCTTTTTCACTTTCACCTGCAAAAGCTTGAGCTAAGTTTCCTATTGTTGCTAAACTATTTGAAACAGCTTTTATTTTAGATTGTTTTAACTGTTCATCGTCAGCTTTTTGTTTATCATTAGCAGCTTTATTATCAGAAACTCTTTTGTCATCAAACTTTTTGTTAATGGCTGCAATATCTTGATTTTGTTTTTCTGTAAGTTCTTTTTCTAATTCAGCATTACCAACAGCTAATTCAAACTTTTTGTCATATTGTTGTGTGAGCTCAAAAATTTCTTGTTCTTGTGCGGTGTTTTGTAATTGTTGAAGAAGTTTGTATTGTGCATCTTCTCTTTTTATTTCGTCAAGTATTTGTTTTTGTTTTAATGCTTCAACTTCTTCTAATCTTTTTATTTCATCATCAGTAAGCCTTTTATCTTCTGCCTCTATTTGTTTATTAATAGTATTTAATTCTCTTTGTAGCGTTCTTGCAATGTCAGCACGTCTTGCTACAAGCCTATTGACATTAGCTATTGCTTGTGCTTCTTTATCTTTGTTTTCTTTATTTGTTCTGCTAAATGTGTTTTCTAAAACTTGAGCATCTTTTCTAAGTATTAAAGCTTGTTTCTCTTGATTCAATAATTGGTCTTCTAAATCTTGAGCTTCTAATAAAGCAGCTTTTCTTACTTCAGCACTAAACTCATCTTCTTGCCTTGCCTTTAATCTTAATAGTGCAATGTCGCTTTCAAGTTTACTTCTATTTACTAATAGTTTTCTTTCAACTTTATCTGCTTTAGCTCTCATATCAGCAACTTCACCTGCTAATTTTGCTTCTGTTTTTTGTTCTTCAATAAATTCTTTAGTAACAACAATTGCTTCTTCTACTTTATCAGTAATATTTTCAACACCTAAAACTATTTTAGCATTCGCATTAATCGCTACTTTTCCAGCTTCAGCAAATTCACCTTCAAATAATAATTTAACAGCTTTTCCTAATTGTGGAATTAATTCAAGTAAACCTTCAAATCTATTAACAAGATTATCTTTAATTAGTTTAGTAAAATCTCTTAATGCTTGTTGCGGATTCTCAAAAGCTGCGATTAATTTTTCACCTAAATCAGCAAGTAAATCAACAAGGTTGCCAATTAAAGCACCCATAATAGTTGACAATCTATTAAATGTATTTTGCCCTTCTTCACTTGATGAAAATGCAGCAGCTAAAGAACCAAGAACAACTACTAAAGCACCAATACCAGTTGACATTATTGCAAGCTTCATTGATTTAAAACCGCCGTTAACAGCTCTTATTGATTTTAAAGCTCCTGTAAATCCTGAGACTAAACCACCAGTAAACTTATCACCTATCGCAGCAACTCCATCAATATTGCCTTCAACTTCTTTTGATTCGCTGCTTGTTTTTTGTAGGTCTTTATTTAATTTGTTAACCTCTTTATCAAGATTTTTAACATTTTGTTCTGACTTTTCAGTTTCTATTTTAAGACTGTATGTAACTTGCTTCATTTTTTAAATCTTAATTGTTCTAATCCTTCTTTAATTGTCATAGGCACTTTGTTTTTACCTAATGCTATATTGATGTTTTTATCATATAACTTGTGTTCTTTACAAAATGCTAATGCTTCTAATATTATTCTCATGATGGTTCATTTAAAAGTTCTAATTCAGTTTCACCACTTTGCAGTTTAGTAGTCATTTTATTTATCGTAAATTCTCTTGTTCCTACAATTATTTTGTCATCTAATGACAGTTTTATTAATATGCTTAAAGGAAGTATTGCTTTATACTTAAATAATCTTGTTTTCTTATTAAATACTCTTGTAATATAGTTTTCATAATACAATTGAAATAAGCTATTATTAGCACCGCCATAATCAGTAAGATTGTATTCGTTTATTTCACTTCCAAAATTTGTATTATATGTAGGCGCTGTTGTACTTGTACCTACTTCATTATAATTACTTGGCATCCAATAATCGTTGATATTATGTTGAGTTCCGCTTGTTGGTGTTCCACTTGCTGGTCTTGTTGTATCTACATAGTTAATTGTTGGTGTTATGTTTTGTCTATAAACACCATAAAATAATAAAGGTGCGCCAATAGCAGGCTTTAAATCGTCATCAGTAAATAAACCATATTGAACAGAAGTTTGATTACCATTGTCTTGGTCATTTAATCTTTCAAACATCATTTTTTCAAATGGTGCTTCAACTACATATTTACTGCCTTTACTTGCATTAGATATAAATTCAAGCTCACCAAATCTTATATTGTTTTGTTGCAAAAACTGTTGTGCTAAAATTGTTTTAGGTTCTGGATATTGTAAGTCAATTTCTGTAAATGGTAAATTAGCTCCAATTGTGTTTTTATCAGTTACTACATATTTGCTAATATCTATTGTATCACCACCAGAATAAAAAGAATCTAATGTTTTTACTACTATCTCATTGTTGTCATTAACAAATGCTGTTAGGTTGTGCATTTTAAACAATCCTTTTAAGAAGTTTAAAACACTTATTTTAGGCATATTGTTAATAATAGATAATGTATCATTAACAGTTGTTAGTTGATTAGTGTGCGAATAAACAGAACTGTAAAATTTTGCACTTGATGTAAATTCGTCTTTACGAACAAAAACTTGAATTTGTGATGTAAATGTTAATTGAGAATCTGAACTTATTTTGACAATAATATTTTTTTTGTCCCCAACTTGCATTTCTTTATCAATTACATCGTCAACATTTGGATTAAATAATCCTAAATTTAATGTTTGAGCACCTGTTCCACTTCTAATTCCTAATTGTACACCAGTTAATTCGTCAAGTATTTCAATAGTATATTTTTGTACTGAACTAGTAGTTATTTCTACACTCATTGAAAATGCACTTAAATCAGTTGTTTTTTCAATTTCCCATTTGCCATTATTAAATTTAGCTTGTGATGTAGTTGCAAAGAAATTACAAGAATCACTTTCTGGCGGTGACAATAAATTTGTTGCAACTGCACAAGCAAAAGAAGTGTCAATTATTAATTCAGATTTAATTGTTTGGTTTATTTTGCCTTTTTCTCTGTGAAGCCACATATATAGATTAGAGATTGCAGCACTGTCAAAAAACTCACCACTTTTAAAATTTAACCCATACTGTTGCTCGATAGCTTTTAGAATTAAGCTTACTTTTATAGCTGGTTTTAAATCCTCTGGGAAAACACCTCTTTTATTGTAGTTTGTTCCAGTACCATAAGCAATATTGCCGAAGTTATCAAACTGACCACCACTATCATAAATATAAGGTTGTTCAACACTTATTAATGGATAAATTATAGCATCTGCATAAGTAACAGAATTAACTGTAATGTCAAGGCCGTTTTCAAAGCCATTTCTAATATTTGTGAATGTAGATAAAACATTAAAATTACTTAACCAGTTTAAATTTTCTAACTGGTCTTCACCTATTAAATTACTTAATGAAACAGTATTACCAAAGAATGTTACTTTGTATATGCTTGGCGCACCATCCTTCATTACAACTTCTTCAAGTTTAATTTTACCTTCTTTAAATGGTAAATGATTAAGCTCTATAATAGCAGAAGCCATTATTTGATTGTCAAAACCTATTACATCTGGATTGTACCAATACTTAAAAATTTTATTATTAGTTTTTGAAGCTGGTAAATTGAACGTTCTTGAATAGTCAGTAAATATTTTGTCAATCTCTTTAACATCTTGAATAACTTGAGTTATTGTTATTAGTTCAGCTTCCATTAAATCAACTCTCACAAAGTCTTGTGCAGTTTGATTTACTAATTGAGGTTGTATATATAAAATTAACTCTTGCATTATCTTACATTGTTAATTAACTTAAATGACTTTTCAAAGCTCATTGTGTAATTAATCATTTTATCATTTAATGCTGTTTTGTAAGTAAGTGAACTATCTTTTAAATTTACTGGGTATGTATTATTTGAGCTGTCAGTTAGATAAACATACTCACTAACAATTAGTTCCTTAAAGGTTTCATTCATTTGTTCACTTACAAAACCTGTATTTAATTCTAGTGTTTCAGTTCCATTTGTATTATATGTTTTATTGCTGTGTTCATTGGCTGAATAAGTGTTATATGTAAAGAAATTTTCACATGGATTGTCAACCCCTCCATCGCCTCCACGTGTTCTATATTTAAACGCCGCGTTAAAAATTGACCTATTGTAATTTTCTTTTTGAGTTTCTAAGCTTTCGGTTGATTTCTTAAAAAAATTAACAGATTGATACGCCCCCCATCTATTTAAAAACTTACACGTAAAAACTGGATATTTACATTCATCAACTCTTTCTACTATTATTGTCCTTGTATTTGAGCCGCTGTAAGTAATTACAATGCTTGTTATATTACTTGAGGTTGTTAAATCAACATACAGAATTTTTGTAAAAGTGGACGTTGTATCAGATACACTTTGTGTAGAAATTGTAGTATTACCGCTTTTAAAATCAACCGAACTTACAGCTTCTACATTGACAGGAATTTCAATTGCACTTCCATTATTATATTGTATATAATTAGCAGTTAACATAGCATTTGGTTCTATTGTGTAGTTAACGCCTTCTGAAAACTTATTATAACCTTCTTGAGCTAAATAAATAATTGAAGTTCCAGTTGTTATTGCTGTTCCATCAGCTTTATATGGTTTAGTTGTTACAGTAACCCACAATGATTGAATCCTTCTATATGGTTGTGATAATGCTTGTTGCTGATAATTTTGTTGAAAATAATTATTGACTATTTGACTAATATCTACAGTTACCGAATCTTCACTATTAATCGGTTTTTTATTTAATGTAATTGTTTCTGTAAATGTTCTACCGCATTCTGGCAATGTAGCAGCATAATTACCAGACAAGATTGCAATTTGAATTTGAAAATAACTTAAATCAACACTTGTTTCTTCAGGTGTTCTTATAAAAAATGGGCTTCGTGTTCTTATAATTGTACTCATAATTCTAAATTATCTTGTAATATTCCTTGTATCATTTCATCACTATATTTATCAATACCTGCTTCAAAAGGTTTAGTAAAAAACATTGTTGCTCTAATTCCTTTATTCTTTATGCTTCTTGCTATTAAAAAACTTAAAGATTGATTAGTTATAAATCTACCTGTTTTTTTATCTCTACCTTTTATACCTCTTTGTTTAATCCATTTTTCAAATACACTTGCTGGAGGTTGTTTAGTAGTAAACTTAAAAGGGCTTGATTGACTTTCTGCATAATCGTGCTTAGAACCTCGAACACCTTTATCTAAAAATTCACCATACTTTTCACTTTCAAACGTTACTCTGTTTTTGTTTATTTTATAGCTTAAACTGTTGTATAGTTTTTTAGAAGCATTATTCTTGCCTTTACTCAAGTTGCTTCTTGACTGCTGTATTACATACTTAGCGTATTTTTCTAATGCCTTTTTAAATTCACTCATTAGCAATAAGTCATATTAGATTTTGCACCTATATCGAATGTTACAGCCCAGCCTGCAAGCATATTATCAAAACGTTCTGTAAATGGTTCGCAATTAGCATCATTAATTAATTCAAATTCGTTTCTATATAAATCAGCATTTTGCATAACTCTCATAACTCTTGTAGCTAATGATAATTGAGTGTTTAATATATCTTGCCTGTTGTCATTACCTCTATATAAGTCAGTTACTTGTTCATTGCTAATATCTACTAAGTCCATAAAGAATATTGTAATATTTAATGTTACATAATTGTTGCTTATTGTAGCATTGTTAATCATAACGTGTGCTAATGGAAACAAGCTCTGCTTCTTTAAATCAATGTCTGCAATATCACCAAAACTAATTTCGTGATTGAATGGTTCAGCATCAATAACTTCTTTTACTTTATCTATTACTTTATAAAAACTTCTCATAATAATTTTATGTATAAAGGAGCGTGTTCCCCTAAATCTTCATTAATAAATTCATCCAACCAGTCCATAGCTTCATCAAAATCAGTTCCATCTGCTTGCATAATAATATCTAAGCATTGCCAGTAACTATAAATAGCTCTTGCTGGTTTAAGAGCTGTAACACCAAGAAAAGCAGTTTCAAAACCATCAGCAAGTATAACATACTCATCTTTACCGAACATTTCACGCTCAATTAATTCTTTAAGTATATCATCTCTTTGCATTTCTATTCAATATATGTTTTTCAAGTTCTGCTTTTTCTTTTTCAAATGCTAAATGTATTAAGCAAGTATGTAATTTCATTTTTGTTACCTCATCTATTTTTCTAATGTTACCTTCGCAAAGTCCATAAATGGATTGATACCAACCCCATTTTTGATTAAATCCTGAAAGTCTTGAGGTACTTTCACCTCCTTCTGATTCGCTAAATAATTCAGGATATGATTCTGCAATTCTGTTCTTAAATTCCAAAAAAAAACAAGTGAACCAAATACAATATCTAAAGTAATATTTTGTAAATCGTATTTATCTGAACTTTGATAATCTTCTATTAAATATTGCTCTTTCTTCTTGTATGTAATTGGCCTAAATAAAACACTAATTGCTTTGTGCATCAATTGCCAATCTCCAAGATAAGTATCTAAATCAATATACTCACCAAAGCTCATATCGTCTAATTTTGGTATAAATCCAAACTCTGTTTCATTATGATTAAACTTATTTATGAATTTAGGTTTTTGTTCAAATAGCTTTGTAATGTTTTCGCAAATGTTATTTATATCAATAGCTTTAATTTGTAAGACTTGTTTTAATTCAATGTTACAAAATATTTCTACCATCTTCTGCTGAAGAAAATTATCTACTTCTTTACCTTCTGCAATCTTTAACCATTTTTGGTATTGCTTTAGTGTAACTTCATTTAATGATTCTGGTATATTTATAGTTAACTTCATTTATATATAATGTAAAAAAAAGTGCTTAGTGTTATGTACGAATTTAAAAAAAAAGGATGCAACGCTCTTTTGCCGACTACATCCTTAACCATTGACATATACTTAATGGTAAATTTTACACATTTAGTTTGCTATACAAATATAAAAAAAATGGAGCAACTCCTGAGAATTACTCCAAATCTTTAAAAAGTAAATTTCGCGGTCTACTTTTAAATGCGTTCTGGACTTACTCTACTTCGCAATTAAGCTTCTTACGATGCCAGATTTATAAAACTTATTTTACAAGAATTTTCGTCGAAGTTAATTCTTTCTTGTGGTCAAATATAATTATAATTAATTAAATACAAAACATTTTACACTTTTTTTTTACTCTTTATCTTATCTTATCTTTTCTTATCTTAATGCTTAAGGGGTGCTTAAGCGGGGCTAATAGAAATGATATTCACCTAAATTAGGATTCTGCAACTGATAACTTACTGCATATCTCAAAGCATCAATAGCGTGGTTAAAATTGTCAACAGGTGTTTGTGATTTCTTTTCCAACCAACAATAATTGTTAAGCTCTTTAATTAAATCTGTGCTATCTTCTGTTATTATTAAATCATAATCTTGTAGCAAGCTTATACCAAATGTTATTGAACCTTGTCCTTTTATTGCTGGAACAATATTACAATCTTTGCTTAATTCATTTATTAATCTTGGTTCTGCTGAATCACCAACAATTAAATTGTTAGCTGCAAACTTTTTATTTAATACTGATATTTCGCTTGTAGTTAGTTTAGGTTGATAGAAACATAGTTGAACATAAATAATTTTATTCTGTTTGTCTATACTTGTTTTAAGTAGTGTTGAAGGGTCATTACTAAATCCATAATCTTGTCCAAAAACTATTTTACCTACTTGCTTAAATTCTCCGATGCTCCAATTACTAAATATAACACCTTCTGCTTTATCAAGCCAAGCTCCTTCAATAGTGTGCTTATATCTTTCAGGTCTTCTTTGTTTCATTTCATTTATCTGTTCAATGTAACTTGCTGATAAATTTTCTATATTATCTAAATATGTTGTATGGCAATAACTTGTATTGCCTTTTATTAAATTGCTTCCAGCTTCAACACCTCTAATCTCAAAAAACCTTTGATATATCCAATGTTCTTTAGTTGCTGGATTCATTATCATTATCACTCTATTTCTTGAGCCTTGTTGCCTTACTGATAAATCTATTTTATCAAATATATCTTC
>Ga0209535_1000376_pt1 | contig 31438 bp, 47 predicted proteins | sample LinPmetageLP28_FD_184041 | JGI IMG/M metagenome (GOLD analysis project Ga0209535, IMG submission 184041) | Marine viral communities from the Pacific Ocean - LP-28 (SPAdes) (version 2) | ecosystem: Environmental > Aquatic > Marine > Oceanic | place: Pacific Ocean | collected 2009-08-22
TATGAGTGAAGAAATAAAAATACCTAAAGATTTTGATAAAGGACTAAAGAAAGGAGATTTAAAGCTAGGTAGTATTAGTCAAAATGTTAATGATAACATCACTAATGAACTATATGATGAACTTGTTAAAAAGGTTAATGAGCAATTTGCAGAAGAGCTAAACAAAGAGCATGACCTACCTACTGATGGCATTGATTTAAATACTCTTATTGATAATGACAATAACTAATTACCGATCATCATGTTCTGATGTTGTTTTTTTTAAAGAAAGAGAGCGTCTTGAAGTTAAAGCATCTTACCCTGAATATTGCATATTTGGAATAGATTTTGACAAGGTTATTACTTATCAAATAAAAAAGACAGAGAAAAATGTCTTCCCTGCTATTGGAGTTTTTGTTACTTTAGAAGGAGAGGAAAAGTGTGTTCTTATGAGAAGTATGCCATCGCCTTGTTTAACAGCAGTTCTTAAAAAAATTCATGATAATAACCTTAAAATAAAAGAAGTTTTTGATCTTTTAATATGTGATTTTGAGTTAGAATTTCAAGGATATTTTTTAATCTAAAAATGACTAAGTTAGTATTTAGACAATTCTCAAAGATAACAGGAAAGCAATTATACTGGAATCATCAATGGGAATTTATTAAAGATACTAAAACAAGAAATCTAGCCCTAGTTTGTGGCTTTGGAGCAGGAAAGACATATGCACTTCTGAAAAAAACATTATACCATCTTATTAACACTCCCACACAAGAGTCAATAGAAAAAGCAGAAAAGGGAATTATCCCTTATCCAGTATCAGCAGGGTGGATTGTTTATCCTACATTAAAAGATGCAAAGACTATTTTTTTACCTGCTTTTCGTGAAATATTAGATGAAAAAGGAATACAAAATAAATTTGATGGAGAAATCTCTAGAATTATAACTGCTTATGGCACTATTGATTTAAAAACAATGGAAGAACCAGATAAATTGGTATCAGCCAACCTTTCCTATTGTGGGATTGATGAATTTGATATTGTAAACACAGATAAAGCCCTCCTAGTATATCAGAAGCTACTAGGGAGGCTAAGAGCAAGGGAAGATTGTCAACTTTACATTACAACCACTCCAGAAGGATTTAAAGCTACTTATCAAATCTTTGTTGAACAGGCAGAACGAGGCAGTAAAAAACTAATCAAAGGCAGAACACAAGACAATAAAGCCCTGCCATCATCATTTATTGATTCTCTAAAAGATTTATACGATGAAAAACAGCTACTAGCTTATATGAGCGGAGAGTTTGTTAATATGAAATATCAATCTGCATATAGATTCTTTGACAGGGAAAAACATTTAGCAAAAAACAGGATTGATCTTAATATTTCTTTGAAAGTAAATCTTTGCTTTGACTTCAACGTTGAACCTTATTGTGTGGCTATTTGTCAAGATACTTCGGTTTTTAATCAAGAAAAGGAGCAAAATATTATTAAGCACGAAAAGAGTATTAAAGTAATTGATGAAATCATTTTAAAGGGTGTCAAATCTAATTCTTTTGATGTCGTGGCAGAAATAATTGGTAGAATACCTAAAGAAGCTAATATTGAGCTTTATGGTGATGCTTCTGGAAATTCACATAAAACATCAGCAATATCAACCGATTGGGAAATAATTGAGCAAGGATTAGAGCCTTATTTTAGAAGCGTTGAATCTGCAGTTGAAAGAAGCAATCCACCCATAGAACATAGAGTGAATACAGTCAATTATCATTTAAGAAAAAACCATATTGAAATAAATCCTCATTGTGAATTTTTGATTAATGACCTTGAGCAAGTGAGCTATAAAGAAAATGGAAAGTTTGACACTTCTAATAGAATGCTAACTCATATTTCTGATGCTTTTGGTTATTATATTTATAAACTGTTTTCAATTTATAACAGGTAGTATTGACATATAAAAACCTCTTTCTACTTTCCTCCTGCTTCTCTTTTTTCTTCAGCTACTAAAATTTCTTTGACAGTTCAGCTTTCAAATTAAATTATTTGAAATGACATATATTGTTCAAGGACTACCTTATACTACTTACAACGCTCCTAGAAGGCAATCAATACCTACTGATGAAGCTAGAAGGAGAATAGCTACCAAGCTAATTGATACATTCAAAGGCAATCAAACAGCTTATTTGGAGGCTTTAATTAGAGATAGATACAGCGAGCCTACTTTTGCACATTTAAGGTCAAAATATTTAGCACCTTTGCCCATTTTAACAAAGCTAATCAAAAATATATCTAAAATCTACGACAGAACGCCTATCAGAAAATTTTTTATTGATGGTAAAGAAGTTGTTAGAGAATTAGATGACTTGATGGATTCTAGCAAATATGTTGATAATCCTGCCTTGTTAGACATTTTAGAGAAAAGATTTTACAGCAATAAAAATGCCATAGCATTAAAAATGGCGGAGGAATATACAAACCTTTTAGGCGATACTGTTTGGAAAATTCAAACCGATGAGGAAGGTTGTTTAAAATTGGTATTTTTGCCAAATGATACCGTTGGGGCTTACAGTTTCCAAAGAAAAAACGCTGATTATCAAAACTCATCACAAGACCCTACCATTGCAGATGTGATTCACGTTTACGAAGATGAAGAAAGTAAAGATGATATATTTTACATAGAACCAACGCCAATAGAAAAATGGACTGTTAGTAACAAAAAAGTAAACGATAATGAATCTGATAATGAAGCAAGCGAACAAGCTAGAGGATACTTCAATTTAGAAAAAGGTTATATTGGCTCTGCTTTTGCTCCATTCGTAGTATTTAGAAGTGAAGCACATTTTGGTTCATTTTGGAATTTTAAAAATACTGATACCTTACATTTTGTTGATGAGTTAAATTTAAAAATATCGCACAAAAACTACTTAACACAAACTGATACAGATAATACGAAAGTATTGATTGATGGAAAAATAGAAGGAAACGCTTTTTCTGATCCATCTGTTATAAATACAATAAAATCAACTACCGCAAAAAGAACTGACCCTAAACCTGAAAATCAAGCCAAACTTCAAGAGTTAAAAACAGCAGATTTAAAGAAGTTAGATGAGTCAATTATGCAAGATATGAAAACCTTGTTTAAAATGTATGATTTACCATTTGACAGTTTATTGGCCACTAAGAATGTAATGAGTGCTGAAAATAAACAAGTAGAAAATGAGGCTTTATTTGCTTACATTAATTCTCAAATGGACATTTGGGCAGAAAACGAACAAAACCTATTCAAGACAATGATTGCAGTTTATAATAGGGATAATCAAGAGTTGCCAAAAAGTTTAACGCTAATGGTTAATTTTGAAAAAAGAGATGTGCAGAAAAAACTAGCTGAAGATTGGTTAGTTGAAATTCAAAATGGAGTATCTAATATTTGTCAATGGATTATGGCAGAAAATCCCGATTTATCAAAAGATGAGGCTCAAAAGCTATATGAAAGCAATATAGCCACCAATGATAAAGAAACAAATAATCTCTTTGAAGATGAAGAGGAAAACAAAAATATAGAAGAAAATGACCAAGAAAGACCCTAGATTATCAAGAACAGGAGTTAGTGGTTATAATAAACCTAAAAGAACGCCTAACCACCCTAAAAAAAGCCATGTTGTAGTTGCTAAGGAAGGTGATAAGATAAAAACTATCAGATTCGGACAGCAAGGAGTTAGTGGTGCAGGAGCTAATCCTAAGACAAAAAGCGAAAAGGCAAGGCAAAAGAGTTTCAAGGCTAGACACGCAGAGAATATCAAGAAAGGAAAGATGAGTGCTGCTTATTGGGCGAATAAAGAAAAATGGTAATGAAAATAAAAGATTTAATTCTAAAAACTGAAAAAGTTAATTGGCAGGATTTAAAGGATTTGCAACCAGTCAATCTTAAAAACAATTATCATAGTGATAAAACTAAAAATAGCATTATTAAAAATGGATTCGCAAGGGCAATTTATGTATGGCAAGACAAGAAAGGCGATATATATACTGTTGACGGACACCTAAGAGCCGATATATTGCGAGAATTAAAGAATGATGGTTATGATATACCAAATGAATTAAACTGCACCTTTCTTGACCTCCCTAATAAAAAAACTGCTATAAAATATCTACTACAAGTTTTTAATCAAAAAACTAACCCCATCAATCAAGAAAGTATGGAAATATGGCTTGATGATAATGAGATTGTGCTTGAAGATACGGAGGTAGAGCTTGATGAGTTGCATATTGAATTAAATGATGAGGTAGAAGTTGAAGAAGAGCAAGAGGAAGTTAAAGAAGATGAAGTGCCAGAAGTAAAGCATAGCTTTGTTGTAAAAGGGGATTTGTTTGAATTGATAGATGAAGAGCAGGGGTTAAATCATAGGGTATTGTGTGGGGATTCAACTATGATTGATGATGTTGAAAAGGTTATGAATGGGGAAAAGGCTGATTTAATGATTACAGATTTACCTTATGGAGTAAGTTATGCTGATAAAAACAATTTTCTTAACAATTTAGGCAAAGGTAATAAAATCCAAAAAGAAATAAAAAACGATCATATTGCACCAAATGAATTATATCATTTTGCAAAAAATATATATATTCCAGCCTATTCAATAATGAATAAAAAAAATAGTTATTATGCTTTTATGCCTCAAGGTGGGGAACAGATGATGATGATGATGGCTTTAAAAGATAGTGGCTTTCAAGTTAAGCACGAATTAATATGGCTTAAAAACAATCATGTATTAGGAAGAGCTGATTATTGTTATAAGCACGAGCCTATATGTTATGGTTGGACTGATAAAGGAACTCATGAATTTTATTCAAAAGATTTTAAAGTTAGCGTCTTGGAGTTTGATAAGACTGTTTCTAATGATTTGCACCCTACTATGAAGCCTATATCAATCTTGATGGAGCTTATAGCAAATAGCTCTAAACAGAAATTTATCATTTATGATCCTACCTTAGGCTCAGGTTCAACCCTCATTGCCTGCCAACAAACTAAAAGAAAATGCTATGGTATAGAACTTGATGAGCATTATTGTGGAGTTGTAATAACTAGATGGAAAAACTATATGGAGAAAGAGGGTAAAAAATACTCAATCAAAAGAAACGGCGAACAATTTACTTTAACCAATGGAACCAGCAATATTATTTAGCCTAATAATGATTTTAGGCATAATTTCAACAATTTAACCTATGCTAATACTAAAATACTACCTAATCCTATTTTCTCTTGTGATAATCCTAGTAGGAATCAACAAAGAATTTAAGAACAGCAAAAAAACAATCACTAGCTTTATTTCTATGCTAGTATTTATTGCATATCCTATTATCGTTTCTTGGGTTGCTTATGTCTTTATCTGATATAAAGCTATTTCAAGGAGATTGTCTTGAAGTAATGGGCAATCTTATTTCTCAAAATATCACAGTTGATGCTATTATTACTTGACTCATTTAGATTAGTGTGATATTATAATGTTTTATCATTAAAAATGGGATAGTGAAAAAATGGACGATAAAGTAATCGATAAAGTAATATGTTTGTACAGTAAAGGATTGTCAATGAGAAGTATTGCTTTGGAGTTTGGAACTAATCACAAGTTAATATCAAGAATACTAAAAGGTAAAAATATTCAAACGAGAAAACCTAAAAATTTAAGAGGCAAGAAAAAGTTTGAGTGCGATAATGAAAGAATTTACAATAATATGGCTACTCACTTGAGATTTGATGTTGATTATAGGTGGTTAATGCAGTTCAAGGACTTCAAAAAACTTCAGCTACTAAATGATGTGATAACAAATAGAAATGGAAGATGGGCAGTTGATACAGAGTGGTACAAAGGATATATAGTTAGATTTTACAGCGATAAGCAATTTAACGGTATATACCACAAATGGTGTCTAAGTGGATATGAAAAATACAAAAAACCATCAATAGACCACATAGTACCAACATCAAAAGGCGGGACTAACGATTTAAACAACTTGCAGTTTTTATCTTGGTTTGAAAATAGATGTAAGAGTAATATGACTCAAGATGAGTGGAATACATTAAAATCAAACATAAAGGAGTATTTTACAAATGAATAAAGAAAACCAACATAAGGAGGATTTGCCATACGGTGCGGTTTTTAATGGTGGTATCAGCTTATATAATGGAGAGTGCTTAGAAGTTATGGACTATCTAATATCACAAAACATTACAGTTGATGCTATCATTACAGACCCACCGTATGGTTAGCTTGGAACAACAGCTTGTAAATGGGATTCAATAATTCCTTTTGATAAGATGTGGCTAAGGTTAAATAAACTTATTAAACCTAATGGGGCAATAGTTTTATTTGGTAGTGAGCCTTTTAATAGTGCTTTAAGAATGAGTAATATTAAGAATTATAAGTATGATTGGATTTGGGATAAAAGATTTGGTGCTAATTTCGGAACAGCAAAAATACAACCAATGAAAAGACACGAAATTATAAGTGTGTTTGGAGAAAAGAAATCCCCTTTATACTATCCACAAATGATAAAAAGAGATACACCGATAAAAATAGGTAAGAACAGTTCAAATAAAAGCGACAGAGGTATGCTTACAAAAAATGCTCTAAACAATCCAAATTATGACAATAAAGTATATGATGAAAAGTATCCAGAAAGCATACAGTTGTTTAATATTAGGGATGAGAAAAATAGAGTTCATCCAACACAAAAACCAGTTGCATTAATGGAATATCTAATCAAGACCTACACAAATGAAAATGAAACAGTGTTAGACTTCACAATGGGAAGTGGAACTACTATGTTAGCTTGTAAAAATACCAATAGAAAAGGTATAGGAATAGAACTTGATAAAAACTACTTTGAAATAGCAGAAAAAAGATGTCTTTAAATAATATAAAAAAGCAGGATAACAAAATAATTGATAATATCCGACAATTAGGAATAAAGAACGGAAAAGACGCAGAAAAGCTATATCAAGCTACTATTTCTTATATCATAGCCTACAACCTCAAGAAAACGCCTTATCAAGCCAATAGCTTAATACAAAGATCTATTGATAATAGGCTAAAAAGAATATTAAGAAACAATAAAAAAACCTTTGAGCAATTTACTAAGTCAACTCAAAGATACATGGCTAGAAATTTTTCAATAGATTTTACAGAAAAAGAACTAAAAAATATATCAAGCCAAACATCGCTTTTAAATAAAGATTTATTGGGAAAAACTGATGAACTAAAAAGAAGCGTTCAAGCCTTGCTTTTCTCGAACTTAGGCAAAGGGATTCCTGCTGAGCAATTAATTACTCAATTAAAAAATCTAGCTCCTGATTACTCAAGATATGCTAGAACCAGAATTAATACAGGCCTGAAGTGGCAATATGTTGAAATTAACAACGAGAAATTCAAACAAACTGATTTTAACTGGTACTTATACGCTGGACCAGATGATTCTTTAACAAGAGAAGAACCTTGTAAAAGATTAGTAAATAAAAAATTTCCTAAAGAAAAATTACAACAGCTAACTAATATCTTATTAGGAAATTATAATTGCAGGCATAATATACGCCCCCTCACTGATGAGCAGTCAAAGAACTATCAAGAAGGAACTATTAAATAAAAAAAAGACTTGACAATAAAATTAATTATGAAATTTGCAAAGTAACAGTTCTTAAAAAGTCTGGTTAAAACTTTTAAATTAACTCAAAATAAGAGGTAAAAATGCAAAACGAAGAAAGCAATTCAACTGGCGAGGAAAACTCGGTAGCTGAGGAAAAAAGAGAAACTTTGACACTTCCTAAAAAAGAAGGTGATAAAAAAGAAGCCACGCTAGAAGACTATAAGCTTGGTATGCACAAATATAAAGGGGAGAACAAAGAACTAAAAGAAAGAGTAGCTGAATTTGAAAGGCTACAAAATGAGGCTCAAAAGAAAAAGCTAGAGGAAGAAGGGAATTTTAAAAAACTTCTTGAACTAAAAGAAGAAGAGTTAGCCAATTTAAATTCTAACATAGAGAAAGAAAGGGCAACTAGAAAAAAAGATAATCTTCTAAATACGATTAATCTAAAGGCTCAAGAAAAAGGGGCTATTGATTTTGAAGATATAAAGAAATTCTTGGACGTTGATTTGTTAATTGATAGTGATGATGAAGCTATTAATGAAAAACTTAATCAATTACAAGAAAAAAAATCTTATCTTTTTGGAAGCAAAAAGAAAAGTGCTACTGATGAAAACAATATTGATTTCAGAGGTGGTGATAAAAAAAAGAAATTAATACCTTCTTTTATGTAAACTCCCCCTTTTATTATAAAAATTAGGGGGCTTAACCTTAATTTTTATAATAAATGTCTGATTTTATTTTTTCTTCTATTACAGGAAGTTCATTCTCAAAGAGAAATGTTGATGAGCTCTTATATCAAACAATTCAAAGTAGTCCAACTCTAATTGGCTTAATTCAAGGCAGAGAATTTAGTGCAGGAACAGGTATTAATGTTTTTAACCCAGTTTCTAACGCTGTAAATAGAGCAACTAATACTACTTTTGAGTGGTACGAAAGAATCCTAGCACCTAAAAAAGCGAGTTTAACTGCAGCAGCAGGCAATACAACTACTTTTACAGTTGCAGATTCATCTATTTTTAAAGTTGATGATGTTTTGAGGCTTGAGAAGTCCGATGGAAAAGAAATTACTGAACAAGTAATCATAACCGCTATTCCAACCGCAACCACTTTAACAGTGACTAGAAATTATAATGGTGTAGGGATTGCTAATTTGCAAAGTGGCAATGAAGTTATTTATTTGGTTTCTCCAAGACTAGAAGAAGGCTCTGGATCAGTTTCTAGTGAAAATGTCAATCCGACTCCCATTGTAAACTATACTCAAATTTTCAAGGAATCTGCAAGAATTACTGAAACTGCCGCAGCAGTTAATCGTTATGCAATTAATGACATTATTTCAGATCAAATTTCACAATCATTTTTGAGATTATTAAGAAATATTGATAACCAATTAATTTATGGTTATAAAAATAATTCCATAGCTAACAAACGTTTAACAGGGGGGATGCCTGAATTTATTGATAAAGTGGGTGGTGATAATGTAAAAGATGCTAACGATACTCAGATCACTCAAGCCATGTTTGATGATGTGTTTGAATCAATGATTAATAAAGGCTCATTACAAAAAGATTTAGCTATCATTTGCAGTCCTAAGCAGTCAAGACAGGTTTCCGCCTTGTCAATTAATGGCTCAAATCCAATAGTTTACAAATCCTACAAATCTGATTTAGAAGAAGGTCAAGCGGTTAGTAGAATAAATAGCTCAATATCTGATGGTACTTCTGGAAAAATCATTGTAAACAATGTTTTGCCCAAAAACAAAATTTATATAGTTGATACTTCGAAAGTCAAAGTGAAGCCGATGAGATATAAGCCTTATGAAGAAATTCCTAATGATAAAGATACTTATGAGGCTCAAATCACTGTTGAATTAGGTTTCCAAATTGAGCAAGGCGGCGTTTGCCATGGATTAATTAAAAATTTAGCAGTTTAGCATGTTTAAATTCAAGGAAAACTTCACAGGTTGGCTTGTTGTAGGAGATTTTCAGGTTGATCTAGTAAAAGGCGTTTATTCCACTGAAAATAAAGATATTATCAAAGCCCTAAAAGCCGATGATAGATTTATTGAGGAAAAAGTTAAGACTAAAAAAGACTAATGGCACTAACCACCCTTTTTGATAAATTTACAGGAAACTTCACTAGCTATGACAACTCAAAAATTGTCGTGGCTAGTGCTAGTTATAAAGTGAACTACTATAAAGGGTGGTTCTGCGTTATTGATGGCGTAGAATATGAAATAACTAGCAATTCTGCAACTGAAATTTTTTTTAATAACTCTTTAACTTCAACAGGAACTTTTGAAATAGTTTTTTTAGGTAGGGAGTTTTTAAAGAGAATTGACAGCGATTTTGAGGATATAGATAAAATCCCAAATAGTTTAATTAGTAATAAGTATTTAATGGCTTCAAACGCTATTCAAATAAGAATAGAAGAAAGTTTAAAATTACAAATTACTGATGATTTTAATCCGGTAGAAAATATTTTAAATATTGGAAATTTACAATATGCTTTTTCTTATTACATAGCTCAATCAATTTTTATGGATTTGAACGGGAAATATGGCAGTAGTTTTTATAATGAAAAATCAGTTTATTTTGAAAGTATGTATAAAAACAATCTTGTCTTATCAACTCTAATAATTGATCGAGATGAAGACGGCAAGGTAGATGCGAAAGAAAGAAAAGAGAGTATTGGTATTTATCAATTCAAGAGATGATAAAAGGTAGTTTACAACCACTGATAAAGAGGCTAGAAAAAAAAGTTAAAGGTTTTGATAGTGATTTAATGCTAAAAATAGGGCAAGGCATAAATAGCATTATACAGGAGCGAACCCAAGATCAAGGTAAAGGCTCAAATAGTGGAAAAATGCCTCTTTATAGTCGCTCTTATGCTAGATTAAGAAGAGATGGGCGGGTAGATAGAAAAACAGGAAGAAGAGTAGGAGGAGGAAGACTAATATCAAAAAGAGATTTAACATTTTCAAGTAAAATGTGGACTTCTTTGACTGCTACTAGAATTAGCAAAAAAAAAGTTAAGCTCCATTTTGCAGGAGCAGATGAAAATAATAAGGCTAGATATAATGATGAAAAAACCCCGTTTTTCTCACTAGGGAAAAGAGGCAGGGCTTATTTAAAAAACGAACTAAGTAAATTTAATAAAAAATGAGTATAGCTGATTTTCAAAATGGCGATGGAACTTTTACGGATCAAGACTTAACTAATTTTGATACTGACTATGAATTTGAAATCGATAAAGCCGAAACTAACAATCAAGTTGCATTATCTTTTTTCACAGGCTCAAGAACAGGACTTAATGATGGAGATTTAGGGACTAATGGCTCAATTAGCTTTTATGGTCACGTGAATGGCTATTGGCACAATATAGCTTTAAGCTTAGATATACAAATAGATTTTCCAACAAAAGTTATAAAAAACTATTCAATTTCTAAGTATAAAATAAAAATAAAAAAAGGCACAAACGCCGATTTTGTGATAACTGCAAAACCTGCTCAAAAATTAAGTGAAAGCTAATGAATTTAGATACTTTTTTAACTAAAATAGAAACAATAGCCTTGGCTAACAGCTTCAAAACTGTTAAAAGTAAGTTATTATTTGACGGAATGATTGCAAATACTGAATTACCTTCATTATTGATTGAGTTAAAAGGAGCAGAAAGAAAAGGTGAAGGGCTTAATGTGAATTATGAGCAAGATTTAGATTTTCATTTTTTAATCAATAGGACTTCTCAAAAACCTGCAATAGTTTTGTTAGATTTAATAAATACTTTGAATAATGCTATTTTAAATGATTATAAATTAAAAGGAAAAATTGAGAATGGTGAGTTGAATATTGGAGATATTGATTATTCAAACGAAATAGGTGGATTAGAAAAAAAATCTTTTTTTAGTGCAACTCAAAACATTAAACTTACAACCAATGGATACGGAAAAGGAAGTTGTTAAAAAACAACCTAAAAAAAAATATTATGCTATCACTAGCTTTTCAACAGTTATTGATGGTGTAAGTGTTAATTTTAAAAAGGGCGATGAGGTCAAGGCTTCTAAGTCTGTTTTAGAATTTTTTGTTAAAATAAATAAAATTAAATTATGTCAAACTCAAATTTTGGAGTTTCAAAACTCATATTCGCCTCAAGAGATCAAGTAGGAAAAGTCGCAGAAATAACTTCTGTTGACTCAATAGATATGGCAGGTCTTCAATCTCCACTTATTCAACAAAAATCTGGAAATAATGAATTTCCAGTTGCTGTTGGTTTAGGGGAAGCCGAGGGAACAATAACCGCCACAATCCAGCAGTATAGCAAAGAGCTATTAGAAATCTTATCTCCAATAGATGCAATTATTACTTCTGATGCCTCAGGAACTCCTGCTGTAAGCTCAAGTAATGCGAAAGGTGTTTCCGTTTTAAATGCCACAACTGGTTTAATTTTTGGCTTTAAAGCAGGTGCTGAAGCTAGTTTAAAAGCAGGTGCTTTTATTGTAATTGCTCGTAGTACTTCAACCGTTGATGTTATAGCTACAACAAAAGACTTTAGAACTAATGCTCAAGGCGTTTTAAATGCAAGTCCATTATCAATTTCCTCTGGGGCTTCTGTTGATGTTTTAGATCAAGACGGAAATGCAACAGGCTTAGAATTAACTGGTGGCTCTGGAACTGTCGCTTTTGTTGAGGGCGATTTTTCTAAGGCTGATGTTTCTAAGGGGTTAGTTGATTTTGATTTTAAATTAGATGCTAACGGTGGTTATTCCCCTAGAATATTTGATTTATACGCAACCTCTTCAAGTTATACTTCCGATGAGGCTTGTAAATACAAACAAATCTATTTGCCAAAAGTTTCTGGTCTAATTAAACCATTTGGAGCATTAACAAAAAATGAATTTTCTCCTTTTGAGTTATCAATGGTTAAAATGGCAGGAAGTGAAAAAATGGAAGTTAGGCAATTCCAAAAATAATGACTTATGGAAGTAATTATCAATGACAAAACATTTACTTTACTGCCTTTAAATAAAGAGCGTAGGGATTTGTTTTGTCAGATAATTTGCAACCCTCCTAAAATAGACGAAAAAAACCAAAAAAGATATATTTATGCCTTACAACAAAATGAAGAAAAAAACTGGTTTAAAAAAATCTTCCAACCCAAAACCTATGATAAAGAAAAAAGATGGCTTAAAAACTATATCAAAAGGAAAGAAGAAGAAATAGCAAAACCAATAAAAGAATATGCTCAAGGAGTTTTAAAAACTCTTTGGGCTTTTCTAAAAGCTGATGATAAAAAAGAAATTGGCACAATAGCCAAGCTCAATATCAAAAATGAAGATTTAGAGAAGTGGCAAAAAGGAGTAGTAGCCGAAATAAAAAAGACAATCAAGTATTTTGCTGAAAAAAAAGAAAATATCGCAACCACCAATCAAAAAGACACAGTAGAAGCCTTTTTAGTAAGAAATGGCTATAATAGAGAAGAAGTAAGAAATATGCACTCTATTGATCTATTTGAAGCTATTGATGGAGCTAGGTTAGAAAACGAAAGGGCAAGGGTAGAGGCGTTAAATGATAGGGCTTTAGCTAGTACTTACGCAAAAGGCAATAGAGATAGCCTAAATGCTATTAGAAGAATCAATAACGACTTCAAGCAAAAATCAACTAAGCCTATAAAGATGACAAAAGAGCAAGAGCAAAACTTAAATGATGTAGCTTGGGATTTTTATTTAGAAAAAATAACAAAAGGACATGGCTAGCAAAGAAGAAATACAGATAATATTAGATGCACAGCTCAAAAATAGCAAAAAGACTATTGATGCAGTTAAAAAGCTAGAAAAAAATATCAAAGGTGCTGATAAATCTATAAAACAAGCCGAGAAATCAACTAAATTCTTCTCAACTACTCTAGGAAAAATAGCAGGTGCAGTTGGTCTTGGCTATGCGATTAATAGCGTTAAAAACTTTACAGCCTCAATAATTAAGTCTAGGGGCGAAATGGAGCAATACGAGATAGCCTTTGAGGTTATGCTTGGTAGTGCAGAAAAAGCAGGAAAGTTATTAGAAGAAATAACAGAATTTGCAGAAAAAACTCCTTTTGAATTAAGCGGATTAGTAAAATCAAGTAAAGAACTTTTAGCTTTTGGCGTTGAAGCCGACAAAGTCATTCCTACCTTAGAAACTCTTGGTAATATAGCAAGTGGAACTGGCGTTGATATTTCACGCCTTACCTTTGTTTTTGGTCAAGTCAAAACCGCAGGAAAGTTATTTGCACAAGATTTAAACCAATTTACTCAAGCTGGTGTACCCCTTATATCTGCTTTAGCAAAAGAACTCAATATTGCCGAAGAGGAAGTTAAGCAATTTGGTAGTGAGGGGAAAATAGCTTTTGAAGATGTTGAAAGAGCTTTGACAACTTTAGGAAATACTAAGTTTGCCAATTTAATGGCAAGACAAAATAATACTGTTCTTGGTCAATTTAGCAACTTGCAAGATGTTATAGGAAAATTCACAAGATCACTTGGAAAACCACTTGAGGGAGTAGTTAAAAAAACAACTCAATCTTTAATAGGTTTTTTTGAAAGATTAATTAAAATAGTAGAAGAAAACGAAGATGCAATAAAAGAATGGGTTGAAGGTTTTATTGGTGGTATATCAACAGCTTTTTCAGTAATAAAAGATTTTTCAAGTTTTTTTATTGAATTTTTTAGCAATAAATTCGTTCAATTAATTGGTGGTGCTGTAATAGCAATTAAGAGCCTTAGAGTAGCCTTAACATTACTTTCTAAGCACCCTTTTATATTAGGCTTAACAGCTTTAGCAACTGGTGTTTCTGTATTAAAAGATAAATTCGAAGGTCTAAATAATGCTGTAAGAAAAGTTGCCGATGGTTTAAATAAAATAGGTCAAAGTGCCTTTGATAAGTTATTTGGAAAAACTCCAGATAAAATAGAAGGAAAGATGACAATTCGCCCAGAATTGCAATCTGAAGCATTACAAAGTTTGGGTATTCCTCAACAATCAAAACCAGTTAGGCAGACTTTAATTAGTGAAATTGAGGAAACTACTACAAAAAGTACAAAAAAAGAAAAAACAGGAGAAGATAAAAAAGCAAAGGAAAAAAAGCTAAAAAATGACTTATTAGCGATTGATAAAGATTATAACACAAAAAGAGCAAATAGCAGGGCTAGTTTCAGAGAAAAAGAAAAAGAAATTAGGGAGGACGCATACGAAAATGAAAAGCTAGGAATTTTAAACCAAGAAGCATTTGAAATAGAAATAGCTCAAAATGAACTAGATAGAATCAAGGAACAAAACAATTTAACTAATCAAGAAGAAGAAGAGAAGCTAACGAGATTAAGAGAAGTTAAAGGCGAAAATGATGCTTTAGTTTTAGAAATGGAGGCAGAACAAGCTGATAAAAAGCTAGAGCAAGATATTGAAATTGCAGATAAGCAAAACCAGTTAGATACCAAGAAAGAAGAAGCTAAATATGGTGTTAATATTAAATATGCTAATTTAGAACTTATTAGAAAAAAAATTTACGATAACAAATTTTTTAAATTAGCCGATAAACAGGCTAATGAACTTGTTGGTTTAGAAAGGAATAAAAACTCAAAACTACGAGCAGTAGGAAAAGCGGCTACAGATTTTCAAAAAGTACAAGCAATTTTTCAAATTGGAGTTGAAACTCAAAAAGCTGCAATGTCAGCCTATGCTTCTTTAGCTCCTATTCCTTTTGTTGGTCCAGCTTTAGGTATTGCAGCCGCAGGTTTAGCAATAGCTTATGGTGTTCAAAGAGTTGAAGAGGTAAAAGGTAATAGCTTTGCAGTTGGCTCTCCAAACATTGAGCAAGATCAAGTGGCTAATATCCATAGAGGTGAGATAATCGTTCCCAAGGCTTTTTCAGATGGATTAAGAGATGGGGATTTGATGTTAGGAAATGCAAAATCACTTGACAATCAACAAACTGAAGAGCAAAGAGGAGGCTTAACCATTATAAACAACTTTGAGGGTGCTAATTTTTATGGAGTTGCTGATAGAGATGAAATGGTAAAAGAAATAAGTGAGACTATTTCTGAAAATATAGCTGATGGTATAATTCAACCCTTTCCAACTCAACAGATATGAGAATTTTTGAAATTAGTGATTTTGACAGCAATTTTACAACCAACACTTGGACGCAATCAAGCGGTAATAGTAGTTATGCTTTTATCAACGACAATAAATATTATTGGGAGTCAGAGGGAGAAGCAACAGATGGTACTATTTCATTTTTACAAGCGAATCTACAGAATTTACAAACTAGCATTGTAGATAGTTTATTTATCCTAGAAAGCAATATAACTAATTTAGCTATTTATCTTGATACAGGATCAGGTTTAACCCTTTTTACTGATTATGTAGTTGTAGATAGCGAAGACGGAAAAAGTCATTATTACAAATTTAATTCTGCTCAAACTATTATTGGCTTAAAAATACAAGGTTCAAATACAAACCCTGCTAATTCAGAAAAAAGAATAAATAGAGTTTTAGCATTTAAGCAATTGGCAAGAATAGAAAATCCTGCTGAAATTAACCCTACTAAAAACCGAAATCAAAAAATTAATAAACTTCTTAATGGCAGAAATGATTTAATTAGCTTAGGCTCTTCCTTTGATATTGATGTAAAGCTAAAAAACCATTTAACGGAGCAAGACAATGATGCAATTCAATTTTTAAGCGATAGTGATTTTGAGTTTTGGGTATGGGTGCAGGACGAAAAAGAAGATAGATTTAAAAAATTTAAACAAGAACCCTTCAGGTTTCAAGACTTAAAAAAGATGGTCATAAAAGGAAAAACTAAACCTAATTATAAAAATGGTTATTGGTCAAGTTTAGATATTTCTTATAAATTTATTGAAGTTAGCTGATGAGTTTAGTGGAAGTTTACAATCAATATTCAAGTCGAGAATTTATAAGAAAAGTTGAGATCAAAAGGAAATTGGCTACTGGTGGATATGAGAACGACTGGCAAGATGTAGTTGCTCTTTCTGGACTTCCTTTGCTAGATAAAACAGTTGGCTCAATATCTTTTAAATTGCCAAGCGATGGTTATAATTTTGGCTTAGTCACAGTTGGAAACTTAAAAATAAAACTTAATTCAAAACAAGGTCAATTTGATGATGAGGGCAACGGTAGCTCAGTCTTTTATCCAAACTATCAAAGGCACGAAACGCTTATTCGCATTAATGATGGTTATATTAATAGAAAAACAGGTCAAGAATTGACTAAGCAAGTATTTTTTGGTTTTATAGATGGAATTTCAAGGTCAACTAGGGTTGATAATGACAATATTACTCAAAATTTACAATGTGTTGACGCACTAAGTTTTTTGCTCAAAAAATATACAATATCAGATATGGGTAATTTAACAAATAATCCCTCGTTAAATGATTTTATTTTTGAAATAATGAATAGAGCAGAATTTACTAATTTTTTAAATATTAGCAGTTCTAACATTCAAGCAGGCTATGATATACAAAACATTCACTTAAATGAATATGAGGGTCAAACACAATTATTAACTATATTTCAAGACTTATCAATAGGACACAGTTTTTTCTTTTTAAATGAGCAAGATTTTTATTATAGAAAAGTGAATTTGCCATTAAATAGAGGCTTTAGTTTTGATGCAAAAAAAGACAAAATAATTAAATTTTCAAACTATGATGAAGGATTAAGCCAAGTTTATGAGAAAATTTACTATCAAGATAATAACAATGTATCATTTATTGCTCCTATTATAAAATACAATAAATCTAAAACCATAGAAGTTAAAGGTATTAAAAATAATACGGAAAGACAAAATATAGTCAATGCGGTTGGTGCAATTACTTCTTTAGCTAGAAAAAAAGTAATTATTGAACTACCTTATTTTCAAGACATTAATATTTTTGATGAAATAACAGTTCAAGAGCCTATTTTTCTCTTAAAAGATGCTTTTGTCTGGGATTTGTCAAAATTTGATGATGGAAAGCGATTTGATGCTTTCTTTAGGGCAGATAATATTAATTTAGATCAAACTTGGCTGGTAATTGAAATTAACCATAGCAATTTTAAAACTAAAATTAAACTACAAGAAATAAGATGACTTATCCAAGTAAACCAAGTTCCGCCCCTGCTATTCCTTTTAACAGCGTTGGTAAAAGTAAAGTTTTAAATGATATAATTTCTGCTATTGGAGTTGAAAAACTTTTAGCTTTAAAAACTGATGGCACTTATGATGACAATTTTTCTATTGGCGACAATAGCTTAAATTCTTTAGTAAATGAAATTAACATAAGGCAAGGCTCAACTATAAAAGAATATGACAGCACAGGGGCTAACTTACTGAGAACTTTAACTTTAGGCTCTGCCACAAATTTAGTTCAAGGCTTTAGATATTTAGACGAGCCAATTAAAATATCTAACAATGCAACAAATCCATTAACTGAAATTGATATATCAGCAGGGATTATGAATTTTGATGATGGCACGGATCAAGTAAGATTGACAACAAGCCTCACAAAATCAACAGCTAACGACTTTGCTAATGGTGGATTATTGCCAAATGGCACAGTCTTGCAGACTAATACAATGTATCATGTTTTTGCTATTTATTCTTCTTCTTCAAATTTAGTTAGTTTTTATGCAGACGCAAACTATTCAAATCCAACATTGCCACAAAGCCCTAATGTTTATGATAAAAAACAGCATATAGGTTATTTCTCTGTCAATTCATCTGGAAATATTATTGGATTTAACATTGTTAATGGTTTTTATCAATATGAAGACCCTAAATTATTTTATTCTGCAAATATCCAAACTTCTAATGCTAGGACAATTAATCAAGCATTTACTCAAGGATTATTACCTGCTAAAAAGGTAATGATAAGAGGCAATTTTTTATGGCGATCTGATGGCGGTAGTAGTGGTGGTATTTTATTTACTGATCCCAATTTAAATGATGTATCTGCAAGCGACAATACAGGAGCTTTAAGTTCCTTGATGAATCAACAAACTCTTTCTAGCAATGTTAATGGAGGTCAATTTGAGGTTGTGATTAATAACGCAGGAGAGTTTAGAGCAAGAGCAACTTCTAGTGGATCTCATAACGAAAGAATGTCTTTAGTGGGTTTTTACGATAATATTTTTAAATATTAAACTATGATATATATAAAAAACACAATAACAAATGAAATAGAGAAATTTTCACAAATTCCATTAAATTATTATGGAAGTGAAAAAGAAACCTTTATAAATGAAAATGGTATTAATTGTCAAAGACCAAAGTTAAAAGATGAGTATGTTATTTTAACTGAAAGCGATTTAGAGGTTCAAGAAATTTTGCTAGAAGAAATAAAACAAAAACAAATTTCTTTGATTAAAAAAGCTAGAGATGAAGAAATGAACAAAGATCATATCATGTCAGAGGCTTTTGTTTTAAATTTAACAGAATCAAAATATTTAGATTTTGCTATTGATAAAAAGGGAGAAAAAATAAAAAAGCAATTTAGATTTAGCTTAAAAAGTGGAAATTCAGCTATAAATCAACCTAATGTTATTATTATGAGAGTTTTATTAAAAACAACTATAGAACCTGATTATTATTTAAAATACAGTTGCATTTTCCTTGACAACAAGCAAGGCTATGTAGCTATTGACAAAAATGTTGCTAATTCTATATCAAATCACCTAGAAATTAGGGGGACTAATGCAGTTTTTTTAACCAATCAACACGAAAAAGAAATAAACTCTATTTTTATTTCAGAAGAAAAAAGTTTTGAGCAAGCAAAATCAAAAATAGAGGCTATTAATTTTATTTAAAATAATTAATTATTTATGGAAAAAACAGGATTTTTTAATAACTCTAGACAAGTTTTAAAAACTATAGAAGGTCAAACTCTGGAGGGGTTAGGAGATATTGACATCACAAAGGCAGATGTAGATTTATCTAATGTTGATAACACGAGCGATGCTGATAAACCAGTTTCAACAGCTCAACAGACTGCTTTAGATTTAAAAATTGATAAAGTTTCAAGCCCAACTAACAATGATGTAGCAAAAATAAACTCCGATGGAGAAATTGAAAATAGCGGTATTCAACTAAGCAATATTGAATTAAATACCAATAAAGCTACTTCTTTTCAAAACACACCAAATGACAACAAGTATCCTAGTGAAAAACTAGTAAAAGATAGCCTCGATTCAAAAGAGAATAGCTCAAATAAAGTAGCTTCTTTTCAAAACACACCAAATGACAACAAGTATCCTAGTGAAAAACTTGTTAAAGATAATTTAGATTTAAAATCTAACATTGATGATATTAAAGACAATTTAACGTCAAATAACGTAGATAAACCTTTATCAGCTAATCAAGGAAAAGTGTTGCAAAATGGCAAAGCTAATAAAATTACTGGAGGAACTGATGGTAATATAACTACTAGAGATGCTAACGGAGATATTCAAGATTCTGGAAATTCTATTGCAGACGTTAAAAATAGGACAAATCACACAGGAACTCAAGCAATAAGCACAGTAAGTGGTTTACAAACCGAATTGGATGCTAAAGCCGCAAGAGACACAGATGCGGTAACAAATAATGTTGTTATTTTTGATTCTAACGGAAACCCAGTAGATGGAGGGACGAATTTAGCTGATCTCAATGATGGGTGGGATGGAGAAGTAAATACTTTTGCTGTTTTACCTTCTGCAAGCTCTAATAATGGTAAAAAATATATTGTTAAAACTCCTACAGGAACAATTATTTTAGGGACGAAAAAATATGCAGGCACATATATTTCTGATGGAACAAATTGGAATATATTCGGATATAAACAGTCTAGTGTTATTAACCAATTACTAACAGGCTTTACTGCTCACGCTTCTGTTGTAGCTATTAGTTCTACCGATTCTATACTTGCTGGTTTTCAGAAATCACAAAAATATTTTAATGATTATTTAAGTAATTTTAATGGGGCAAATCAACTTACTAAACTTGATTCTTCGGGCAAAGTTCCATCATTAATCTATAATGAGATTGAAGCTAGTAATAAAATAAATTTAAATGATAACCAAATTAACCTCAGAGGTACGACAAACAATAACAATAACGATCATTACATTAAATTTGTTGAATTTACTGTGGGTGGTGCTAATGGCGTAGAAATAAGGGGTCATTCGGGCGTTAAAATAGTCAATCAGCTAGAAGTGACAGATAAAATAAATTTAAATGATAACAAAATTAATTTCAGAGGTACGACAAATAATAATGACAACAATCATTACATTAAATTTAATTCCTCAAATGATGGTATTCAAATTAAATCTAACGACACAACCTTAATTTCTGATTTTTGCAAATTTGAAGGAAATAAATCACTGACTAAAAATTTTGGATATTTTAACTCTAGTGCAAATACAGGCACGGCTACTAATTATACAGGAAATTACAGTGCTGAATTTTCGCAAAGAATTTTAGCAGATGAGTTTAACGCTACCTCTGATGCGAGAATCAAAAATATTATATCTATTTCAGATGGTAAAAAAGATTTAGAAATTTTAGAAAAAATAGAAATCTGTGATTTTACTTATAAAGATAAAATTGCAAAAGGCAGTAGAATAAGAAAAAAAGTAATTGCTCAACAGGTGGAGAAAGTTTTCCCTCAATCAGTTTCAGAAGTTGAAAGCGTTATTCCTTCTGTATTCAAGGAATACGAAGTTGCAGAAAATAAAATTTTTATCGATACAGCAAGTTTTAATTTAAAAGTAAATTCAAAATTACAAGTAATAACAGAAAACGAAAACGAAACGCAAAATCATAAAATAACAATTAAGGAAGTTAAAAGTAATTTTATTGTTGTTGATAAGTCATTTGAAAAAAAGCGGATTTTCGTTTATGGAGAATTTGTTAAGGATTTTAAAGTTGTAGATTATGAGGAAATTGCTATGTTAGCGGTTTCTGTAATTCAGGAGCAGTCTAAGACTATAGAAAGAATTTCTAGGGATTTAGAGAAGCTTTCTCAAAATATAAAAAAGTTAAAACCTTAATAAAAAAATAATGCTAAAAGATAAAATTCTTTATAAAATAGATATTAAAGCAGGTCAATTAATTAATTCTAAGTTTCCTGTGCATTCACAAGTCAACCACTTATCAGATGCGTTGAATGACAAAAAACATCTTCCAAAATTTCAAAAATATTATGACTATACGTTAGAAATCAGAGAAAAATGTGACTCATTAAAGGAAAAAGTCAAACAAATGACAGATGCTGAGTTAAAGAATTTTGATGTCGAGGACAAAAATCACTGGCAATAAAAAATGGAAAAAACAGGATTTTTTAATAACTCTAAAATAACTCAAATTTTAGATGGTTTTCAAAATTTTAGCGCAGGAGAAATTACAACAACAACTGTCGAATTAACTAGAAATGATAATGGTGGTTACTTTGGAAACATTTTTGGCAATATAGATACTATTTTAATTCTAAAAAAGGACGACCCAAAAACACACATTTATAAAGCAGGCAGTATTTTAACGACTGCCTCAAATCAAGTAAGGATTATAGCTAAAAATGGCAACACTCTTACTTTATCAGCAGTACCAAAGAATAATGTTGAGATTAGAATATGGTATAAATATTCAGCTTCAAATATTCCATTAAATTATTTTCCTTTGCCTTTTTCCCTATCAGCAAAGGCGATACAAAGCTATACTACGCAATGGCTAGCTCTAGCTAGCTCTTCAAGTCCCACGACATTGACCCAATCTTTATCGATGAATGATTTTCCCATGTACTTCAGGGGTTCTAATGGAAGCGATACAAACCACTTTATAAAATATAATAACTTTATTGATGGAGTAGAAATTAAGGGTTATGCAGGAATACTATTGTCAGGTAGTAGCGGAGTTGAGTTTGGAGGAAATATAAAACTAAATAATAAAAAAATAGAATTTACCAATACCATATTTGGAACTAGCAGTAATTATTATATGGGTTTTTTTTCTAATCCAAACAGGTTAGAAATTAAGGCATACAGTGACATAATTAGATTAAAGAACAGCACGGAGGTTGAAGGAAATCTAACTGCTTCTGGCACTGTTTCTGGCAATTTTTCTGGTAGTCTTTCGCTAAATTCAAACAAATTATATTTAAGAAGCTCAAATAATAATGTTGATTATATTGAATATAGCAACAATAAAACCAATTTTTCGAGCAATTCAGAATTTAATTTTAATAAATTTATTGAAATTGCAGGGTCAAAGACTATAACCGCCACTTCGGCAGGTGGAGCATATGATTTTGATTACTCTCAAGAAGAGGGCTATTCAGATCAAGAAAGCTATTCTTTAACAGCCTCATACTCCTTAAAAACTTCTGAAAGAGTTTTGGTAAAGGGAGTAACAATTACTTCTGACAAAAGGTTAAAAGAAAATATTGAAATATCTTCAAAACAAGAAAACTTAAAAGTATTAGAAAAAATAAAAATAAGTGATTATAATTTAATAGGAAATAGCAATAAAGAAAAAAAAATTATTGCTCAAGACTTAGAAAAAGTCTTTCCCCAAGCTGTGTCAAAAATAGTAGATTTTATACCTAATATTAATAAACACGTTTTTATTAAAAATCTTGGAAAAGATAGTATAGAAATTGATTTAAATAATCATAATTTAGTTTCTGGGGATGAATTAAGATTTAAAATCTTTAAAAGAAACAATCAATATATTGACCAACAAAGTATTGATTTATTTGTCAAGAAAGTTGAAAAAGAGAAAATTTTTCTTGAATATTCTGATAATTGCAATTTGCAAGTTGGACAAAAAATTTACCTTTTTGGAAAAAAAGTCCAAGATGTAAGAATGATTGATTATCAAGAAGTTTTTTGCTTGAATGTTTCGGCAACTCAAGAACTACTAGAGCGAGTTAGAAAACTTGAAGATATTATTTTAAATTTAATAAAATGATAAAAACGAATCAAGAAGATATTGAAAAATTAAAAAAAATAATTCCACAAGAACATTTGATCCTTTGTACCTCAAATTATAAAGGATTTAGAAATTTTTTAGGCTTTATTGCTCAATATATTGTAAATGCGATTCAATGGTTTACAGGGGCTTTCTACGACAATTTGACAAAATATATTGCTCACGTTTTTCTTATTTTTTATAAAGACGGAGAGCTTTATGTTGGAGAAATGGATAAAAAAACTGGATGGAGGATTATCCCTATAACAGAATCAAATACTTTTATAAAAATTACTAAAGGTCAAATTAGAATTTTTGATTTAGGGGCAATAAAAGATGAGGAAATTAAGCATTTTTGCCAATATGGAGAAAAGCAAAAATATTCTCTGCTAGAAGCTATAGCATCTTTAAAGTTATTTAGATTTTTAAATCTATTTATTTCATATAAAAAAAGGTTTAAAAGCAATAAATGTCATTGCGGTTCAATTTTTTTTAAATATCAACCCTTTCATAAATTTTTAAAAATAACTGGTAAAACTTTTTATAGAAAATATAAAACGAATCATCCAGAGGCAGTAGATCATTATTTAGTGGATAATTTTGATCTAAAAATTGTTGAAATTAAAAAGGAAAAAATAAGATGGAGTTAAAATATATTTTTGAAATATTTAAATCTTTTTTTTTAAAAGGCATAATAAAAAAAATATTTTCTTTTAAATCAATAAGAGATAGTTTTGTTATTTTTGCTTGTATTTCATCAATAGCAATTTTCTATTATAGTTTTAAATTGCAGGAATACGCAAAAACAGGATCAGAACATTTTAGATATTCTGATTTTATTAGCTCTAAAATGAAGCCTAAAATAGACAGCGTTATTGATGAATTGTTTGAAACTTCCTCAAGAAACTCATATTTTTTTATTTCTTTAGTCGAAGTAAATTTTAATAATAATTATTGTCAATATAGATGGAAATATGTCAGAGGGTTTAATGAAGGAAGTAAACAATCATTTGACGAAATACAAAAAAAAAATCCTAATTTCAGAGAAGATATGGCTTGGATGTGTAGTGAATGGGATACTAAAGAAAGATTAACAGACTTAGCAAACTCAAGAATTAATATTGATGTAGAAAATTCCACAAAAAGCTTATTATTTACTCAAAAACAGTGGATTGATGAAGGAAAAACAAATTATAAAATTAATTATCTAACTTTTTTTATAAAAGCTTACACCTCAAATTCTGAATTTTATATAATTCAAGTTGCCTCAAAAAAACCACTAAAAAAGATTGTTCAAAGCAATATTTTTGATTACAAATTTCAATCGTTGATTGAAGAATTGCACAAAATAACCAAACCTATAAAATGGTATGACATATTTAATAGATAATATTTTCTTTATTTCCACATTATTAGTTTTAGTAATTCAATTATCTCACTGGATTGTGGATAAAATTAAAATTAAAAAAAATATTAAAGAGTTAGAAGAATCTCTTAAAAGATTAAGAAAAACAAATCACGAGATTAGAAACACGATTTTTGCTCTTAAAATAAAGTTAGAAAACAATGAAAACGCTAATAAAACTGATTGAGGAGTGTGTAAATACTCCTAATAAAATTAGGGGCAGAATGTGTATATTTTGCGTTATTGTGTTTGTTGTAGGACTAATCTACACAGCTAATAATATTATTAGCAAACCTATAAATTTTGAAGGAAAAATGGAAAGAGCAAAATGATAAATCATAAAACAGATGAATTTTTAAGAGATTCTTTTGGCAATAAATCATCTAAAAGAATATGGGGTAGTATTATTATTGGGCTTGGTGCTGTTGCAGGTATTTGCTTATTTATAATGTCTGTCTTTTTTGGAGGCACAGGAGATCCAGCAACAGCAATTTCAATTATTAATAGCTTTCTGCTTTTTGGCGGCTCTCTTTTAGGTATTGGAGTAATAGAAAAATTTGCTATAAAAAAATGAAAAATTTAATTTATAAAATATTGGGGGGATTAGTGGTTTTATTTACTTTTTTTCGATTAGGAAAGATAAGTGGAAAGAATGATTTAAAAAATGAAATTAATAAAAAAACTTTAGAAGATGTTAAAAAAGCTAAAACTATTGATGAAGAAGTTGATAATATGTCTAACTCTGATCTTGACGACCTCTTGCGTAAATAAATATAGTGAAGCGTTTTGCTTGGAGTATGCTATAATCAAATTTAATCAAAATGAACTTGATAATTTGTTAATAGATTCCAAAAGGAAAGTGGCTAAGAATAATCGTAAGTTTAAGGAGATGTGTAAATAAAACGATAACCTTTCCGCCGTTGAGAAGAAAGGCTATCTTTTCGAGTCAATCCTAAGAGATTGAGCTGATAAAATTTGGAAGGTTTATCAGTGCTGATAATAAATTCTTATTAAATAATAGTCAAGCAATAGTTATCCGACCTATCACTTCATTTTGATCTGCCCTCCTAGTTTGTTTATTCTCCTCATCATTTAATAAAAAATCATTTACAAACCAGTTGCAAGTATCTAGGCTTTCATTTATTATGATATCCTGACTTCCATATTCAAAATTCTCATCAAAGTTTTGACCCATTAACGGACAACCTATAGTGTTTCTTAGATAACTTCCTGCGTGTATTTCTATGTTAAATCGCTTTGGAACATTCAAGATTTTAACCCATTGATGTTTTCCTGTAAAATCTGCTCCCAAAAAGTATTCTCCCATAGGTATTGCTACCTCTTGCCTTTCCAAGATATAAACAGGATTACCCATTCTCGATAATAATTCTAAGGGAGACTTAGATAAATTTATTTCTTTGTTTATTTGATATACTTTCGAACAATAAAAGCCTTGCCCCTCCTTAGTGCGTCTTAAAATCCTTTTGATATATATATCTTTCATTTTATCTTAATTTTAAACTTACCCCTTGCTCTACAACTTGCTCTACAAAGCGGTTTAGCCTATAATCGGGAACTGTTTTTGTTATTATTTCGCAAGTTTGAGCTAAAAACAGTATAAAATTATTTATTGTTTTAATTTTTTTTCTTTGTTTATACCTTTTGTTATATTTTCTAAAATATTCAGTTTTCTCTTTATTACTCATTTTTGCAAGCCAAACTTTTCTATATCCTGCCATTTTTTCCCTATTTTTTAAATTCCATCTTTTTGAACCCTCAATCTTTTTTTTTCTTTGATCTTCTGTTAAAATTATTTTTGGCATATCTTAAATACGTCTTAAAATTTCATTTAATACTTTTTTAAAAACTTGATAATCATCTATAATATAGACATCAAAACCGCATTTTGATATTTTTTTATGTGCTAATTTTTGATTGTCTGATATTCTTCCTGTTCTCATTCGTTTAAATTCAACAAAAAAACAATGACCTTCTATTAAAAGCATAGTATCTGGAAAGCCTGCAACTAAACCCATCTTTGTGTGCCTTTGATTGTTCTCATTACCAATCATTACAAACATTCCATCCCTACTATAAGCTAGCATATTAGCCTCAAAGATAGCTTTACATTTCTTTTGTAAATCTTTTTCTTTAAAACTTCTTTCGGCTTGTCGGATCGTCTCTAACTGTTCTGTTGATAAGCAACCACCTGTATTATAAAGATTGTTAATCTCTTTTAAAACACTTTTATCAGTTTGTTTGTGATGAATCATATTTTAAAATTTAAACGCATAACTAAAATTAATTGCTCTCTTTAAATCAAAATCCTCATTCTTAAAAATATAGGTAGCAGTCAAGACACCCCCATTAAGAAGAATTTTACCAATAGATAATCCATAAAGCAACTCACTTTCTTTATTGTTGCCAATTTTTGTATTATTTAGATACAAATTAGATTTTTTTCTAGCATTTATAACATTACCACCAACTAGATATTTATTAAACCTTCTAAAAAGCCCCACAGAGTCCGTAGTAAGCCTTGTTTTAGTTTTTATAGCTACTTGGTTATCTTTTCTTATTAAATAGCCCTCAGCCCTTAAAAATTGGCTAGTTAGTCTGTTTGTTGATACTCCAACAAAATATTTTTTAGAAATGGGTTGATAATAGTTTAGATTTAACGATAAACCATTTTCTATTTTTTGTGTTTTATAATCTTTATAATCTTGAGTAAAGACTGTATTAGAAACCCCAATAAAAGCGTTTGCTGTTAATGGTAGCAGTAAAAATGTTATTATTTTTTTAATCATTGTTAGTATTTGTAGGGCTTATCAATTTATATTTTTTTTGACTCGTGCCAATTAATTTATTTTTATAAAATAGCTTTCTTATTACATTAATTAATTTTTCTTTCTCATAAAGATCAATTCTAAAGTTAAAGTCTCTAGGTTTTTCTTGTTCAATATTCTTTTTTAATGCCACATCTCCAATAAAATCTAAACTATCTTTATTGATTTTTAACGCTAAAGATTTCCCATATCTTTTTTGATTTTCTTGGTGGCTATGATGGTATTTATTCACCCTTTCTCCCTTCACTTTTTACTGGATTCTTAATTTCTTCCAAATCATGCTCTAAAGATTGCATATTCATTTTAAAATCTATTCCCAATAATTCTCTTTCACAAGCTACCTCAAAAGCTTTTCTTATTTTTTCCTCATTCTCTTTCATGGTTATTTTTTAATTAAATTAGCTTCTTTATCTTCTTTTTCAACTCTATCTAATATTAGTAAACTAGAGTTAAAATTTTGCAAAACAATTTCTGTTATGTATTTATCAATTCCGTTGTTATCAGTCCATTTCCTAGTTTGTAGTTGACCTTCGATATATAGCTTACTACCCTTTTTAACATAGTTTTTAACCACATTTACTAAGCCTTGATTAAAAACTACGATATTGTGCCACTCTGTTTTTTCTTTTCTTTCACCAGTGTTTTTGTCTTTCCAACGCTCCGTAGTTGCAAGAGAAATATTGGCAATCTCTCTGCCATCTGGAGTTTGCCTAATATCTGGACTTTTCCCAAGATTTCCAATTAAGGTGACTTTATTTAGCATTTTTATTTTAATTAAATTAACAGCTAGTTCAAAAGCATATTTCAACACCTAACTTTTCAAAAGCATCTATAAGTTTGTTAGTATCCTTATCGTTTAGCTTGTTTTCATTTATTACATCTATTAAAAGACGAATCCTTTTAAATCCTTTTACAGACTTAAACTTAAGATTTTTTTCGTCATCCTGTGCAATGTTATCCTGTGCAATTTTATTAATTTTATTTATATTCATAATATTTTAATTCAATTTAAAGGAGGGCTTTTACACCCTCCCCAACAACACCTCAAGGCAAAATGAAAGAAGCCTTCACTAGCAGGGTTTTTTAAGGGGGCTAGCACTCCTATTCTTCTACTTTCTCATAAGTTTTGTGAAATATATCTGGTTTACAGGGGTAAAATTCCCCATTAACACCTTTTATAATATAATCTCCCTCTGATACTAGCATTTCCCCCTCTAGGGTTTGTATTGTGATATTATCAAATCCAATGCCCTGCCCTACTTTGATAGAGTGGTTTGTGAATTTACTAATATCATTCATATATTCAATAAGATCATTTATATTGTCATAATCCTTAGAGGATTTATATTGAATAGCCTCTACAACTACTGGTTTTTTTCTATATTTCATTTTTTATTACTATATTCTTGCTCTTTTAATTTTTCTAAAATCTGCTCCCAATTATGCTCAAAACTGTTTCCAAGAATTTCTAAATTTGAATAACTATTTATATCCGAATTGCAAACTCCACCCACAACTTCTCCACTAACCTTTAAAAATTCTATTTCAAAACAAAGATCATTATAATTATAAATTACTTTACCAATATAATTAAAAACATCCTTAATAGTGTCATAAAAGGGGTATCCATAGCTAAAAATATAATCATATTCATATATAAAATTTAAATCTACATCAATCATTCCTGTCGATTGCATAATTTTGACATCTTCACAAAAAGGTATAAATACGCCTTCTTGTTCAAGATCGGCAATTGCAAAAGGGGTTAAAGCATTGCAATCAATCATTGTTTTAACTTTTTTGTTAAAAGCTCTGAACTGAAATCTATTTCTTTCCTTTTTGTTCATTTTATTTTATTTATATTCTTTCTTGAGTCTGTTAATTTCCTTTTGTATATCTAAAGATATTGCAAAAAACCCTACTTTATCACTATTATATTGAATCGGCAAAGCTTTTTCGTCTAATAAATCATTTAAATACTCTAATTGAGTATTAATTAAACTTTTTATATTTTGTAATTTATCTACATTCATTTTATTTATGTTTTTTTAACTCTTCTACCCAATAATCCAAGACTACTTTTGCTTTTTCAATTTCCTCTTCGTTGCGATTATATCTATATACAATTAGTCTATCATCATCTTCAAAGTCTTCGTTATAACTAATGCAATCGCACCATTTAATATTTGGCTTAGTTATCATTGGCAATAGTATTTGACCTTTGTATTTCTTTAACCACTCATCAAAACCAAAGACTTTACAATACATATGTTTTTTCTGACATTGTGTTTTTATTTCCATCATGCCATCTTCTCCCACTAATCCATCTGGAGAAAATCCATAATAACCACAACCAGATTCAATAAAGCCAACTTCTTTGACTTCTGTTAGATATGTTTGTTGATATAGGCTTCTTGCTCTAGGCTCGCATTCTGTACCCCTTGCCATTGCAAAGGTTTGGAAATCATCAGAATTTTGAGTGCAAATTGCATTGCCAATAATTTCACACATTGCTTCTTTTGCTGTAATACTTTTAGCAATAGAAAGAGTTGGAGTAATTAAACTTCCAAATTTACTAGCTGTAATTTTGCCCTTTCTTATTTCTTCCCATTCCTTAGAATTTTGATCAAAATTAAATGTTTTCATTTTCTTGATTGTTTTTTTGTTGAGCTTGTTTTTTTGCCTCCAATGATTCCTTCATTCTTTTAAATAAAGATACAGGTTCAATCGGAAGTTCTGCAATTTGATTAATTTTGTATATTCTACACAGAGCCTCCTCATCGCTTTCTGTCTCTTCTATTAACTTTTGCAATTCTTCTTTTTGCTTAGAAGTAATGTAAATAGTGTTTATTTCTTGCCTTTCTTCGATAGAATAAATATCATCTTTCGCCCACAAAGACAAGCCAAATCCAAAAAGTGCTAAATTCTTTACTAAGCAACGCATTATAGCTTTATTAATTGCTTGAATATCTATTGCTTCAACTTTTTTCTTAAATGGTTGACTAGGGTTTTGTTTATTTTTTACTTCATAAATATATGGTTGTTTTTTTAAAACCCTATTTGAATTATCAAGAACTGGCAACATTATTTCTTTTTCTTGATCTTCAATTTTTACTTTTGTTTTTACCCAATACCCTACAACATCATCATAAAAAAAGGGCTTACCCTCTTCATTTTCTAAAATTTTATAAGAAAACCCTTTAGGGTATTTTTTACTAACTTCTGCTACTGCATCAGCCCAAGAAACGTATTTATAACTATTTTTTGTTTGTATTTTTTTTGAAACGTCAATTAAGCTCAAATTGTTAAATATGCTTTTTTTTGTTTTTAGCTTGTCTGATTCTCTGCTCATTTTTGTTTTTGTTTAAGTTGTTGTTAAATTAACCCTCTGTAATATGCTTCTTCAATATCTTTTTGACCCTGTGCCTCATCTCTTGATTCTTCTAAATATTCACTAACTATATCTGCAACATCATCAGAAATATCAAACTCTAAATTGTCAGCTTTTACTATAACTTTTCCGTCTCCGTAAAATTCTTCTTGATCGTAAAAATAATCAGCTATATCATGCTTAATACTACAAATTGTGAATATT
>Ga0209535_1000377_pt1 | contig 31326 bp, 60 predicted proteins | sample LinPmetageLP28_FD_184041 | JGI IMG/M metagenome (GOLD analysis project Ga0209535, IMG submission 184041) | Marine viral communities from the Pacific Ocean - LP-28 (SPAdes) (version 2) | ecosystem: Environmental > Aquatic > Marine > Oceanic | place: Pacific Ocean | collected 2009-08-22
TTCCTGTTGTTAAAGCTGAACCAGCATTGTAACCAACGGCTGTATTGTCATCTCCTGAAGTCAACGCATCAAGTGACAAGTTACCGATTGCTACGTTGTATTCTCCACCAGCTATAGCACTTCCTAATGCCGCTTGTCCTATTCCAAGATTATGACTTTCTGTATCAGCACCATAATTAGCTTGAGTGCCTATAGCAATATTTGATGATCCTGTTGTATTAGCAAATAGAGCATCTTTGCCCATTGCTACATTAAAATCTCCACTTGTTATATCTTTACCAGCTGTATAACCAACCACAGTATTATGACTGCCGTCTGTAGTGTCTTGAAGTGCATTTGCTCCAATACCAATATTATTAGCACCAGATGTTAATTTTTGAGTAGTAGTTGGTCCAATTCCAATATTGTTTGAACCAGTTATAACACCAGTTTGTGCTGAATTAGCTCCTATAAAAACATTACTAGCACCTGTTGTTAAAGCGGATCCAGCTCGATATCCTATTGCAATATTTTCGTCAGCAGATGTTAAAGCATCTAGTGAGAAGTTGCCGATAGCTACGTTAAATTCTCCGCCAGCTATTGAACCTGACATTGCTGTATGTCCTATAGCTAAGTTGTTTGATTCAGTATCAGGAAGTTGTAATGCGTTTCTTCCTATTGCAATATTTGCATCAGTGGTAGTTGTTTGAGCTAATGCGTCTTGACCGATAGCTATATTATTTGCACCAGATGTAATATCATTACCAGCATTAGTTCCTACGCAAACATTTCCATCACCATCTTGTAGTGCTGAACCAGCACCATAACCTATAGCAGTATTATTATCACCTGTGGTAATTGCATCTAATGCAGTTAAACCATAAGCAGTATTATATTGTGCTGTACTATCTGTATTATGCACATCGTGAGTGTAAATAGAACCTGTGTCACCTTGATAAAAAGGAATACCTGCAACAGTTGTAGCTGTACCTGATGCACCAACTGCACTATCTTTAATTAATAAACCATCTATGGTTACACCTGCGGCACTTGTTACTTCTGAAATAAGATCAGTTGTGACTGTTTGTAAATCACTCGTTGCATTAATAGATAAGATTGTAACCCAAGCGTCATTATCTTTATTTCTCATATAAAGTTTATTGGCGTCTGAATCAAACCACCACTGATTAGGAAAAGTAGTGGCTGGATCAGTGTTCCCTGCACTATTACTAGCCAATGCCTGTAGCGAAGTATTTAGCTCAGTCCTTGTATTTGGAAAGGTTTGGTTAGCAATCGTAAAATCTGCTTGTGTCATATTATCTCCTGTTATTCTTTATAATGTATTCGTTTTGTTTTGGCAAATTAAATGGCTCTGCCTTGCCCTGTTGCAACATAGTCAAAAGTTACATCTTGTGCTGAACCACCTGCATTAGTAAAGGTTACGCTAAATCCTGTTGCTGACTTACTCGTAACTGCTGTCTGTATGTTCTGTGCCGCATTTTGTGCCATAATAATTACACTAGGCTCTGCAAAGAAAGCGTCAGTAAATGTAACAGCTTTCGTTCCTGCACCACTTGCTATGTTTTGTGCTTTTTCTGTTCGATCCATCATAAACAACCTAACTTGTGCATTATTAACTTTAGGTGATTGAGAACTTACAGCAGAAGTTAATTTTAATTGAAACTTAGCATATCTAAATTCATAATTACCATCTTGAAAAGGTGTAAACCCTGTATAAGTAGAATTATCATCTGATGTTGAAATAAATAATTTAGCGTCCATTTGAGGTGAAGCACCTTGACTATCAAACAAACCTTGTGCAGAATCAAATAACCCTGCAAGTTGGTCAAATGAATTAACTCGATCTAATTGATCTACATTTAAAAATGAAGATACTCTCCCTTGATATTTTGCACCTAAAGAAATTTGATTAGCAAAAGTATATGTACCTGTACTTTCAAAACCATCTATCTCGTCAAATAAACCTAATTTATCATCAAAGTTTCCACTAATTGAATCAAAAGATGTAACATCATCACCTTGTAAAATTAAAGCATTATCTTCAACAACAACTTGAGATTTAGTTCCTGCGAATGATGTTTCTTCTGTTATTGTGGTAGCAAGATTTTGTCCTGCAAATTTTGTTACAGTTCCTATTACACTATCTGCTGTTAATGATTCGTGTCCTAATAAATCAAATGCCTTGATAAAATAAACTCCTGCTTTAGCAGGTACTACCACTGTGTTAGCAGGTGGACTGACTTTATCTACTAAGATACTACTGTTAGGATATGAATCATCTGCATTCGGTGAATAACGAATATGATAATATGCTAAATCTAAATCAGTAGAGGTGTCCCATTTTAAAACAGCTATCTCATCTTGGTAATCAATAGATAATCCTGTGATATTAGCAGGTGGATCTTCAAAGCCTACAACATAGTGATCTCCTGCAACATAAGTTGATTTATAATTAAGCGAGTTAATTGCTCTTACTTTAACATTATAAGTCGTACTACTTTCAACTGGTATTTCTCTTACTGTATTACTTGATAAACCTGCTGATTTATAAATTGAATCTGTACTTTTCTTATATATAACTTCATATTTATCTACGAAAAAATCTGATGTACCTCTAAAAGTAACAGTCATTATTACATTTAAATTACCCTCAGTAACATTAACCGCAGTATCAGTTATTGAAGTTAAAATTGGTGCTTGAACAGTTGTTGGATCAGGCAAATTGGTTGTTGGTGTATCAGGTTTTTGTGTCTTAGATCCAAATGTATAAATAGAAGATTGATATTCAATTGCTTCAATACCAACCATTCCTTGTGGGTGTATTGTTATACCCTCAACTAAAAACTCTTTTTCACTAAAACCGAAACTAGAATAAGTTACTTTTATTATATCACCAATAACAACATTAGTTCCCTCAGAAGTTGCATTAAATCCTATGCCTATTGAATTTCTTGATTTTTTCAAAACATACTCAGCTAAATCTTCTGCTTGATAATAATTAGTTACAGAATCTAAACTTATTTCCATTTCTAACTGTTCATTATTATCTTCTGCTAACATAGTGGCATATTTAAAAGCAGTAGGAACATTAGTTTCATCACTAGGTGGATAGACCGCTTCGTTGTTATGATAACCCTCATCTTCATCAGGAAATCTTGCTATCACTCTGTTAAATCTTGAATCCTTAGTTTCACCTTGCAAAACCATTCCACCAACAATCATATCTTCTGTAAAATTTAAAACGCTTGATCCTGTTCCCTCAATTTGTACTTTATATTTTCCACCAGTATAAACAAAATAAGATCTTGTCGCTGACATAATCTTTTTAACATTATCAATTAATGAAGCCTCTGCACCAACAAATGTATGCCCTGAAAATAATGGTTGCGTACTTGCTCCAGTGTAGGGTGTAACTGTACCATCACAAATACCACCTGCTGTTGCAAATGTTGCAGTGTCAATAACGCTTGTTGGTAAACCTTTACCATAACGAGAGTTAGTTAAATAATCAAAAACTTGGTATATTGGATTAGCACTATAATTATAACTAGCTGTGCCATTAGGTACTGTGTTAATTTTTTTACCTTTAATTAAAAATTGAATCTTTGGTAACCCATTAAAAGCGTCAGCATTATATTTGAATCTTAAAGCGGCACTAGTAACACCTTTACCTAAGTGTGAAGAAGTCCAACCTAAACTACTTAATTCTGAAAAAATACTATTATAGTTTACCCCATTGTCTGTACCATTAAAAAAAGCAAAGTTTGTTAAATAGTGAGTAGTTTCATTTCCATCTTTTTCTTCCGTACCTTTATAAACTTGGTGAGTTGTATCAATAGTTAAATTAGTTGCACTTGGGACTGAGGTACTAACAGCATATGTGCTTGAAATTGTTTGATCCGTACCATAAGCACTATATGAGCCTGTGTAAGTAGCGTATAATTTTTCATCAATATATAACTCTTTCATTCCCTCTACTTGTCCCTCACATAAAGCCAATACAAGATAAAGAAATTGATTGTCTGTTGATACTGCAATAAAAGCTATTGCTCCACCAACTTTCCTTGTACCATATATAATTGGTAATGGTGCGTCAGAAGCCCTTTGGTTAATTAAGACACCCTCATTATCCAACCTATCATTAAGATTAGGCATATCAGGCATTTTAGGTACAATGCTGTGCCAAATTTTCTCAAAAACCTTAATAATCTTTTTAATTGGAATGACTTTTTTAATGGTCTTTTTGACTTTTTTAACTATTTTTTTCCAACCCATTATTTTTTCTCCTTACCCCAATTTATATCAGCAATAGTTTGCGTGGTAAAATTAAAGAATACATCATTAGGAAATACTTTTTGCTGTGAATTGTTATTAGTTCTTCTACCATTTGACATACCAAAATTAGACCAATGATTAGCAACTTCTATTTTTATAAATGTTGTTTCGTTAGTTTCTTCTATTTGATAGCCGTGAATAAATCCTGTAAAATATTCATATGGGTTGCCAATAATAGCTCCATTGTCAGTTAAGAAAGCACGAAAAACAGTTACAGGTTTATGAATATGCTCGTTGCTTAAAAACAATGAAACAAATGTTAAATCTATACCATTAAGATTTATAGTCATCTTGCTTGTACTTATAGAGTTAGTTTCAACCAGTGATGGTATTCCAATAATGCTTCCGTCTGCTGTATAGGTATTGCCATCAAAAACTATGTCGTGATAAGCAGTTGTTTTGTAATAGGTTGTGCTTCCAATTTGAAACTGTAATAAATCACATAAAGTTAAATCATCAGTTGCTAACTCAGTTACTACATCACTATGTAATCCTCTTGCCATTAAATGACCTCAATCATATCTACTTCAAATCTATAAAACCCATCTTTTGCTAATCTAATAGCTTGAATATCATTAACCAATGCTACTGTAAATGGAACGCTATCATAAGTAACTGCTGAATCATTTGTTAATGCAGTTGTTAATGGTGGCTCTATAGTTACTGTTGCCGCATTACTTGATGAAGTTACATCAGCCACAACCATATAAACTTTGTCGTGTGAAGCAAATTTAATAAAATCACCTGCTTTAAATCTTCCTGCTCCATCACCTGCAAATCCGTCCATAGCAATTGTCGTATCGCCAACAGCGTGTACTCCATTCACTAGTACCGATCCTGTTTCAGTTCCCAATGCGTCATCAATAATTGGTGGCGTGAATGTAAATGTACCTTTAACACCTCTTTGACTTACTACAAAAGCAAACACTTCATTGAATTTGGCTCTTTGCATTGGTGGAAAACTAGCTGTAATTTGCCATCTTTGATCTTGAATTTGTCTAGTCTGTCTGCGTCCATTCATAGCGTCTGATACAAAAGTTGTCTGCGTAGTAGAAATATCAATGTTATTAGGCTCAGGACTACTTGGAAATGCACCACTCATACTAACGCTGGTCTCCCTTGCTCATTTAATGCTGAATTAATCATAGAAATTATAGTTCCCCTTTGTTCTTGTAACATATCTTCAAAACCATCTGCGTCTACTGTAGTTATATTAAAACTTACATTAGTTGTGCCACCACCAAGTGCATTGTTAGGTACTATTGTTCCTGCTGTATCAGGTACAAATAATTCTGCACCTCGTTCACCAACCACTGATGGTCTACCTATAGGTGGTCTTCCACCATCTGCAAAGAAGCCACCAATTATACCGCCAACAGCCGCTCCAACTCCACCAAATAAAGCACCACCAATAGCTGATCCAACAGTACTTTTTGATTGTTTCTTTTGCAATTCCATTTGTTTATTAAGTTGATTATTAGTAAATGCAGTTTGCTGACCAAACAATAATTGCGCTGTACTAGCGATACCTGTAGCGATAGCCATTGATCTTAATGAGTTAGAAACTTTTTTAACTGCGTCTTCTTTTTTACCTAATTTTTCTTCAATAGCATCTAGAATATCTTTTAAGAATACAGCCATAATAACTGCTTCTAAAACTGCTGAAACAAAGAATGTTAATATTTGAATACCAACATTTTTAAATACTTCACCCATAGATTGTCCTGTAACTATGGCTCTAGCAACAGAATCAGTAAATGTCTTAACTGCTTTTTCAGCAGAATCTACCGCACCTTTAAATCTAATTTTTAATCTGTTTTGTGCATCACTTAATCTATCACCAAATGTTTTAGTAGACTTACCTGCAACTGAAATTATTTCATTTAAATCTTCAAGATTTTTTCTACTAGCTAAAACTTGTTTATCCATATCAGCTAATATTAATAATGCTGATTCATAGAATGATCTTTCTGCAATAGGTTTATTTACAATATCTTCAATCTTTATAGTTTGTTTTTTAAGACCCTCAAAACTACCTGCAATATCTCCTATTTTTTTATCTAATCCAGTTAGTTCTCCAACTTTTCTTAAAACTGCGTCTACTACAATTAAAGCACCTAGTCCTTTTTTACCTAAAAATAATAAACCAATTATGCCTAATGATTGTGCTACAGGTGGTAAAGCATTAAATATTCTTACAATATCGCTTATAGCAGTTTTAATTACATTAAAAATAGGTTTTAAAACATCACCAGTTGCCGCACCAAACAAAACAATCTTTTTAATTATGTTTACAATATTACCACCAACAACCATTGCAAATTCTTCAATAGAGGTAAAATTATCTTCTATAACTTTGTCAATATTTGCAAATGCAACTTTAAGAAAATCAAATGGTGCAGAATCCATTACTGCTAATTTAAACTTGAAGAATTTATCTCCTAGCATTGATAAAGTACCATTAAATGTCTGTGCTAATGATAAGGTTGCTTTTCCAAAACGACCATCACCGCTAAAATCTCTTTCAAAGGCTTCGACTGTTTCTTCTATAGATACAATTGCACCTGCTTTAAATCCTAATAAGGCTCTAACACCTCTTTCTCTAAATAAATCTGCCGCACCGATACCACCACTAAATGATCTTTGTATCTGTTCTGCCGCAGTTCTAAAGTCTAATCCTGTTACTGCCGCAACATTACCTGTTATTTCTAATACTCTATTTAAGTCTTCTGCGTCTTTAGCGACAACCGCTAGTGAGCCTGATGCACCTGCTATCTCATCAAGACTAAATGGAACTTTACCTGCAAATGTTGTTAAGTTGTCAAATGCTTTAGCACCCTCTTTAGCACTACCAAATAAAAATTTAAATCTAACTCGTAAAGATTCTACTGATCTAGCTGTATCAAGAAACTGTTTACCTACCAAAGCTATACCTAAACCTGCAAAAGCGTTTCTTAAATTAAAAACTTGACCTTTTAATCTGTTGATACCTTTACTGACACCACTAAGTGCGGCTTTGGTCTTGTCTCTAGCTACTATATCTATATTAACTTTTTTAGTCATAAAATCCTTTATCTAAATCTGTCTTCTTTTCTGTCTTCTTCGTTTATTGTTAGCCACATAACTAACAAATAACGATCACCACTATAAACTGGTGAGCCTCTATGTAAGTGTGTGAAACTTGGAAATATTAATCCGTGTCCTGTTGGTAATGGTGGTACTGATCCTCTATTGTGAAAATCTGTTCCACCGCCCTCGTAATATCCTGTATTCAATGGCACTACTATTGATATGTCAGCCGAAGCGTCGTGATGCCAAGATGTTTGTTGTATTGTGCGTGGGTTATAGTTTGCAAGTTGTATACACCCACCATCTACTTGTCGATTAAACAAAGTAAATAAAATTATGTTAATTTGTGTTCTTACTATCTCCAACATTTCTTCATAGAAATCAGGTGTAGCATTTTGTAAAACTATTTCAGGTATTCTTCTTAATTCATCTTCCTCAGGGTTAGGCTTAAATGGTATTTCAAATTGCATTTTTTTTAATTCACTTAAAACCATATCGCAAAACTCTTGTTTAAATAATGGGATTGTATAAACCTCTTTTACTGGCTCTTGAATTATATCCCACAATGGCGATCCAATAGGATCAGAATTGCCATCAGTATTGTCATACTCCTCGATCATTGGTAAAGTCTGTTCCATCTTTAACAAAGTATCTTTTTGAATAGCCCAGTTTGAAGCGTCTAATAATATTTCATTTTTAAACTCGTACATTATCTTCTACCAATGTTTGCTTGATTTTTTGCCTTATTCATTTCTACTCTTTCTTTCTTAGCTTTGTCATCTAAGTAAGCAATCCACATTAAAAATTCTTCGTAAGTCATTTTTAATACTTCATACAAAGGTATTTTTAAATAATCTGCTAGATCGAAATATGATAGTAATTCTTTGTCGTCAGCTATTTTTTTTTAGCTTCGTCATATGATGGTAATGTCATACAATCCCCTGCTACTCGTGCTACAACATCAGGATCGGCTTTCTTCATAAGTGCAAACTTATCTTCAAGAGTAAAATGTTGTTTACCCTCACTGTCTTTTGCTAACCATATAAGAGCATATGCTAAAGCCTCAACTTCGTCTGTTTTAGTTTTATCTAGAATTTTTTTCTTCTGTTCTAGAGTTATTGGCTCAACAAAAATTTCTAGATTATTCCATTCAGGAACTATAATTTTTCTAGTTTCGTGTTGGCTAAAATGTTCTTTTACAAAGTCGATTGATTTAGACATATGCCCTCATATTAATTATTTTTATATAATTGTCAAATTATACTGTTGCTCTAGTAATAGCACCATTGATTTGAAGTGATATAGACATTCTAATAATATCGTCCATAGTTACTGACAATGAGTTGCCTGTTACGATAGCAGGAACAGAATAGTAGAAATCTCCACTATCTGCACCCTCAGGGTATAGTAATAAAGTAACTCCTGTTGCTTCTTGTAGAACTATCTGACCATTACTGTCAGTCTCGTCCCACATACATTCAACTGTGACTGAGCCACTTTTTCTGCTTGTTTCGTATGTCTTATTTGTGTCAGACAGTTGAGTTGATTCAATTACATCTGCTGTAGTTTCAAGTGTAAACCCTGTTACTTCTGCTACTACATTTGATCCTATTTTTATAACTCCTGCTGAGCCTGTGTGTACTGCCATTTTATTCTCCTTGTTCTTCTGTTATTTTTGTTGATTTTTTTTTGGGTTTTGCAGATTCAGTAAGCCAACCTTGCTGTGCATACTCATCTACTTGGTTATCCCAAACCTCAATAGTATCTCCGTCTTTATTTTGGAGTTTTATTTTTTTTGCCATATTTTCTCCCTGTTGGTTTTTTAGCCTCAGGATTGTTATGCTTATGCACCCAACCATCTTCTAAAAACTTGTTAGGATTATCTGTTAATACAGTCAATCCGTTTTTAATTAAATAAACTTTATCACTCATTTATGGTGTTCCTTGTGTGAATTTATAGAAGCACCTTACAGTCATAATTATACCACCATAAGGAAATATACTTCCCTCGTCTGTTTCTACAGCAACTAATTGGGTATCCAATGCGTTGCCTGATCTAGTTCTGTCAGTATCTAATGCTGTTTCAACTGTTGTTACTAACTCATTGCGTTTAGTATCTATATTACTTGTAGTTGTACTAGCCGAAGTAACAAAACCAAATATTCTAAAATCAATTGTGCCTGTGCGAGTAATGCCACTATTTTTAATAGAAACATCTTCTCTAGTTTCATCAGCAGTCTGTATATAGACCGCAGGAAACTGTTGTTGGCTCAAATCATCTAATTCAAAAGGCTCTCTTGTTACCTTGCCGAATGTTATCGGACTGCTAACCGCAGATAAGGTTGTAACAATGTGAGCCGCAATATCTTCTCGTTCACTCATAATCTTAATTCTTTTTCTAAAGTTTGGGTAAATATTTTAACTGCTTTAGCTTCTTCTTTAGCATTAACAGAAAAAAACTCTCTTTTTATATTTGATTTACCTACACCAAAACTATCATTATAAAACGCTTTTAAATTTTGTCTACGATTAGGAAAAAATATTTGACCTTTTGTTTGTGTTAGTTTTTTAAAAGTCATATTTCCTAACATCTGACCACTAGAAAATAAATTAGGTGTTTGTGTTCTTCCCTCTTTAGCTCTTTTCTTAGCGTAACTTGGCGAATATGGTCTAAACGATCTCCCTTTAAAATCTACACCCTTACTAGTTCTATTTTTAATAGCATTTTGTATAAACATACTGGCTTTAGCTATGCCTCTTGCAGTTGCACTTGGCATTTTTCTTTTAATCTTATCTAATGCACCTTTAACCGCACTAATTTCAATATTTACATTTAAAGTTACCACTATCTAACCAATCGCATAGAATGTACTGCAACTTTTTCAGCGTCAGATATTGAACTGTCATCATTAGCGTCATACTCAACACCATCTCTTAAAATATCAGCAAATTCATCTTCATACATAGTTCGGTAATAAGATCCCATTTGTTGAAATCTATCTTCATCACCTTGTGAATTAAACTTAGTTAGCGCAGGGCAAATATAATACCCTAATGTTCTATAAACTGTGGCTCTAGTCCACTGTGTGTCAGTAAGTAATGTTAAATCAATTTCTATACCACCTGCGTAACTTCTATTTCTTGATTGGTTACTGTGATATACTGACCACCATTTGTTTCTAATATCTCTTTGTACATCTGCAATAGCTTGAGTTACAAATGCGTCTTGTTCGCCTGTAGATAAACCCATATCTGCTATATCAGGCTGATATATAATTAAACTGCTTCTTGTTGCAAATGCCATAATAAAATTCCTGTTAAAATGTTAGAGGGGAGAGGAAAGGAACTCTCCCCCCTATATTGATCAATCCAATTAGGGATTAAAGTATGCTTGAATCAGCTAGTACTTCAATTCCATATGAATCGTGTAGTTCACCAACGCCATAAACAGCGGTAGCAACAATTTCAGTTCCTCTAATTGAAGCATCTCTTTGTGTTTCAATTTTGATGTCCTGTAGCATAGCTAAGCCAAGTGCGTCTTTGTGGAATAATCCACCTTTAAAGTCACCAGTTGTACCAGTGTTAGCCATATTTGAGCTTTCATAAACATTTACTCCTGCAAGTTGCCCTACAAAACCTGTTCTTAATGCTTCGTTAGCAACATCAGTTGGGTTAGGGTTTGCAAATGTATTTGTCATATTAGCTTTTAGGTCATAAGCAACAGCAGGGTGTAGCACACAAGCCATATCGTTGCTTGGTACACCTGATTGTTTTAGCTTAGATACTGCTTCAAAGATTTTCGCAACAGTAATAGCCGCATCAGCCGCACCTACTGCACCAGAAAAACCATCAAATAAAGCCATTAGATCAGCGTCCATTTTTCTAGCGATACCCTCGCCAAATAATTTTCCTAAATCTTTAACAACATCTGATTCTGATGTATTAACAGCCATATCAGTTACAGTAGTCATTACGCCTACTTCTGCTACAGTTAAATCTGCTTTACTTGTTGAAATAGCAGTATTAGCTAGGTCAGTTGCTTCTGCAACAGCCGCCGCCGCAACTACTGGGTAGATTGGTACTTGTATCACTTTACCTGAATTTTTTGGTAAAGCATAATTTCTTACAAGTGGTCTCATTATTGATGCTTCAGAAGCTACAAATAGAGCCTCTGCAATCATCGGTACTATCAAATCATCTAAGGTCGATAGCGTTGTTTCGTTAGCCATAATTATTCTCCTTTATGGGTGTATTGTTAATAGTTCTTCATTTTTTCCTTACGATATTCAGCGTACTTTGCCTTATCCTCAGGATTATTCATATTTAGTTCCGCCAAGTTTAAAGGTTTGGGCGTTTCACCACCAACACTCGATTTAGACCCTGCACCGCTAGGCGTTGCATTTCTAAAGTGAGGATTGTCATCTAAAAAGTTTCCTACATACTCGTTTATGCTTAATAGTTCACCATTGCCATTATACATTGGAGCATTATTATCTCCGATAATTTCAGGGTTGCCATCAGCACCTAGTTGTACTTTACTTTTTAACAAATTAACAACTTGATCAGGTTTAATAGCTTGATATTCACTAGCCACCTTAATCAATGCGTCATCAATTCGTACTTTTTGTAACTCGGCTTTGTATTGTGAAATTTCTGCTTCTTTTTTAGAAACAGTTTCCTTTAATACTTTATCAAATTCACCTCGTTGTTTTTGCATATCTAACTCTTTAGCTTCTTTTTCTTCTAAGAGTTGTCTTGCTTCGTCAGGGTCAATGCCATTAAATCTTTTCTCAATTTTAGCTCGTTCCCTCGCAAGTCGTTTTTCAAGTATCTTATCAAATTCCGATTGAGGAACCATTTTTTCTTGTGTTTCAACTTCCTGTATTGTTTCTAGAGATTCAGTATTCTCGATCTCCGTTTTTTGCTCGTCAGCCATAGTAGTTATTCTCCTATATTATAAGATTGCCATTATTATCATACCAACTTGGGTCGGTAGGTTGTAGATGATGGCGGCAATTATATCCACCTCTACTTGTGAAAGGATCAGTCGTTGATTTACCTTTCCAAATTTCAGAACTCCACTTATCTCTAAGTTTATCTTCTGAAAATATTTTACCTCTATTGGCTATACAAAATGGTCTACTATCACCAATTATATCTCCATAATATAGGTAGTTTGTAAGTCCTGCTTCCGTAGCTTTCGCTTTGGTAAACTGACCATCAAATTCCATTAAACTGTCGTGTGCTAATTGCTTTGCGTATCTTCTCATATTATTTCCAACACGATCTGCACCATAAAATGTGTGTAATCGTTCTATCGCTTTTGCTTTGGCAACTTCATCAGTCGTAGAGGCGACAAACTCTACTAATTCGTTAATCTCATCAACATCAGCTTTAATATATACGCCATTAATTTTTTGCTGTAATGTCTTAACAGTATCATTAAGTGATTTACCTGTTATTGTCGAGGAATAAACTTCATCAGCTAATGCGTTTACTGTTTCAGCGCCAATGTTTAAGAAACCATTAAATTTAACACGCTTTAGGTTAGTTATAGTCTCAATATCCAATTCAGTTAGTGTTTTAAACTTAGCAGGTATTGGTAACACTTTCATATTCTCGACAATACGCTTTGCCACTCTATCGTATTCTCTTACAGTACCATCAGCCCATAATGTGTAGTGTTTATCAATTACTGCTTTTAATTTAGGTCTAATCTCTACTGCTAATCTAGCTTCAAATAGTTTACCCTCTCTTATGGGTAATTCACTTGCTACCTTTACAACTTCTCTTTCAAGATTTTCCAAAGCTATGTTTAATCTTTGCGTGTGTAATAACTCAATATCATCAACAAGGTTTTCTCTTAGCTGTGCAAGTTCTTCTATTTTATCCATTATCTTTTTTATCTAATTGTTTCCAAAATTCGTCTAATGCATTGTGTTCGCAGTTAGCACATTTACAAGTTGCACATACACCATTATTACCACAATGACATTCGTGTTCGCAATGTTTACATAGCATAATTTACTCCCCAATAATTTTATCTAAGTGTCTTACTCCTGTCTTATCTGTTACCATAACACCTTTTTCTAAAGTACAGGTGTACTGGACTTGCGTTCCTGCTGTTCTCTCTGCTACTCTTTTTCCCTCTAAACAAACTGATAAACTTGGTTGATGATACCAACCATCTAATCTCTTATTATCGCCCTCTAAAATATACATAGACAATACAAACACCATTTCAATCATCAGTGGCTTCCGTTTCCTCTTAATTTATCTACTAATGATTCAAGATCAATAATGCGTTCTTCTAAGAATTGCACTTGCATATCTACTCTTTGTATTTGTGGCATTTCTTCTTCTACATTGCTTTTAAGTTTATCTTGATCTTTGGCAAGGTACTCTAATAACATAAATTGTTCTTGATCTATTGGTTTCTGTGTACTTGCTTCTAGTAAATCTTGTTGCATTAACTGTAACTCAACTTCAATAATATTTAAGCGTTCAATAACTCCAAATGCAAAATATACTCCAACCGCTACACTTCCAATAATAGACAATAAGTTTTTCATTGGCATACTTACAGGAGTATCTTCTGATATTTTCATTTTATTAATTACTTAATAGTGGATTGTCGTTTGCTACTTGTACTTCTCTAATTTTAGCTTCTAGGTATTCAATAGCCTTACCATTAATCTTAATGTCAGCCTTGTTACCCTCTATTGATTTATTTACATCAGTTAAATCAACTTCACTATTAATAATATATTCTCTATTTTCTAATTGGGCTATGCGATTATTAAACTCACCCCACGCCATAAAGCCACCACCAATAATTCCAATAACCCCAATTAATGAGGCATAAGAACTTAACTTAGATACCATTCCTTGCATTGATTAACTCCCTTAATTCATTGTATTTAGTATTAACTTCTGTCCTAGCGTTGTTTAATTCTATTGTGTGTTTAACAACAGGATCATCAGCACTAAGTGAAACTTGATTAGTATATATATCTCTATCATAACCAACTAAGGCTATTTGCTTAAAAAAATCTTTATTGCCATCAGGCAACTGCTCAATATTAAATATAGCTTGATTAATGTTAGCGTAACTAGAAATATCAACTTGATTAGCTTTCATTTCTCTACTAACCAACTCACTAACTACTGTAAGTGTTGCTTCTATTTTTTGTAGTTCGTTATCTATCTTGCTATCTATATATTCTTCCATTGCAACCATCTTCGGATTAACGTCAGTAGTTTCTTCTACTGTTTCCTCTGCTACCTCTACTTCTTCTTCTTTAACTTCTTCTTCGACAGCTTCTTCTTCAATAATTTCTTCTTCAATGGTTTCTTCTTTGATTTCTTCTGTACTTTCGTCTGACACTGACACTGCGGATTCTTCTTGCACGGGCATTGTTTCTTCTCCAACAACTTCTCCATTATCCAGTTCAGGCTCTTGCTCAACCATTGCCACTTCTTCTGTAGGTAATTCTTCATTAGTATTGGTTTCCAATTCGGGTACATCATTCGTTGCTGTTTCCATAACAGGCTCAGTATCGTATGCATCTATTAATTCTTCCGTTGTAATTTCTTCTTCAATCACAGTTGTTTCAACAGGTACAGTTAAGACTGGCACTGTGTCTACATCAGGAAGCATAACAACTGTTTCTACACTTATTATTTCAGGCTCATCAACTTCTATAGTTTCAGGTATATAAGTTATTACTGGCAAGTCTATTTCAGGTGTTTCTATATCTTCAATTATAACTAATAAATCATCTTCTATATTTACAATAGTTTCTGCTATATCCGCAACTGCTTGAGGACAAGTACTAGGTGTAAACTCCCAACAAAACTTAACTGTAGTATTAGTAGCCTCTGTTAGTGTCGTGTAGTCTAGTATTAAACTCGGATCAGTTACATCAACCCCACTATGATAATTATTCCAATTACCTGCTGATTGCTCTACATCAAAATCAAACCTAGCTGTTAATGTTCCGTGAGTGTATTCAGCGTTAGGTGTAACAATTAGTGTATTACCATAGTTATTAAATTGATAATTAGCATTAGTCGTATCAGTCAATAATAGCGTTTGTGTAGTCGTATCACCATTACCACTTACTGCTTTTTGCGTCATAGTAACTGTCGATTGCCACTTATTCCACCATCTTATGTCAGCAGTAAAATTACTTGTGAAACCTTGTCTTAATTCATTAATAGTCATTAGGTCTATGCTGTTAATTGTAGTCTCAGCATATTTACCATCTTTACCTGTTAGGTAAGTTGATTCATTTAGATCAGAACTGTCAGGAAACATAGTTCCATTCCAAGTACCATCATTAAAAGTCTGTGATATTAAATTAGTTGTCGTGGTTGTCGTGCCTGTACTGTAAGTTGTAGTACAAGTCTGATCTCCAATATTGGGAACATCTTGCAAACAAATAGTCTCGGCTTTACTCGTTGCCGAGCTTAACAGTACCCCCACTATAAGTAATAGCTTGATCTTCCCCATCTAAATCCTCTAATATTTCGTTATCTACTTTTTCTATAATTCTTAAATTCTTTGTATATTCTTCGTAATCAGGTCGTAACATTCCGTACTTTTCCCATTCAGCTTTAGCCTCTAGCCCTATCTTAGAATCATAAGGGCAATAACTTCCTGCGTGGTGCATTGCTTCAAACACCATAGGATTTTGGCAAAGTAAACTTATACTCGCAACTTTCATACCCATATCGTATAATGCCTTTGCGAGTTTTAATCTTTCGCAATTTAAATCTCTTTTATAAGTACCAATACTTGCCGAGAATGAAAAACTAGAGCCACCAACTCCAACACCTATCGTACAAACATCTTGGCTCATATTACTTAGAGCAGGTGCATTAGCTGTACTTACAACTCTTGAATCACCTTGATATGCGTTAGTGGTGTTAGTTGTTGTCGTGTTACTTGAACTACCATCTTGAAAGTTGGTCGTAGCAGTTGATGAATACCCACCTGTAATCGCAGTGTTCGAGCCTGTAGAATTTACTTGGTCATTAGTAGTCGAGCCACTTGAGGTAACATCAGCCATAGCAGAATCCATTAAGACACTAAATACCCATAACACCCCTACCATTAGGAATGTGATCAAAACTATATTTTTCATTATTCTTCCTCAGCTACTTCGGCTTGAGTTTGTGCATTTTCAAATACACCAACCTCAGTTTGGGCTTCAATCTCGTCATTAATAGTTTTAATAACTATATCATCATCAATAACCGCACCGACAATTTGTTTATCAATCTCTTTACTGAATGTGCTTGATCTAACGCCACTTGCTTTAGCTTGTTGTAAGTATTGTAGATCAGAAGCATAATCTCGTAAGTTAAATGATTCAGGGTAATCAATAACCCCATCAAATACCTTACCTTGCCACTTAGCAAATAAAGTCCATATATGTTCTTCTGCGTTTTCCAATAAATCAGCTTTTTCACTTAATACTGAGTTAAGGTTTTCAAATTCTGTTTGTAGCGCTATACCACTAGACACTTGCGTTTTAGTTTGTCTAACTCCTGACATATGCGTTGCTCTATCTATCATTTCTATTTTCTGTTCAATAGATGATCTAATCTCACTTAAATTAGAGCCACTTGGTTGTAATAAAAATGGTTTTAAACCGCTGTCTAAATCGTCAGGCATATTTACAATAGCACCTGCACCTGCACTTGCCTCAACACCTTGTGTTTTAACTAAACTTGGGTGATTAGATAATCTGATTAACTGTTCCATTTCAGATAGCTCGTTATAAATAGACTGTTGCAATAAAGCCACATCTGTCAAATCACTAATCCCAACACCCTTACGAGGTGATCTCTTGTTGTATAAACATACCGCAGGTATCTCACCTAATTGATTAGGCTTAGTTTCTAAAACTCTTAATTTACCTCGTTCAGGTACAAATACATAAGATATATCTTGCGGCGTCCATATTCTAAAATATGTGCCATCAGAAGTTCTTTCCTCTCTGACCTTTAAATAATCCAATACATAACGCCCACTAATTGCTCTTGAATAATGCCAGTCCATAACATTATCAGGTGTTACCATAGTTAAATAAGGTCTTATATCCTGACCTAATTCATCTGCTCTAGTCTGTGCGTTGCTCTCAGGCTTATCAACAAATATCCATACATTGCCATATACACCACTATAAGTCTGTGCGTTCTTCATAAACGCATTGAAGTTCTGTCCGTCTAAATCGGTATCATCTAAGAATGATTCTAAACTAGGCTCTGTAGATAATGTGCCATAATCTCTTGTTGGTGGTACTCTGAATAAGAAACTAGAATATATGCTTATGATATTACGACTATGATTGTCTATAGGCGTATAATTAACTCTATTTTGGTATTCTAAATCTAATTCTAATGCGTATTCGTGTAAAAAACTACCTGATCGGTATTCTTCTCCACCCAAGTATGATCTTAAATAAAAATTCCATCTTTGAATCATTAAGTCATAATTATCGTGTCTAGCTTCCATAAAATCTTTACTGTGGATTAAAGATTCCATATTGCTTTCATTCGTTATATAAGTTCCCATTATTTAACACTCCATCTAGTAGGTAATTCTTTGTTATAATTTTTCCTTATAGGGAACAGATAATCAACCGCATAGCCTAATGCGTCGTTCATATGGTCAAAACCGCTATCCTTGTCAGGTTGCGTAGTTCCCTCTTTGTAAAGGTGTCTTTCCAAGCCTCTAATAATGTTTTTACATTTGGGGTTTATAAATAACATTCTTTGCTCGTTTGTATTCTTTAGCCTCGAATTAACAGCGTTTATTCTGTCTCTTATCTGAGGGTGTGCGTTCTTAACTCGTACAGTTAGTCCTGCGTTCTGTAATATCGTTAAATCAGTTCTACCACCTGCTGATGTCTTGCGTTGTCTACAGGCAGGATCAGGATATACAATGATCTTCCGTTCAGGATATCTTGCTTCTATTTCCTTAACTAATTCTTCTGTGTTAGATGAGTATATTATGATCTCATCAATAAAATTGATAACATTATTTTCTATTTGAAATATTGCGGCACTCATTGGATCAATGTTAAAATCCATACCTATATGCAATGTCGTGTTGTTGTCCTTTACAGTCTTAACATTATCTTCTCTGTTAAAATTGTAATATATAGCACCTGAATAAGTCTCAAAGGTTGCTTCATATTCCTGTCTAAATGTTCTCTCGTCTAGGTCAGCTTTTGCCGCTTCTACTTCGTCTGAATCTACTTGCTCTCCCTGTAGGGTAGTGAATTGCCAAGATTCCCAGTCTTTATCTTCCTTACCTTTCATATAAAGGTCATAAGCCCAATTACCATAACCTCTAGGTGTACCACAGGCAAAGAAATCACCTTTGGTATCAGATAAGGTAGCTCTCAACACCGAGTAATACGCTTCACTTGGTATGTCAGCAAACTCATCTAAGACTAGAAAGTTTAGTCCAACACCTCTTAACTGGTCATAAGATCGGTCTGAGCCTCGTAAAGATATTTCAGAATTGTTATGTAATCTAAGGGTTAAATCTGTTTCGTTTATGTAGCTGACTAAATCGTTGTCTATTGCGACCTCTTTTAACTTAGCCCAACATATCTGCTTGGCTTGTCGATAGGTTGGTGCTACATACCATACTTTTTGTTTAGGCTTCTTACAGGCAAAGTTTAAGAGTTCACCAATAGCAATAAAAGTCTTACCAAATCTACGCCCTGTAATTAGAACTCTATTCCGTGCTGTGGACTGTGTTACTTGTTTCTGCGGACTTGTTAAGGGCATTTATTTTTATTTTTATATTAACTTTGCGACCTGCGTAATTACTATTAAATATATATTCTTTTTCCTCAGTATCTTTTAAAGCGTTTATGGATTGATTTAAGAATTTATTTAACTCGTCATTCATACTTTAAAACCTTTTTTCCAAGCCTGTAAACTCCAATAAGCAGGACTTAAATTCTTTTGTCCCTTAACTCGTTTTAGCACACCACCCATTCTAGCGTCAAATGATCTTTTTCTAGCAGGTATGTTCTTCTTAATGCTCATTTCCTTAGATCCGAAATTAACTTTCTTTACATTACCAGTTGATCTATCTTTTACAAAGACCTTAAACTTTTTAACATCACCACGACTAGGTTTGTTTAGTTTAACTGTTCTACCCTGATATTTAGCCATTATTTCTTTTTAGGTTTATATTTCTTTATTGCCTGACTGATAAAGATATTCTTATATAGAGATACCCCTTTACCAAACTTACGATCTGCTTGTGATTTAGCAGACTTATAAGCCTTAGTTTTCTTATTAAAAGATTTAACTTTACCTAAACTCTTAGGTCGTTTCTTTTCAAATATTTCTTTTTTCTTTTTTGCCATATTGACCTTTAAATTGTGTTTACTTGGCAACCCCAAGCGTGTAAATAATTCTTATTATGTTTAGTAACTTTTCCAGTAATATATCCGCTGTCATCATAAGTATTTACATACTGTATTATGTTATCAGCTTCCAATCTTTCGTATAGGTTATCGCAAGTCAATCCATCAGGTACTTGATAAGCTATAGTTCCAGTAGATAGGTACAATACCAATAAAAGATTAGCCATAAGTAAAGTTTATAACCTTTTCGTTATTATCATTCAAGGTCATATCTTTCTTAGCCCATCTATCAGGGAATCTTCTCTCTAGTACCCAAGCCTTAGACTGCCAAGACTTATCTTTCATTATGAAATCTAAACAATACATCTGACATTCTGACTGAGCCTTTTTTATATTGTGTAAAAAGTGTAAAAATTTTTTTCTTTCAGCTTCTATTTTTATCTCATCAGTGTTTTTATTTATCCAATTATAGTAGGTTTTCTTAGTAATACCTGCATAATCACAGGCGTCCTCTATAGTTAGTCCTCTTTCTATAGCTTGTGTAAGCCTTTGTTGAATGTCGTCTTGTAATTTTGTTTTTCTTCCCATTTTACCCTCTTTTGTTTGAGTACCTGCTTATGCAGTATTAATTTAAGTTTTGTAACTTCCACCTGACATAATCAGGGTTATTTTTTTCTATTTCCGTATAGTGTGTTGCCATACTATTGACAACATCTTCTTCACCCTTGCCCTCTAGTTGTCTAACATAATAGATAGCGTGTAATAATTCGTGTTTTACAAGGTCTACAGCTATTGAGCCACCTTGTAGTATAATATCTTGATCTAAGTATATTCTCATACTGCGAGAATGAAACGAGCCTTGTTGTTCTGCACATTCTTCTGATATTTCGCTTGGTATCTGTTCTAAGGTTATTCTATAATGAGATAACCTAATAAACTCAGGTAATTCAACCTTTTTATACTTCTTCTCCATAGCGACTTTCACAATAAAATTCAAAACCTGTCATTTGATCTTTAAAAGTTTCTAAATGTGGTGTTAGTAATTTAACCTTGTTATCAGCAATATATTGATGGCACGACCAAGTGTCGTTAAATGATTTTAATTTGTATTCTCTAGTGAACTGTTCGCCTGTATTAAAAGTTAGTAATATTGTGATAACAAAGAACATTATTTATTTTTTTTCTTTTTCTTCTTCTTCATTGGTGGTCTACCGACTTTAGATCCATATGTACCTTTACCTCTTGGCATAATAAACTCCCTCTTTTCAATGATTTAAACTTATATACGAATACACGAATGGTATTCTAGTAAGTTATACCATTTACTGTTTACAAAAGTCAATATGTTTGATCAAAAAACTTTTGTGCTTCGTCTATGGCTTCTCTAAATCTCTTTCCAAGATACACTCGGTCTACTTGATGAATGGTAGCTGTTTCTTTTATGGTGTAATCTTCTACACAAATATTATACACCAATCCAAATGATTTATCGCCTAGCCAAGTATGTAAGCGTGATAATTTATAGATAGCGTCTATACGATCAGTTGCCATATCATTCCAACCAGTTATATCGCCTATTTTATTAAAGTTAGAAGTATAACTACCTATGCGGCTTTTCTCCCATAATCTGCGAACTCTTAAGGCGGTGTAATATTGTTGTATATTTACAACTTTTTTAGACCGCAATATATCCAAAGAAGATTCAGATATATTAATCATTACGACTTTACCTTGTCCTTTGGCTTTTTCTTCCTTAGTACCAATAAACTTCGGCTTAATGTTTCTGCGATCTTCTTTCTTTAAATACTCCATACACAAAGTGTACTGTATTCGTTCTTGTTTTTCTATTTAATTTTATCACCATTGCGTTTACTAAACTTAAGATATTGTTTTCCATCAGAATATTCTATCTCCGCCCAAGTCTCAGCAACCATTTTAAAACCTTGCGGCACTCGATCAGGGTAAGTTTCTCTAAAGTATTCGTCTGAGGATTTTACAGGTAACTTAACAACTGTATCATCATCTTCCCATCTTTCTTGTGATAGGTAGGTTGAAAAATGCGGAATAAACTCAGGACTAGATGCCTTATCAACAATTCTATTATATTTTTCAATAAGAATATTAGCATCAACTTTGTTTTTAATGTTTCTATATTTTTGTAATGCAACTTTCTTACTTCCCCTCTTAGCCTTTAAACTACTCCATATCGTGTTAAATTCATCTATATATATTATATCTTTATTTATTATTTTATTATGTTTATTGCCACGAGGTTCGCCATTTGATTTGCCATAACCATCTTGGTAATCATCATAATTGACTATTTTTATAGTGTTTGGAAAGTCTGCTGATTTGCCCTGTGATTTGCCGAATGATATGCTGTTAAATTTAACTAATTTATCTAAATAATGGCGTGTTTTAGATTGTGTCCAACCCCACGCCTCAGCCATATACGATACTGAATGACAAAGTTCCCCTCGTTGTAATTTTATTGTTTGTGTACCAATGGAAAAATCTCTTTCAGCAAAACTAGCTTCTAGCAGTAACCACAACCAAGCGCCAACTTCACAAAAAGTTCTATCTCGTTTATTTAGCGCAGGGTGATTTAATATTGCCCTATTGATCTTTATATATCCTTGCATAAGTCTTAGCCCTTTCTTCGAGTTGTTTTATTACAACTTCATTATTAACTTTCTTACAAGGTGACATTATTACTAAATCTTTCGCATATGTAAAAGGATTAATATTAAATAATGCATAAAAACTTTGCTCCCCAATATCGGTTTGCATTTTATGGTATTGGTGAATAAAGGGTAGTGTGTAATAATCACTCGGCTTTAAACCTGTACCGCCATCACTTAGTATTCTTATATGACACGCTTGGCTTGGTTCTTGGTTAGATATGTAGCAAGGTAGTGATCTTATGTAGTTTAAATGCTTCGTTGAACGAATGATATTTTTCATAAAAATAGTAGGGTAGCTAAAATGAAAGGGCGAATTTTCGGAGGTCAGCTACCCTGTAACCTTTATAAACTCCCAAAAAACAAAGTCAATATTAGGTGTTTACAAGATATCAATAATAGTTAGTATATACCTATAAACAATAACAAAGGGCGAAACAATGACAACATTAACTAAACTAGAAAAAGATTTGTTAGAAAATATTTTAACTTTAGATCTAGCAGATAATACTAATAATTTTGTTTTTAAACAATTAAAACCTATTGCTAAAAAATTAGGTTGGACTAAAAATAAAACGAAAGGTGTAGTTGGCTCATTAATAAAAAAAGATATTATGTATGCTGAAGATGCTGATTTTTTAGGTTTTGACGGAAACATTTTTTATTTTAGTATGCCTGTTAGTTCTGATGATTTTGAAGAATATGAGTTAATAAATACAGTAGAAAAAATGGAAAAATATCTAACAGAAAGGGAGGAGGCATAAGCCTCCCCCTAGAAAGGGCGTAACAATGATTGAAGAAATAGAACATTTAAAAAATCTAAAAGATCAGAAAAAAGAATATCAAAAAACTATAAATTTAGGAATAGAATTTCCTAATGGTTTTAACTCTAAGGGTGAGCCTGAAACAAATATTCAGGTTGCTAAAAAAAGAGTTATTAGTTTAAGTGAAGAAATAAATGATTTAGAAAATAGAGGGGGTTTCAATGATGACTAAAAGTGAAGAAGAAAGATTAATTAAAACACATAAGAAGTTTAAGTATAGAGTTAATGACAATCATATAGAAAACTTTCAAAGATGGTATCGTTGGAATAATGACGAAAAGAAAGAAATGAATCTAAAACCATATACTGAAAAAGAAGCAAGATTAGTTTGGGAAGAAACTATATTTCCTAAATTTGATATAGAGGGAACAGGAGCAGATTATGAGTAGAGTAGTATTAACCAAAAAAATGTTAGAAATGATATTTACTGGTATTGACGATAGAATAATGATTCTTAATGATGAATTATCACATATAAGTTTTAATTCTGTAACTGATTGTGATCCACCTTATAAAGAAGATAAAAAAAGGTGTGAAGCTGATATGAAACTTTGCAACAAAGTTAATGATTGGGTTTTTGCAATAAGACATAAACGAGGTTATTATGAGAAGTAAAGTTTACTATGATCCTATGTATGAGATCGACCAAGACAAAGACCAAAGAACAGTAAAAGAATATTTACAATTTTTTAATTTAATAACTAAACTGATAAGGAGTTTATAATGCACCCTAAAGATCCAAGACAACACGGGTGGAAGTATAAATCATTTAATTATAATGATATACAACACGCAGAAGTAAAAGCTGATCTAAACTTTATTACCAAAGTAACAGGTGGTAAGGAAAAGATCATAGTTAAAAACTTAATTAATCAAGAAAGAAAGAGGTTAGAAAATGAACAGGGCGATCATAATATTAATACTGCTTAGTCTTACCGCTTGTGCCAGTACCCCTATAATCGACAGTAGAGGTGGTAGCGGCAACATAGCTCACGACGCAGAACGACAACACGACGACTTATATACTTGTTTAGCCATAGCTGATGATAATACTAATGATTTATTAGAGGTTACTAAGAAAGGTTATAATTGGGTGTTAAGACCTAGAACATTATGGTTAATGCCTAAGTTAAAAGATAAGAAAAAAGAAATTATAGAAAATTGTATGAAAGGCAGAGGATTTAGTATCCTCAGTTGGAAATAATTATGAATGATAGAAAATATTTATATTGCAAAGAATGTGATGAGCCTTGTAAGCACGACGAGATTAGTCAAGATATGGTCTGTATAGATTGTACTGATTTAATCTGTGAACTTGGAGATAATGAAGATGTTTAAGCACGGATATATACTAAAAGAATACAAATTCACTAGACGACAATATAAAGCATTTATTAAGTGGATTAATGGTGAAGAATTAGATAGTTTTGATAAAGGCGGTCTAAAGGGTGCTAAACAAAAAATAAAAGAGGGCGATAACAATGAAGAATAAATACTTTACTCCTTTTGGGAGATTAATGATGGCTATAATTATTATACTTATAGTCGTAATAACAATGGTGCTTATATGAGCTTACTAGGCAACTATAAACACTCAGCCAGTAGTGGCTCTAAGGTAAAAAATGTACCACAATTATTTGTAGCTGATAAAATCTTTAAACTTAGACAACCATATGGTGATGCCGCCAAGCGCGGAAATTGTAGCGAGGCTCTAGGCTATTATATCTTAGCTAAAGACCCCACTAGAGAACAAGCCATAGATTATGCTACTAAGAAATGGAAAAAAATAGGTGGTGTAAGCAATACTGAATTACAGTTTGCTATAGAGTGTGGTTTTAGAATGGCTGATAAATTACAATCTATGCAATTAGCTCGACCTGATAAGTACCAAGAAAGAGTATTTGGTAAGGGTGCTGATTTTGGCTTAAAAAGAGATATACACGGATTTTTGGATTTTAGTTATTTTAAAAAAGTACCTAAACCGATTGTAACCGATATTAAGACAACAAAACGAGTGCCGAGTAGTTTAGAAACCTGCTCATATGACCATATACTACAACAGGCACTTTATTGGAAATTAACTGGAGAAAATAGACAATTTGCTCTATTGTATGTATCAGATAAGAAAACTAATTATCTATTGATACCTGAGGCGAAACTTAAAGAGGCGTGGGAAATAATGAAATTTAATTTACAACTAATTGAAAGACTTGATGAAAAATGTAAGTCAAAAGCCGATTGGTTATTATCATTCCCATACCCTGATTTAAGTAGCTTCTATTTTTCAGATAAGGAGTTTAAACAACAAATAACAAATCTATACAAAGGAGTAATAGAAAATGAATAATATAATACAATGTCAGGTTAAACAAATTGAGCCTGTAAATAACTACGGAAAAATAAAGGTACATCTTTTACCATTAGAAGAAAATGAATCTATAAAAAGTTCAAATGGTTTTAAACAAGATAGCAATACTTTTAGTATTAATTGGAAAGAGCAAGAAGCAATACCTGACTGGTTAGTAGAGGGCAATCAAATTAAAATGCCATTTAAAATCTATATGGACTACGCCATCTACGATCAGTTTTCAAAAATTGGTGTACAAGTGTTAGGTGAATCTAATGCTGTAGCTGATATTAAAAAGGCTTTTCCTGACGCAACACTTGAAGAACTACCTGATAGTCTTGATGAAGAAGAAACTGACTTTAACTTTGGTGCTAATAAATTGAATGGTCATTCAGACGATCCAGTACAAGCTAAGATAAATAATTATGCTGATCTGTATGCGAAGATATTTGCAACTATACATAAGCACGAATATTTACAAAAGTTAGATACAGGCTTGAAGAAAGACATAGCAACAAGTTTCTTTATCCAACTAAATAGATAAGGAGTTTATGAGAGGTTAGTTACTCCCCCCAGTTAGATTTGCTAACCTCTCGCCCATTATGAATACACTACAAGAATTAAATGAACTAAAAGAAGAAACTCGTATTCTTAGCAAGAACGCTAGGGACGCTAAAGCAGGTGTAGATTCTTTATTACGACAGCGTGAAAGATTAAAGGCTAGGCTATTTAATAAGCATAGATTTAATGCAACTGTTAAAGACGCTGAAATGAAAGCTAAAGCTGATACTGAGTTAGCTGAGTTTGATAAATTACTCGATGCCGCAGAACTAGAGTTTAGTGATAAGTGGTCAGAATACGAAACGCATAAAATCCATATAGAATTATTACGAGGTTACAATTCAACTAAGAGGGCTGAGTTACAGCAAGGCATATGATAGATAATGAATTAAAAGTTATTGAAGTTTTAAATCAAGCCAAGTTTAAGCTAAGTCCGTTAAAGTTAAAAACAGATGACCAATATTCATTCAATGACGCATATAATAAAAACATCATAGCAGAACTAAAACACCGCCAATTCGTCTTAGGAACTTATCCTGATTATATGTTGGAGAAAGATAAGTATATGCGGCTAATGGATATAGCCTGTGCCACTCGTAGGGTTGCGTATTATGTTAATTCATTCGATTCAGGGGAGATTGTGGCTTGGTCTTTACAAGGATTGCATAGACAAGGTGGGTTAAATTGGGAAAAGAGATTGTGTCCTAAGACTACTGAATTTGAGGACAATGATAAAATAGAAAAAACTGTAGCTTTTTTAAGCCTAGATCACGCCTCATTATGGGGTAATTTACCTAAATCGATTTAAAGGCGTCAAACTTGCATAAATACGCAATAGTGGGTTGTAAGGTCTGCCAGTATCAATAATCTTTATATAGCCCTATATGAGCCTTATATGGCGTTCTAATTATGGAACATTAGAGGAACATTAGTAAAAATAATTAAAAATAATGTTTTTTATGTTTGTAGATATTAACAAATGTTGATATGGTTATTACATAAACAAACGAAAGGCGAATAAAATGACAACAATAACTAAACTAGAAAAAAACTTAATAGAAGAAGCTATCAAAGGTACTGATGGATCTAACTCTTTTTTATTTTCAACTGCTTTACAAATTGGAAATAAATTAGGTTGGACTACTAACCAAACTAAAGGTGTATATGGATCATTAGAAAAGAAAAATATAATTTCAATGACTGATTGTATGCTTGAGGGTGGTATCGGTCAATCTGATGAAAGAATAGCATATTGGTCTATGAATGTTCAGAGTGATGACGGAGAAAAATTTGAGCCTTACAAAGACACAATAGAAAAAATGGAAAAATACTTAACAGAAAGGGGGGTGGCGTAAGCCACCCTGAAAGGGCGAATAATGGAAGCAATGTTATATTATGTGTTACTACCATTTCTAGGATTACTTAGTGTAGTCCTAGCGGTGTTATATATTAAAATGTTTAAAGAAGAATTTGGGGAGTTATAAAATGGATAAAGTAATCGAAAGAGTAAAAGTATTAGTAAAAAACTTAAATCAATATCACAATGAAAATGATTATGGTTTAGGTATGTACAAAAATACTTATAGAGTAAAAGATAATTATGTAGTGATTTTAGAAGAACACAAACATAATAGTTCTAATAAATCTGTATGGGGTTACGTTTGGTATAATGGCGACATCACACAACAACCCAATATGAAATCTAAAGATGGTAATGTATTTAAAGAATATTTAATAGATAGTGATAGAATACATAACCCTAATTAATAGTCCTAAAAAAAGTGTATTTAGTGACTATAATAAATCTAAATTAATTATAATATTTGCATATGAAAGGGGGTGAAAATATGACTGCACTATATGAAAATGCGATTGTTGAATTTGTTAATCAACCTAAACTATTTAAAGGACAGGCAATAGTTTCAACAGTTGGTGAAAAATTTGTTTGGTGTGATTGGCATTATGGTTTTGGAATGGTAAATAAAAAAGACCTTAAAGTTGCTGATGACCAAAGCAAAGTAATTTATAAAAGATAATTAATTAATTGTTAATTCGTGGCTCTTGGTTGAGAAGTTCTTAGCCAAGAGTTCACTATCTTTTACCTCTCGATATTCATAAAAACAATCTAACTCAACTTTCTCTGCATAGATATTATCTTTGTTATCTTTAATTAAGCGTTCTAAATTTATAGTCCGTTCTAATGTAGGGTAATAATCTAACACTTGGTATTGAGCCACCACTTCATTTAAGATTGTTATGGTTAAAAGGGATTCAACTAAAGTAAAGATATTTGCAGGGTGGTGTAATACCACCTTTATCTTTTTCATTTTTTCTTAAATATGTCTGCACCTTTCAAACCATAGATACTAGCTACTACACCAATAAACAATGATTGATACCAAAAGGGCAAATTAGAAAACTTATCAAAGAATATATCTAGCTTTTGTTGTATGTTTGGATCATCTGAAAACACCGACCATATTAATAATAACACAGGTGCAGATACTAGAATCAAAACAAACTCATCTTTCCAACCCTTGTCATTAGATTGTCTTACCGCCGCTTGATACTCAACTTCGCCATTCGCCATTTTTTGTGCGTGTAATAACTCAGCATCAGACATAAGTATCTTGGCTTTTTGTTTATTAGCAAATATTGAAGCACCTGTTTTTAAAACTGTCGGTAAAAGTGATAACCACATTATTTTATATTCCTTATAAGTGTTGAAAGTTCATAAGCTCTAGCAGGGGTTTGTTTAGCCCATCTACTGTCTATCATTTCATCTGCGGCTTTACTGTAATCTTCTTCCTGTAAGCCCTCTATAAACTTTATAAATTTCTTTAATCTTGGCAATCCTAATTGAAAAGCCATTTCTATTAATACTGATTCAACCATAGGATCGTATGGTATGTCTTTATCTTCAATTAAATCGTGGGCGTCATTAAATGCTATGTTATAATCTTCTTCAAATAATTTATTAATTACTTCCATTGGGTATGTAACACCCTCTTCAAAATTATCTTTAGCTGTTAAGAGGTGTCCGATTCCGAGAGTTTTTAGCCCCAAGGAATCAGAATACACCTCCATAATTATTCCCTCGTGGGATTTTATTCTTTGTTTAGTGTCAATCATTAGAATATAACGATTGCTCCTATTGCTACTACTGCAACTATCCAAAGTGAAACTTTAATTAAAGCTACTTCTCTTACTCTTTTTAGTATTTCCATAATGTACTCCTATTTGATTTTTCGGTATGGGTCGGTGTTTAACCTAACAGCATTTTCAGGCTGTTTATTATCAATAATATCTTCAAGATTTTTTTTTATATAGTGAAGTACATTACCAACAATGCTTTCTTTTGTGTGATCTTCTACGATCTCATCAAAGGTATCTCTATTTTTTAAATTACGAGTTATTGATCTACAATGTGCTTGAGTTTCTCTATCTAGTTTTTGATCATAAGGTTTTAAAGGAACATTTAAATATAGTGGTTTTATCTCATCATTTATTATGCCTAAACCAATAATAGAAAATGCTCTGTGATCATCAATCTGTAATCTTTCAATTCTGCAAGGCATACGATTTGGTGTGCCATCTATATAATTATTTTTTGTCATTTTTTATCGCCTCTCGTTTAAGTTCTAAACAATGAATAGCTTTGTCTATATTTTCAATGGGATCACCTTTTTCTCTTATGACATACTGAATAATATCTCCGTCTATTTTAGAAATATTATTTTGTATAAAAAAATCCATTGGTTGTATTTTAAAGTCTAGGTAATGTTTACCTGCTACTTGTTTTTTAAAAGCACTCATTAGGGAACGACTTTATTCCATCTTCCACCTTTATTCAAGACCATTGGTAATAAATAAGGTAAGCCCTCAATAATAATTCCTGTACCGATTATAGGTCTGTCTTTAAATAACTTATTGTACTCGTAAGCCAAACTGTCCTTGTCGATGAGACACCCCACCTGAAGTCCCCAATGTAAAGCGTTTGGATTACCCCAGTATTGAATATTAAATTTTGTATGATAATGTCCTTGCACAACATTCATTCCGTACTGCTGACCTAGTTTTAAAATATTAGCTGTCTTTCCGTGACAGAAATATATGTCCTGTCCGTTACTTGCTTTAATAACTATATCTTCGTGCCACTTCCAACCCTTACCAACTTGCAAAAACTCGTTGTATTCTTTTATAAAGGCTTTAGGTAATCCGTGTGTTAAGGCTTTTCTAAATATTAAACTTCCGTGATTAGAATGTACTAGATCCATTTTCGGGAATAGATCTTCAAGTTCGTGGATAGTGTCTAAAGATTTTCTTAATTCATCACCTGCACTAGCAAGATCAGGATTTGGTGAATGATACGATATCGCGTGTGAATCGACCTCATCACCAATATTCAGTATGCGTGTAGGTTTGTATTTTTTCTTTATTGCTCTTAAAAATGCCATCATATCTTGATGGTGATGTGGTATGTGTTGGTCTGAAATTACGAGAATACATTTCTCCATATTTTATCCCTCTATTAAAGTGTCAATAAATCTATAAATGATTTAACTGTCTCTGCGAATACTATAGTGAACATAAAACATAAAGCACCTATTACTTTCCATAAGTTTTTTAAGTTGTTTTTAATTTCGTTAATATCAATCTCAATATGTCTAAGATGATTTTTTTCAATAGTTTCTATTCGACTTTCCAATCGAATTAGAGTTTCACTATTCTTTTGGCTCTGTGTCGGCATCAACTTCTTCCCCTTTTAAGTTTTGTATTTCTCTTAAAAGAGATTGATTGTTAAGTTTAAGGTTGGTAATTATCATTTCTTTTTCGTTAATGATAGCCACTAAGTCTTGTACTGTTTGTTTAAGTTGATCTTCCATTATTACTCCTAGCTTAAAGTTGATACATCAAAGTCAGATTCTACAGTTTCTACAACTGCGTCAGCTGTCCATACTGTGTACTTTTTATTGTACATATCGTCCCAATGAGATAAGTCGAATAAGCCAAGTATCTCAGCTTTAGTGTAACCACTAGGTGCTTTTGATGGTGTGTCTATTTTAACATTACCACTGAATGTGTGTGGGTGGGTAGTCTTGGTGTAC
>Ga0209535_1000378_pt1 | contig 31304 bp, 49 predicted proteins | sample LinPmetageLP28_FD_184041 | JGI IMG/M metagenome (GOLD analysis project Ga0209535, IMG submission 184041) | Marine viral communities from the Pacific Ocean - LP-28 (SPAdes) (version 2) | ecosystem: Environmental > Aquatic > Marine > Oceanic | place: Pacific Ocean | collected 2009-08-22
CTCGGTTTAATTCGTTAGTCATTAGAAATCAAAAGGACCAAGTGATTCAGCCACCTCTGGAGCGGCTTGGCAAGGGCGAACGTCAAGACCTAGGCGAAGGTTGCTGATCGTGACAGCAGGGCTGCCTAACTTCTCAACGGTGATCTTGTCGGGGTTCGTTCCGTCTCGGACAACGTAGCCGTTTGCCCAGGATTCGTTCCGAAACAGCTCAACAGGAGTTCTTGGATCAATGGCAGGAGCCGATGATTCTTTTGCCTCAGCCAGTAGTTCGGCTGTACTGTCCTGAGAGTTGAAAACATTGATTATATTGATTCTTTTAGAGCTTTTATCAAAAGAATCAAAAATCTCATGATTATCGTCTCTCAGGGCCATTGCCTGAGAACAGGAGGGTGAAACCTGCCAAAAGGCCCTTGGACGTGACCCGGTTTCCTCCCAGCGAACAACCACAGCCAGCCCGTTTGTCTTCAGGTTGGCCAGCTCTCTGCTCACGTTGCTTCGGCTTTTGTTCAGCTCTGTGGCCAGCTCATCAGCACTAACGTCAGCCTTCAGCTCAGTCCTCTGGCTCAGGTAGTCAAAGACCGTGGCCCGCACGCCACCCAGTTCCATGATCCTGCGGCGAACGCGCTCAACCTGTTGGGCAGCTTCAAGCCCATCCAGAAAGACCCAACCGCCTTCGGGCATGTACTGGCCCATAACGCCGCCGCTTTCGTTAGCGCCTCGGCCCTTGCCTGCAAATCCAACGCGCTTGTCTGTACGGGCTAGACCCTCTTCCTCTTGCGCCACCCAGCGCATAAGAACGCCCCAGCTGAACACGGATGAGATAGAGCTGCTGCCCCTGCACTCGGTGATCCAATCCCAAGTCGTTGGCCTTTTGACTGAGTGATGAATGACCACAAGGGTGGCCCCAGTCTTTCGCAGCTGACTGATTGCAGATCTGATTGGCTGGGCATAGCGAGACGTGTTCTCTTCAATGCCGGTCGGCTCCATCATTGAACTGAGCGAATCAATAATCACCAGCGGGAATTGGTGCTTTTCAATTTCAACCTTCATGCGACGCAGGCCGTCTTTGGTGAAATTGAACTGCTCGCCCGTCTCCATCGAGCAAAAGAAATCGATTGAATCGCTTTTGAGGGTTTGATCTTCTGCGACAAGCTCTTCGCGGCGCAACAAATGCAACCAATCGCCTTCGCTTTGGTCAGTACCAAAAATAAGGACCGGCATTCGCTCGCCAGGAATTAAAAGATCACGACCAAGAAACTGCTCTCGCTGATCACGTAATGCAGCAATTAGAGCGGTCGATACCGATGATTTCCCAACTTTAGGCTGGCCCACAAGCAAATTGGACTGGCCCATGCGGATCATGCCGTCAAGCAAAAACACGGCCTCGGTGGCCTCTAGCTTTTCGCCTGCGCGGTAAACCTTGCCCTTGTGAAGCCTTCGTTCTGCTGCGTCTAAATACGCTTGGAGTTCAGGATCGCGTGCGTCGTCGTGGACGCCTAGCTCGAAAGACTTGTTTCTCATGAGAGGCATCCAGTCCCGTTCCCTCTCCGCCTGAATTACTTTCTCGGCGTGGAGGGCTAGAGCTGTCAATGACTCTTGGAGCGGCGCGGGTTTTGAGTTGCTCGGAATAGGCTCCATCTTTTGCTTTTGAAGGGGAATAGAAATCTGACTGTGAGTAAATACCTAGGCGCTCTAGCTCTTTGAAAGCCATAAGCTCAGAGCTGCTGACGAAGGAATGATCATCATCCCAAGCCTTGAGAGCTGCGTCTGACTTTTGGGTTTGAATCTCTGTGTAATAGCCAACAACCGCCAAGTCATCGTCAAAGAAACCGGGCAGGCTATAGGGCACCCATTGGAGCAAGTCATAGGCCCGCTGTTCTTGGTTTAGATCAGTCACGGGCTAGAGGCTCAGGCTCTTGAGCGATGGCACGCTGAAGAAGGAGGTTGACCCATCCAGTTCGAGAAACGCCGATGGGCTTCTTTCTGTCCACCTCGGCAATCACCCTCGGATCAATCTGAACGCGGACCTCTTGGAACAAATCTGTTTCTGGCATGTTCTGGGGTTGATTCACGCCTGAATATGGTGCATATTGACCGAGCACGCAAGTCACCATGCTAGATCCAATTCCTGAACTGTCCTTTGACAGCAAGCGCCATCTGTACTCCTACAAGGGCGAATGGCTGGCTCACTCCGTTTCTGCCGTCACGGGCGTAGACATCACGCCTCAGCAACGTGCTGGGTTTGAGAAGTTCAAACACGGCCCTGACGGTTGGGCTATTCGCGGCCAAACGATTCACGACTGCCTTGATAAGCATTTGCGGGGCGAGCCACAGGTCTATGACGACAAATGGTCCCCGTGGGTTGAGACGCTGCTTGAGGACGATTTGTTCAAGAACGTCAATTTGATGGCTAGCGAGTATTCGCTCTGCTTACGCAACAGCTCCCATTCCATTGGCGGAACGCTTGACTTTCTGATCAGCTACGCAGACGACCCAACCTTTCTGATCTTGGGAGACCTGAAAACCGTCTCAAGAAAAAACGCTGTCTCAAGTCGAAAGGCGGCAACCGAACAGCTCGGCGGCTATTTGACCATGATCAATCAGCACTATCCCAAGCTTTACGTCAGCCAACTTGTCACTGTCGTGTCTGGGCCTGGCAAGGTAAAAGTGATCGAGCAAGAGCCTGACGAATGCCTTGAGGCATGGCGTGGAGCCTTGACCCGCTTTGATGCGCTGCAACCTGACTTTTAATCGGTCACGCCGGACACCTCGGACACTTCGGACAGCTTGGACAGAAACAGATGAACTGGACCGAAATCTTGAAACAAGGGCAGATCGAGGAACCGCCTGGATACAAGGAGACGGTCGAGGTCATCAAGGCTGACCCATACCAAAAGCCAAAGAAGAAACAGAAGAAGCGTTGACAAGTAACTACTGGTATGCCATTATTCCTGCACGAGCGGAGATCGCTCACCACTCCAACAAAATGACCTCCTATCAATCACAAAAGCTTTATTCAGGCTTTTACGGCAACAAGCGTCAAGTTCGCCTTGCTGCTCCTGTCGTCAGCGTTCTGTTCGCTGCCCTTCTTTCAGGCGCTGCTTGGTATTGCATGACTTCAACTCTTGACGACCTGACCCAGCGCGATTGCAACGCTGGCATCCAAAAGGCTTGCGAGGCTCTTAAGTGACTTCTTATTTTCCAGATCAAGAATCTCTCGTCACTATTCTTAGATACAGGGTCGTCATTGACGAGATTGTTGTCAGTAAAGAAAAGTTTCATGAGTACAACCTGCAAGCAGGTTTTAACGACGACGATGAGCTTGGAGAAAACGTTGAAGACTTTCTTGAAACCAAAGACAATAAGTTTCAAGATTGGGAGTGGGGTTCTCCTTCTTTAATGGCAAACCCTCGTGCCTTCGTTGGTGAAGCTGGCGAAGGATATGTTGCTTTTGAAGGCAATGTAACCTCTGGAAGTGATGACTTATTTCCAATAAACTATGACTCTTGGTCGCATGATCAATTTTCCCCGATACCCTTTGAAAACAATGACTACCTTGACACGATTGGGCTTGGCAAAGACTGCGAGCCAAATGTAAGAATTATCGAAGCAATGGGCCACGATCACATCCTAAAAAGCGATACTCACGAGGAGACAAGAAAACAATGACCGTTCCTAGTAAGCTTGAGCTTCAATGGCACGCTTGCAAAAAACAAAATCCTTTCTTGATTTCTAAGCTTGCAGAAATGGCTCTTGAGCTGAAAAGTCTTGGCCATAACCGTTACAGCATCAACGGCTTGTTTGAAGCTTTGCGATGGGAAACGCGCCATTCAACTGGAGACTTTGGCTTGAAAGTCAACAACAACCACAGAGCTTTTGCGGCTAGAGAAGTTATGAACTTTTACCCTGAGCTTGAAGGCTTCTTTGCTCTCCGCGAGCAAAAACCACGGCCAAACAATTGGGGACAAATTCATTAACAGTTTCACCTTTGTAGTGCTTGGCAAACCAGCCCCACAGGGAAGCAAGCGACACGTTGGCAAAGGCATCCTTTTGGAGTCTTCAAGACGTTGCAAGCCGTGGCGACAAACTGTTGCTTTAGCCGCGCAAGAGTCGTTGCCTAATGACTGGTATGCCATAATGGATAGGCCAATGAGTGCATCAATTACCTTTGCTTTTGATCGGCCAAAATCCCACTACAAAGCAAACGGCGAACTGAAACCATCAGCCCCTGCTCACTGTGCCAAACGGATTGGAGACCTCGACAAACTTTGCCGAGCTGTTTTTGATTCGCTCGACACTGCAAATGTTGTCAATGACGATTCTCAATTTGTAAGCCTCTATGCCCACCGACGTTTCACTATTCAACATGAACAACCCTGCGCCATTATCTCCGTTACAGCCCTTTCCTAATCTTGGCAACGTCATCACAACCGATGACGTAAGCCAAAAGGGAACAGGCAGCTATAAGGCCGATTACGTGAACTGGTGCCGCACTATGCACTTGTTGCATGAGTACGCTCCAGGCTGGCAGTTTTGCCTTGCTCACTACGCTGACGCTAGTCATGCGTGGAAAGCCCCAAACGGTACGGCTTACGTTGTTGGCTACTTCACCGGCCCTAATGGTGAACGAACGCCTGACTTTCCTCAGGCGATCATGGACAACAGAAACAACGCAGTTGCCTACGAAAAGGTCAGCGCACGAGACCTTACGGACTCCCACAGAAGATGCCTATGTACCGCAGCTGCTGCACAATTTGGTCTCGCTTGGCAGCTATGGGCACGCGAAGAAGTTGAAAATCCTCATCGGGGAGAATCAACATCAACCGCCAAACCTGCCGCAAAGGTTGAAGGCGTAAGTGATGGCGATCAGCCTCTTTCTGAGAACGATCGCAATCTCTGCCTTGGCCTGATTAAAGAGCTAACGCCGGAGGGTCTTGCGTCCTTTTGTGAAAGCTTTCGACGGGACTTTAATCTAAAACCTGATGCTAAAGTGGCTCCTGCTCTCACAAGCAAAAAACACCAAGACTGGATGAATGCCAATCTAATTAAATTTGCCGTCAATGTCTGAAGACAACAAGCCAAAGACTCGCTATGAGCGACAAGCCGAGCAAGACGACAAACGCAGCCACAACCTTTTTCAGGTTCGTCTTAGTCAAGACTTAGGCGACAAGCTTCGCGACTACATGAGGCAGCGCGATTACAACGCTAATCAAGCCCTCAAAATCATCATCTCTCGTTTTTTCACAGGAAAGTAATGAATTTGCTCAGCAACTTCGACCGCAGGGTTGAAAACATAAAAAACACTAGCTGGGCTACGCCCACGGTCAACGTCATGGACACTTTTGATGTCGTGCGTCTTTATTTACAAGAAGACCACGACATCTATGACCCGGCGCTTGCTCTAGCTCTGACTCAACTCATCATCAAACAACACGACAAAACAAATGACTGATTTTCCACAAGACGCTTTCACTCTTTGGTTCAACTGCAACAAGGATCAAAAAACAGAGGGAGCCTATTGGGCATCCTCTGAGGTTCCTATTGAAGAGCTTCGCAAGCTTTGTGCATGGATTAAAGACGCTCCGAAAACCACAAACGACAAGGGGCAGCAATGCGTTCAGCTACGCGCTGGCCTTCGCCCTCGGACCAGCAAAGCTGGTAACGATTATCTGTTGCTAGCTATTAGCGATCAGAAGCCACGCAAGCCGGAGGCAAACAACAACATAGATTTCTGATGCTTGGGGGCATCAAGCGGGCCAGGACCGAAAGGACTGGCAGGGTTTGGAATCCCAAGGTTCCGCTGACGTGTAAGTCCCCCACTCTTCGATCTAACTTGAAGAGATGGAACCAACTCTCAAGCGCGTGTCAAAAAATGGTGAATGGGTCTGGGAAGTCACCTATAACGGCATTGCTCGCTATCACGCTCAGGATTGGCAAGCTCGCTGGATCTATGAACAGGCGTTACGTCTTTATTCCAAGCAAGCTAACTTAGCGTCCATTGCTCCTGCCAAGTGGTGTCTTGCTTGTCATCGTGCTCATGATCTAACTCTGAATTGTCTTGAAAATGGATATGAACATCCAGTTCCTGAGTAAAATGGGCTCGATTAGGTTGATGGTGAGCTAGAAAAGACTCACGCGAAGCAGGTAGCAGCATTAGAGACAATGCAGAAACAAAAAGTACAGATCTCAAAACTAGAAAGCACGGTCTTCCTAAGATCTTATAACAGCTGATCTAAGCTTGCTAAAAGCAAAACCACTAACTCATTCCGAGCAAGCAAGCTGAGCGTCCATCTCGGAAATCCTAGTAACGGCCTGACACAACAGTTTGCGCTGATGCCAGTTCTGCCGTACCAAAGCAGCGCATAAGCCCTGAACCTCTTCAATGTCCGTAGTGTTGTAAATAGAGCGAACCGAACGCTCCATCATCAGCTCTTCATGGAGCGTCTGCTCCGCGATCATCCATTTCATATCGTCCATCATTGACCTGCTCCAAGATCTTGCGCTCCTCAGAGTAAGGAGGCTGCCTAGCTCGAATGTAGTCATGGAAGGCAGGTACAAGCCAGTCTTGTGGCGGCCAACAATTATCCCAATTGACCGGCTTGGCGCAATTAACAACAACCGTTGACCAAAAAGCAATTAGATATGACCAGAACCAATACAGACCCATTAGGCAACAACAGACGGCATAACGCGCAAATGGTTGTTGTAGTTACCTGTCACCGCATAACTGATGGAGGGGACGGCGCTCATGCGATGAAACACCATTTGGCCGATCTTTAAGCCCGGATACAAATGCAAGCCGTGATAACGACGTTCATTCTTTAACTCAAGTGTTAAGCGGCTGCCATACCAGCCGGGGTCACACCAACCCGCGAGGCAATGATTTAATCCTTCTCTGGCGCGGCTTGACTTCAAGACGAATTGAGCCGAGATGTCGTCAGGCAAGTTAAACGTCTCAACCGTTTCTCCTAGTACAAACTCACTAGGGGCTAAATAATAAGGATCTTCCTTTGTTCTGTCCGATATATCAATATCAATCAGCTCTCGCTTGTCGCTCACCTCAATCATCAGACGATCACCAAGCCGAAGGTCAAGGCTTGCTGGATTCAATAGCTCTGGAACGAATGGCCAAACCAGTTGATGGCTATCGCATAAAGCCCTGATTTCGTGATCGCACAGAACCGCCATACAGACCAATCAAAACGCCAGCTTACTCATCGTCAACCAAAATCACCCAGCCCGTTTTATCTCCCTCAACCTCCCAACGCATCTTGAACGCTTGACGTGACACCTTGGCGTTTTTGCCGCCATAACGACCTGAATGGCCTCCTCTTTCAATGTCTGGCAAACCTCTTGGATCGTGCATGATCCAATCGTCTTTATCGAAGCCCACCAAAACGCTGTAATGGCCGCAACCATAGCTGTCGCATATTGGTGGTTCGCCTCTGCTCATGTCACCGTGATGAAGCCAGCCAACAATGACCGGACGACCTGCCGCTAACTCGGCTTCAACCAAACTCCCATCACCGTCTTGCCTAAATTCTGCATGTAAGCCCAAACTTCTTAACGCACGAATCTGAGCCTCAATGCTGGTTGTGTCGCCAAATTGTTCCCTGATCTTGTTGTATTGGTCATCAGTTTTCACCTTTCCGTAAAAGGCAGCAACCATTGCAGCGGAAGAGCTGAAACATTGCCTATAACCGTTGCCAATGTTGTCGAGCTGATGAAAATATGGAACAGAAGTGTTCTGCGCTATTCCACTAGCTTTCCAAGCCTCAAACCAAGCGGCATCCTCTCTTAGCAGCTCTTCAGGCAGAGCATCCTCAAACTCTTTTATGGCGGCCAGCTGATGTGGGTCTCCCGGCTTGAAGTGAACGAAAAACGGCAACAAACTGAGCACCATAAAAAAGCGATTCATTTCCTCAACACCTGTTTAGGGCATTCAGGCTTGGACAAAGCTCCCGCGTGGAAACCACTAAGGAATAGAAACCCACCGCCTCCAATAACGACGGCGACTAAGGTTCCAAGAATAAAGAACCCGCTGACTAAGACCCAAGCCGGGTCAGCTTTCATTTCTCAACCCTGGTTTCAGGGAACAGGTTTTTCTCAACGAAAATAACAACCTGATCATCAACAGTGTTATCAGTTGTCTTTGCGTAAGCTCTCAACAGGTCAACAATCAACTTTTTGACCGCCTTGCTCTTCAGGAACGAGAACAGGATTGGACGAACGAGAAAGACCATAGGACTTCTGCTATTGGCCAAAGTCTAGTTCCGGTCGCTATGGCCCTCAAGTCGAGCAACTGAACGCTCCAGATCACTAAGCCTCCCAAAGATCTCACGGTCTCTTGCCATCATGTCGGTATGGAGCAAATCCATTCGTGTAGCTAGATTGTCCATAGCTGAAGTGAGCCTCACTAACGACTCTCGGCCTGTCTGGTTTTGACTGTTGGCGCGAACAACGCTTAGGCCAGCCACTCCCACTGACGCTCCAGCTACCGCCGCTAAGACTTCTACCACCGCTCGACCAAACGCTTCGACTAATCATGGCAGATCCGCAGGAAAATCAAGAAAAAGAAGGCGTTTCAACCGCAGACCTTGTCAAATGCGCTGTGTTGGTTTGGAGCGCAACATTACTGACCGTTTCTTATTTAGGGTTCTTCCCTCAAATGAAAATGGACAATACGTTTGTAGCCAGTCTGCTAACTGGTGCGATGGCAAGTTTTGGCATTGAGCGTAAATCCGCTAATCAACAGAAGAAGGCACCGCCTAAAGTCGAAACACCTACTAGCACGCCTCCAAAATGAAACGGTTGGCTTTCTTGGCGATCGCTTTGGCATTCGCTCCAGCAGCACACGCTGATCTGACTCATAAGATCCAAAGCTCTGTTCAGCTTCAAGTTGATGGGGCTGGATCAATCTCAGAACGCATTGGCAGCAGCTATGCCGTCTCTGGTTCCAACATCACTCTTGACACTGCCGGTGGTCTTGGCTCTTTAACACCTGGCTCCGGCGTTGGCTATACCGCTGCCGATTACAGCATCACAACAGCTGGTGATGCTTTCTCCTTCACGGAATCATTTCTAGAAGGTGATGCCACCCCCTCCGCAACGTCCGTATCAGCTGGAGTAGTCCCATCACTTCCCATACTTGGCCAAACAACGACGACGGCTGGTGGCGACGCTGGCTCCTTGGCCGGAACGATTGCCTCTGATCACGTCTTAACCTTGACTGCTGGTGGCGCTGGAACATCTGCTATCGGTCAAATCGTTACTGAACTGAGCATTGATTGATGAGATTTCTGCTCTTGCTGCTTTTTAGCCTAGTTGGAGACATCTTGCTCTTTGCCAAGCCAGCAGTTGCTGTGCCAGTTGTGCCCAATTTCTCAACTGGCTCAATGACGACACATACAGAAACAACCAGTAACGTTACTGAAACAATTGTCAGTGAGTCTTACGAGACAGGTTGGCAATACTCTGTAAGTGGCACCAATATTGAGCCTGTAAATGGCGCAAGCCTTACCCCAGGAACAACGACAATTAACGGATGGTCAGCCCTCGACGTAAACAACAAACCCAGCTGGTCAATTGCCGACCCTGGTCAGTCGTTTCAATTTGTCGAAACTTACTCCGGCCCAGGATTGTCCTCGGTGACAACAATTCAACGCGTTACCGAAATAAATCAAATCACCGACACTATCTCTACCTTCTCGCAATAGTCTTAGCCGCTCCAGCAAACGCAGAAACAATTGGTGGCGTCTCAGCTACTGCCGCCCCAACAGCAACCAGCTCAGGAAGCGTTACGAATCAGGCGGTGATGATTGCACCGTCTCAGCATCTGACAAATTCTTATGGCAATGGCATTCAATGCCAAGGCCCAATCCTTACGATCACGCCCTATGTCAATCGATCCAAATCTTGGCAGCTTCCGTTTGAGAGTTATTATGACGAGCCTGTATATGATCTCTCTGATCGGGATGATAACGGGATACTCGATAATCCTGGATCCGTCTTATATGAGATGCCAACGAGAACGAACCAACGCGATTCGCACAACTGGAGTGGCGGACTTTCGATGCAAATGACAATCCCGCTTGATGGTGGGCTACAAGCACGATGCAAAGCGATGGCTGATGCCAACATCAAACTGCATCAGCAAAACGTACAAACGCGAAGATTAGAATACGAAATTGCAAGACTTAAGAACTGCGGAGAACTAAAGCTCAAAGGCATTGAGTTTCACCCTAAGTCGCCTTATTTTGCTGTCTGCGCTGACGTAATCATCAGGCCCAAACCCAGTCAGATCCTGCAACATAAACACGCTATTTCCGTAACAACCTTTGAGCCGCCCTCCTCTCCGCAACCGATACAGGTGAATCCATACGTCCCAACAACGCCTGGATCTTTTTTGCCGTCTTCTTTACCGTAGGCTTTACCGCTTTCAGCAAAAGCGGCGTGGCAAGACCAGCTGAAACACCAACAACAGCGGTAACCCCAACAGTCGTCACTTGAGGCAGCGATGGAACAGCTGCTATAACTTGTTCAGGCAATGGAATTGATTCATATAGGACGACGCATTTACCGTCCTGCTGAATCTCATAGCCCGTAATTCTTTTTTTACCACCTTGAACAAGCGTTCCGGCTTCCTTAGCCCTCAAAGGAGGGCACCTAACATCCTTATCAATTGCCGCTTTCGGCTTGGGAAGATTCGGCGTAGCTGGCGCTGGCGCTTGTGGTGTCTCAGGCGTCGAAGTTTCTGGCAACGGAGCGACTGGATCAAAAACTAGCTTCTCCGGCCTGTAGTCCAAGGCATTGAAACTAGGCAGGTCCACAATTGGAACGCCAATATTCACCGTTACTGGTGGAGCGGTTGGCACCGACAAAGGAGCTGGTCCATTCCAACTCCGAATCTCGTTGATCCCAATAGTGCGAATCTCAGGCATTCCCTTCCAGCCTGGCAATCAACCGATCCAAATACCAACTGGCCTTGCCTGCATCCTGGAGCGCATTGCCCTTATGCCACATCCTCAGTAAATACTTGAGTGCCTGGCCCAACAGATAACCGCTCACAACGTCGTCAGCGTCCTGAACGGCATCCTCGATCACCTCAATGGTCTCAATGCGACCTTGGTTGTAGTGGGACGGAGAGTTGATCAGATCTGACATTAAAAAGGCAAAGCAGGACCGGTTTCAGTTGGTAATGCAGGGATCATCTCTTTGACTTGCCCAGGCATCGCATCTGTCACCGCTCCAGAAACTAGCTCACCGACCAGAGCTTTAGCCTCGTCTATTGCCTGTTGTTTCAGCTCTGGAAGCTTGCTGAAAGCGTAATAGCTGCCGCCTGCTAACGCCCCAGACATTGCAAACGACAGAACAGCGAGTCCGTTGAAAACTTTTTGCATGAAAAACCCCTAGCAGTGTGAGGCTACTAGGGGAACTCTCCATCATCTGACTAAGCCCGACACTTAGTCACTTCAGACTTTAGATCAGAAAGCCCACTTCGCACCAAGCTTGCCGCCGTAGCTGTTATCTAGATCGCCAGTAATACCGGCAAGCTCTGCATAAACAGAAACTTTCTGAGAAGCCTGAACAGATCCGCCAATCTTGCCGGAAAACTCCATCTCGGAATCAAGGCCATCAATGCTTACGAAAGCAGGTCCGCCTTGCAGGTAGACGCTATATGGGCCTTCACTGTGCTCATAACCCAGATGCAGATCAGTCACATTGCCTGAATAGTCGCTACCGACCCAGCCTGCATTGGCTTCAACGTTTGCATAAGGACCAGCAACAGCAGCAGACGCTCCAAACGCAAGAGCACCAGCAAGGCAAGAAAAAGACTTGATCATGAAACTAAGCAAAACCACTCAGAGTTTACTTGCCTTGGCCCCTAAGTGGCTTCCTTCTATGGGACGGTTTAGCTATCGGTGCTTGTCGTGTAGCGGTGCTTCTGCATTAGTCCTGTGTAAAGACCGTGCATCGGATGGCCCTTATCATCGCGGCCCTCGTATTTATACAGAGCTTCAATCCAAGCCTGTTTATTACGCATGACCGGAACATCTTCCGCTCCAGGCTTGCCAGGGATCATAGGGTCAGGGCGTTGCATAAAGACTATGCTCAATTAACAAAGTTTATCTTATACGCTTTGTCCGCATAAATTCCTCCAGCAATAAAGCCGCTGCTTGTCCACTCTAAGAATGCGGGGGAAAGCATTTCATCTGCATTAACGTTCTCTGAATCGACTCGCTGCTTAACGGAATATACAGCTTTATAAACGCTTAGGTTTTCAGTGACATCTCCTGGTGTGCCAAGTTCGTACTCAAAAATTTTATCCATTGTGGCTCCCAACACAAAAAGCCTGTCCATTTCTGGATTAAAAGCAATAGCTCTAAGAGCGGTTTCTCCTCCCATGTTAGATGCCCCAAAGCTTACCGATGCACCATCGTATGTCATCCCATAATTATTAGATGAAACGGTAAAGGGAGTAACCAAAGTCCATTGGTAAATCTTATACTCATAGTTGTTTACAACGTAAACTTTCGTCCCATCAGCGTTAAACTTAATGTCGTAGACAACGTCACTGTCGCTAGTCTCCTGAGTTCGATAGTCAAGCAAAAGACCGTCAGTAATGCTTAACGGATTGTAAGCCTGCCCAAGGGTGTAATTGACTACTTTAGCGTAGTAACTACTGCTGCTGACATGGTTGTCAAGGACGCTAATCCCGTTTCCATTGTTTATAAACCTGACAGAGACTGGTGAAAAAACAGAAATTCCTTTGCTGTTAAATTCATTGCCGTTTTGCACGAAAGCACTTGGCACCCCATATGGACTTGTGTGATAGTCACCGTTGTAAGTTTCTGTCGCAATGTCCCATGCTGTGCTTAACGTGTAAGAAAGGATTTGATCATCTGTTTGCCCAGCCACAACCATCCTTGTCCCATCAGGGCTAAAGTCAAGGCCACGTGGTGAGCTGTTTTGAGCTGAGAGAGATCTAGTTTTTTGGAAACTAGCAGTGGAAACGTCCCAAGCTGTTGATAGCGTGTATGCGTCAACTGAGTCACCCGTTATTCCAACAATAAACATCATTGTGCCGTCTGGCTTAAATCGCACATCACGAGGACTCGTTTCTTGGCCAGAAACGTCAAAACTGTTCTCAAGAGTAATTGTTGAAGTTACGTCCCAGTTTGTGGAGACTGATATCTCATGGACTTCATCATTAGAATAATCAGTCATAAAAAACTTTGTGCCGTCTGGCTTCCAGGTAACAGAGCTTGGAAGCGGGTTTATAGAGTTAATGAGTTTATAACCGTCATAGCTTGCCGTGCTTACGTCATAAGCCGTTGTAAGAGTATATTGAGCAATTCGGTCTAAACTTGTTCCAACGGTGTACAACTTTAAACCGCTGTTCCCAAACTCATGCCCTGTCATGCCTGTTTCGTAGGATCCAGTATCGTTTGAGATAAAAGGCAACATTCTAACGTCTTTACCTATGCAGTGTATCGAGGAAGCGTCAAAAGCAGTTGCTAAGCTAAAAGTTTGAGGGTAGTCGTCATCACTATTTGAACTAAAGAGATACAATCCATCGTTGCTAAAAGTTATTGTGTACCAAGTTCCAGTGCTCCCGTACAGTGTGTCTAAGTTATAATCTGAGGAGGGGCTTGACGGTTGGCCATAAGGTTCTGAAAGTGAACAAACTTGCACGTATCCGTCAACAAGAAAAACAGCTTTTGTTCCGTCTGAACTAAAAAATGCGTCGTAAAAATTACCGCTTCGAGTTGGATCATAGTACTCTGTATATCTGCCCGAAATACTGTTTACATAATAATTGCTTTTCCTTGCTGCCATTTTAAGATTGTCACTAGGGCTGTACATCCCACTTGTAATCACGCCGTGATCAAACGCTCCATCGACGCGCCCCAGGTTTGCGCCTGAAATTCTTCCTTTAGTTCCAGTCATTACGAAATCTCCTCGTAAGAAATGACAAAGTTAAGACTTGAAGCTACTGATGATTGAACATAAAGAGTATCGTTTTCCTCTAGATAGAAATAAGACTCTTTAGATGAAACAACTTGAGTAGCTCCACCTGGAACCAAGATATTGTTGGCAACATAGAAGGCTGTGGCATTTCCTTTGTAGACATAAACATCAAAGAAAACGTTGGTTGCGCTCCCATGCGTATTGGCAACAAAGATTGAATTGACTTTTATCGCCTTGCCGCTTGAAGAAGCATTTGCAATAGCAGACGTATTGTTAGTGTCTGCCGGATTAACTCCAATGGTTTTGGCCGTGATCGTGGTAGGACTGACCAAATTGGGGGCTGACATCTGTTTTCTCCTTTAAAAAATCATTGACAGGATAATAGGACTTGGACCGGAAGCGCCCCCGCCCGATTGGCTTACCCAGCCAAGATTCCCGCTGCCATCAGTCTTGAGAACTTGATCCGCACTGCCATCTGTTGCAGGCATCGTAAATGTAATGTTGCCGCTAAAACCGCTATGGGGTGGAGCTTTGATTGCAGCATAATGTGCGTTGCTTGCTTCGCAATACAGACGAACTTCTGATTGAGTGCCCTCGTTCTTAATGCCAAAAATTCCGCTAGAAATAAACTTAGAGTTCATGTCTAAGTCGCCACCTAATTGAGGCGTAGTGTCTAAAACAATATTTGCACCAACCTCAACAACCGCATTAGCGTCAGTTTTGGTAAAAACACCGCCATCAGTTGTGTTGATTGCAAGTTCGCCAACTACAAGATCTGAAGACCCAGGATTGGAAGTTCCTCTTTTTTGCTTGATTACATTCGCCACTAGAAAGTACCTCCATCAATAGTTGAAGCACTTGAAAGGTAATCCGTTCCAGCTGTTGCAACGGTAAAGGCGCTTGTACCGTTCCCTTTCAGGATGCCTGTCAATGTTGTAGCGCCTGATCCTCCATCCCCAACCGCAAGTGTTCCCGTGATTGAACTTGCACTTAGATCAACAGCAAGCTTGGCTGACTCAATTACCAGTCCGCCATTGGCTTTATTATCAACGCTGACTTCAGAACCGGTTACCGCAATTCCGTTTCCACCCGTAGGAGTACCAGCTGCCGCAGCAATTGTGATACTACCTTCGCTATTGGTGATCGTAATGTTTGAACCAGCCGTCAACGTTGCTTTTGACAACGTGTTTCCAGTAGTATTGCCAATCAATAACTGACCATTGGTATAGCTGGTTTGGCCAGTGCCACCTTTATTAACTGCAATAGTTGATGCTGACCATGTGCCAGTCGTCAACGTACCAACAGAAGTCAGACTGGACCCAACGACGCTACTGCCAAGAGTTGTGGCGTTTAGGACGCTTGCACCATTGACGTAATAAGCCTTTCCACTGGCAAGATCAAGGTGTTCGCTTGATGTCCAGCTGTCCGTTGCATTAAGCCAGCGGAACAACTTATCAGTCGCGCCTTTTAGGCTGATGCCGCCGCCATCAGCAGTTGAATCCGTTGGCGTGCTGACCTTGCCAAGAGTAATGTTCTTATCGGCAACATCAACTGTGGTTGAATCAATTGTTGTCGTCGTGCCTGAAACTGTCAGGTCACCACTAACAACCAAGTTATTACTAAAAGTCGTGTTGCCGCTAAGTGTAGCCCCACTTAGGTCAACCGTTCCAGTAAAAGTCTTGTCGCCGCTTAAAGTTTGAGCGCCGGTAAGAGTCGCAAACGCTCCAGAACCGGCAATTGAAATAACAGAGCTTGCGTTGCCTCCACCAGCATCCCCAAAGCCATAACTCAGGATATTGTCAACTTCGGAGTACGCCAGCTCACTAGGAGCCAAGCTGCTTGGCGCACCAGATGCCCCACCACTAGCACGTTTCTTAATTCTGATAGTGTTGGCCATGGCTTAAAAATTGCCCCCTAGGACTACGGTTTCAATTGTCCAAGTGGCATCAGCTTTAAACTCCCCGGAAGCCGAGTCGTAATAAACGATGCTTTTGTCCACTTTAGCGGCTTGATCTAAAATAAATTCAGATCCTGCTGGCCCTGGCGGGCCTTGAGGTCCAGCGGTTGTGGCTGTTACCACAGACGTTGATCCGTTTACCGTAACCTTGGTGATTGGCGCGGTGACGTTTACAGATGTCATGCCGTGTACCCTTCTGAAACGGTAATTTGACCTTGCAAGTAGTAGTCCTTAAGACCACCAGCACTTGTAACTAAAACGTCATAATAGACAAGGTCAGGCAACGCAGTGGTCTGAACGTCAGTCAACGACACCGTCACTTCACCATTTGAACGGTTGGGATAGGCAACTGCAAAATCAGCGTATTTCTTGCTTCGTTGCTTGTTCCAAGCTTGTGCCTCAACCGTTGAGCCTGTTAGGTCAATGGCTGCGTCGTTTCCGCCCTTTAGTTGCAAGACGAGCGAATAATCTGCTCGCCTCTCAATCGTGAAATTATAAGTGCCAGGAGCAACAGACATTAGAGATTCTCGCTCAGCCCATACTAGCTTTTTTTATTTTAGCGAACCACGAAGCGGCTTGCTGTCAACCAGCTTCAAGAGCTGCGACTTTGGTTTCTAGAGTTTCAATTTTCGCAACTGCTTCTTGCAATGCTGCTGTTAGCAAAGGGACAAGTTTGGACTGATCAATGCCTTGCATCTCATCACCGTCTTTTTCACCTGTTACTGCTTCAGGTACGACAGCTTGTGCTTCGTGAGCAAGGAATCCGTCAACTGTCGTGTCAGTATCAGCAATAAAGTTAAAACGTTTTGGTTTCAGTTTCTTAATACGAGTAATGCCCTCAGCAATATCAACAACGTTTTCTTTTAAGCGATAGTCAGAGCTTGTGTTAAAGGCGGTAGCAGAACTTGTGACAGTTATGCTACCAACGATGCTTGTTCCTGAATAAAAACGTGCGCTTGTTCCAGTAGTACTGTTTCTTAAAACAAGTCCAACGTCTACTGAAGAATTAAAATTAACTTCGAGCTTTCCGCCAGCCGACGACGTTCCAATCCCCACATTGCCCGAGCTGTTGATTCGTAGGCGTTCGGTGCCAGCAGTATCAACAGAAAATGTATCAGCAGCAGGGAACCTAATAAACGTATTAGTATCACCGCTATGAATGATCTTATCTGGAATGGTTAGATCACCAGTCAGCGTGCCACCAGCCTTCGGCAACGCCGCATTAGCCAAGTCAAAAGATGTCTTGACTGAATTTGGAGTTGCAGCAGTTGTAGTGCTAGTGCTTGAAGTCGAATTAGTAAGAAGAGCACTGCCCAAGCTGGTTGCATCTAAAACTTTTGTTCCATTAATTCGATATTCTTTAGCGTTAGCAATATTAATGTGCTCGCTAAGTGTCCACGCTCCAGTACTATTCACCCAATTAATTGTTTTATCAGTTGTGCCCTTAAGCGTAATTCCACCGCCATCAGCAGTAGTATTACTTGGCGTCGAAACAACGCCAAGCTCAATATTTTTATCCTTAACTGTCAAATTGACAGTATCAACAGTTGTCGTAGTACCCGAAACCGTTAAATTCCCTGGAATTGTGATGCCTGTGCTCTCAGCCAATAATGCCTGCGTACCACCAGCTGTTAACGCAACCTGATCTGCCGCAGGGCGATAAATACCCGTATCGCTATCGCCATCAAAACTGAACGAAGGCGCAGCAGCACTACCTATTCCAGCATTCTCCAGCAAGTCCGCAATGCTGACCTTCTTGGTTAGATCATTGCCGACATCAACAATCGGCAACACGTCAGTACTGACCGGATCTGTGTAAGCAGCCAGATCATTAATCTTGATGTCAGCCATGATGCAACCCCTAATCGCTTGATTTTAATGCCAGATCAGGTCTTGATACAGGCCAGCAAGGCAATGTTGCGAGGGCGCGTCTCGTTGCTGTTTCCTGTATTACCATCATTGCCAATAGTCAAAGTAATAGTGTGTTTGTGTTTTGGGCCTGCACCTGTATTAGCGGCGCTGCCGCTATGTCCGTGGCCGCCAGCACTGTTGGTGCCGCTTTCTATTGCATGTCCGTCATCCTCACTGGCGGTGCCCCACTCTCGGTTTCCTGAGTCTTCAATTGTGTTTAAGGTTTCGTCTGTTGAGTGAGAGTGAGCGCCAGCAGTGCCGACTGTAACCGAGTGTGTATGAGCGCCACCATCACTTGCAATTACCGCAGAAGAGCCTGACGAGTGATTATGTCTTCCAAATCCTGAAGATTGAGCACTGCCTAACGAACGACCACTGTCAACGCCTCGACCATCATCTAATGAACGTAAAAATTCACCACGCAAATCAGGCACGTTAAACGTCGTTGACCCGTTGCCAGCGCCGTAAGTCGTTCCAATTGCTGTAAACAACACTGAAAACGTTGATCGACTGATTGCTGCACCGTTTGCCTTGATGTAACCAGGAGGAGCAGTAGATCTTGCCGAATGAATAATCGTTCCAGCTGGCGTCTGGTCAGTTACTGCCGGAAGCGCAGCAATTTGCGCGTCAACATAGCCCTTGTTACTGGCCATGTTTGCCGTTGATGGATCCCCCGTCAGCGTCAGGTCTCCCGTCAGCGTTCCACCGGCCAACGCCAAATATGTAGTTGCAGCGTTGGTAATCTGCAAATACTTAGCCGCAGCCGCAGTATCGGTGATTCCTAAGGGATCAACTCGAACAAAATTTGCGCCGTCATAGACCTTCAACTCATTCGGCGTTTGAGATGTATCAAGCCATAGTTGGCCCAATGTTGGACTTGAAGGCGCAGTGCTACTAGGGCTTGTGGCCACCGATGAGCCAGGAATGAAACTAACAGTTGTAAAGGATGCGCTGTTATAAACCTTCAGGATTGGTGGGTTCGTATTGGTGTCAACCCAAAGCTGACCGTTATAAGGAGTTGATGGCGCTGACGTTCCAACGGTCAAACCCAACTGGGTTAGAACAATTGCCAGATTATTTGCAGTGATCTTGCGGGTCTCGCTGCCGCTAATACTTGTAAACGGGACAATGTCTTGGCTTGCAACCGTCGTCGCGGCTGGTAACTGGGAAATGCGTGCGTCAGCCATTAGTAACCAATTACTGTGATGTCAACAAGGCCAGTGACCCCGGTCCCGCTGGAGTTCAGACACTTAATAGTAACCGAGCTAGTGGTTTTAGCTGTAACGACAGCCGTAACAGCAGTGCTTCCACCTGTCTGAAGAGCTGTAATCGAAACGCTTCCAATCGCTCGGAATGCCTTGGTAAACGCAATTACCGTTCCAGCAGCAGCAATCGAAACATCGTTTTGTTTTTCGATCACGTCTGGATAGTCAAGCTGAGCCGTTAATGCGGTGATGTTGCCAGCAGTCGTTCCGCCGTCAGGACTCTTGAAGCGCGTCTCAACCCGATACACATCACCAAGTAGCTTTTCAAATGGCGCGTAAGGGTGAACAATCCCGCCTTCTGTTAATTCAGTCAAACTATAAAAACGTTGCTCGCCCAAAAGCTTGTCGTTGTTTTCTTGCAACAGATCAAAATCATCTTCCTGAACAAGCTCAGTAGCTTGACCCGTCAAAGCGACTAAAGAATGGGAGTAAGTCGCAGTTGATGTTGTAGAGAACAGCAACGCGCTCTCAGCACTATTGTTGTCAAAATTCCAAGTAAAATAGCTGTCAAGCGTTGCATCTGTTTGGACTAAACCTCCGCCGCTAACAGCACAGTTGTCATACGTTCCAGGCCAGTTGTTGCTTGGTGCGTTCTTTGCATCAATTGACTGCACTGCATTGCTAATTGGTGGAGCGCCTATGTTTACCAATACATACGCTGGAAGATCTGCACGCCATTGAGTTGCATCAACTGACTTCACCATCACCACATAGGTGCCAACATCAAACAAGCTGGTTTCAAACCATTGCTGCTGTGCAGGCAAACCACCAGATGCTAGCTCAAGACCAGCGCCCCAAGTAGCGGTAACATCTAGTCGAGTCTTTAGATCTACTGGACTTGAAACGTTATACGTTCCAGTTGCACTGCCCGTAAAGTTAATTGCAGCGCCACCACTCGTTGCACTGATTTTGAATGCTGTACTTGTAAAACCATTGCTAGAAACAAAGTAAGTTGTTCCAGAAACAACGCCAGTAGGCAGCGATCCAGAAGAAGCAGCAAATACAATCTGATCGCCAACGCTTAGCAAGTGCTGGTTGGTTCGAGTGCCGATGACCGTTGAGGTCTTAACTGTGACAAGATCAGTCGCAACTTCAAACTCGACAACGTTTAAGGCCAGCGTTCCTTTTTTATATCTGACCTCATAGCTCACGACATCAGCAACAAGGTTTTGGTCCCAACTGCCGTAGTCTGTCGTGGGCAGCTGCCAGCTAAAACGCTTACCACTACTATTCTGATTTTCAACAACACTAAAGTTGCTTGGAGTGGGAGGCGCAATTTCATCCCGCTCCACAACATCGAAAATGTAATTAGTCGGATTCTCTCCAAAAATTGCACTTGTAAAATTAACGCGAACGTCGTAGGTGTCTGGCGCGTGAAACGCAACAGTGTAATACCCAGTTAACGGAATGTCGGTTAGAAAGTACCACCCATCATCGCCAGGTGGTTTGACGCCAGGAATTTCACCAGACGCTAGGTTGCGAGGCTTCACCCAACACCTGAAACCATTGATACGAGGCAGGATTGGACACGTCCCAGAATCCACAATGATCAACTGAGTGCCGTCTGGCTGGTTGGCGTGCGTAACGGTAGCTCCGAAAGCAGCATCGGTTAGATCAGGAATAGCAGCAAAAGCAAGAACGTCATAAACAACCCAATCAGATTGACTGCCTAAACGATTAATCGCAGAGACCCGAACTTGATAAGCGTTCCCAAAAACATGAGTCAAAAGAGGTATCTGAACAGTTGTTGCTTGCAACTGAACAACATCTGACCACTCCGTATCACCAACTTTTCGCCATTGATACCTATAACCCCGCACCAACAGGTCAATTGAATTGTTTACTTGCGGAGCACGCCATGAAGCTTGAATTGACGTTTGACCGTTTGAATACTCAAGAATGCCGCTAACATTCGTTGGCTCACCAATAGGTTGAAGCGTAAAACGATCTCTTGGAATCGCAACCGGCAAGTCGTTGTCAACATAACCATATTTGCTGCTGTTGTATTGAATGGCTTCAACTTGATAGATTAAAGACTCAACTTCTGAAATTGAGATGATGCGATAAGTCGCAGCCTTCATCGAACTCCATTCAAGCACCCATAGCGCACCGTTCTGGGTTGGTACAGATGAGTTGACCTCAAATCTGGTCGTAGTGCCGTCGCTACTAACGTATCGGGCAATTAAGTTGTCACTGGCTTGCGTTAAAATTTCGTCGGAATCTTGAGCAAGAAGGTTTCCTTCGGTAATCTGAAAACCACTGTTAGAGGAACCAACAACAGTCAAAACTTCTAGCTTTGGACTTACCTTGATTGAGTTATCGGGGTTAGTAACTGTATCCCCTCCAGGGATCACAACAGTCAGCGTGTAAGCCGTTCCGGCTGATAGCGTTAGTACTGCATCAACAGTAATAAAGTTTCCGTCAACAGCTACAATGCGACCGCCTAAACGTTGACCTTGCTTTAACGGGTCAGCAATTTTGATGATCTCACCAACACCAGCGGCAATACCCTCTGCTCCAACACGGAAACTAACCTTTTCTGTTTCATACCTGTCACTGAAAAGCGTATGCTTGGCAGCGCGTAAAGCTTGACCGCGAGACGTAACGCCAATTAAGCGAAGATCAACAGGGTTATACCCAAACTTGTCTAGCAGCTCATCATCTTGCTGATACTCTGTAACGCTTGAATAAACTTGAGCTGGATCATCCCAGTTTGCTAAAACTACGGTTTTGCGTGCTGACCTAGCTGAACCCGTATAGCTAAAACACGGTGAAGAAACTTCTCCGTTTTCTGCTACATCTTGAATAACATTGGCCTCGCTAAATTGCTGAACAACGTCTTGCTCCCGGTCTTGCGTTAAATACAGCTCACCTTCGCTGTAATAAAGCAAACCTCTAAAACAGGAAGCAAGCGAATTAAGCACTTGATAAACTGAACCTGGATTCTGCAAATAAACATTGCAAGTAAAGCGAGGTTCCGTTCCACCATTGCCGTTAGGGACAAGCTCATCACAGTACTGAGAAACGGTGTAAAGATACCAAGGGTCAATAGCAATAGAACTGACATAGCGTTTGACGCCAAAACGTTCGTTTAGAACGATGTCACGGAAGATCCAGGCAGGGTTATCGGTCCATGCCATCTGGAACGTTCCGTCCCATAACCCCGTATAGGTACGAGTTGCGGCGTTATAGTTCGCAGGAACTTGAACACGCTTGCCGCGAAGTTTTACCGAAACATCAGGAATCGTGTTGAACTGCCTTGCGTCAACCTTTAATGCAACAAGACCAGTGTTTGGATAGGCAAATTTTTCATCAATAATCGTGACAAAGCTTTGCCAATTAATTGTGTTTTGAATAAAGCTGCTGGTGCTGTCAGATGTCAGCCTTGTGACTCTTACGTTCCAAGGCCCACTTCCAGGTAATGCAAATTCATAAGCTCTTTGAAATTCGCTATTTGATTTTCCGCTAATAGTGGGCGAAGAAATAGTCGTGAAACTGCCACCGTTTGAATTGACAAGAATCCTAAACTTAACGCTTGTGCCGGAAATATCACCGTTTTTTTCGTTTTGAGCCTGCAAGGCAGGAACAGCAATAATCACCCTGCAACGCTCGGTGTCTGTGTCCGCAATTGCTTTAGTAACTGAAGTATCACGAGTGACGTTTATGTCGACGCCAACAGTGTTTTCAATTGTGCTAAACCCGCTAATAGGCGTTTGCGTCTCGTCTTCACCTAACCTTGATTTAAGAGTAAACCCATCAAAATTGTTCGTTCCATTAGAGTTTTGAATTGGAACGCCATCAAGATAAACGTCTTTTTTTATTCCGTTTGGAAAACCTTCGAGAACACCTTCGCTTAGCGCATAAACTGTTTTCGCAAACGCAACTGAAAATAAATTATTATCTTCAATTACTGACTGCCTAGCTTTGGGCTGAACAATGGTTTGCTGAACAACTGTCTTTGGAGCCTTGCCGCCCCCACCGCCGCCAGCACCGCTGACTTCTATCTCATTCGCTTGGGTTTGATCGTCCATCACAGATAGTTTTGCAATTCAAGGCCAAAGCTCAAAACTGGAAGCGCACCAATGATGCGTTCACCGTAGAGAACAGGAACCACGTCTCCCTGCACTGTATTCGCGTTCGACTTATCAAAAGCAAAGCTGTTTAGCTGTTCGTCCCTATCACGACCTGAAGAGCTAGCGCCGCCAATCCCTTTGACATTGGGCATCTTCGGCGTTGGCGTCAATAGCTCTGCTACGCCAGCAAAGACCAATGAAAGGCCAATTGAAGAAGTAATGGTAGCAACCGTTCCAATACCCATAAATCCGCCTAGCGCCACTCCGGCAGAGAAAAATGCGCCAACACCGAAAGATATGGCAATAATCGCTATGCCAGCAATAATCTTGCCAGTTGCACCACGACCAGCCGGTAACGGAGCTAGCACCAGCCTCTTACTCAGTGGCCACAACATCTGATCTTCATCAAGACCTTCCGCGTGATCAGTCACAACGCGCCAGGCAATCCCCTTTTCGCCTGACTCCAGCAGATACTGCCTAAGGCCAGGAATCTGCAAACACAATGCCCTCACGGCTTCGGCAGGTGTCTTTACAGCAAGCTGAAACCTACGCCCGTACAGACGGCCAGCCTCGCCTAACAATCGGATGGTAACCATTAGCCGTTGCGCCTCAGAACCATGAACGTATTATCGCGGAAATAGCCGCTGTAAGCCATTATCGCTGAGTCCCGGTCAACCAAGTGCTGATAAATCCGGTTCGCCTCTACATCCTCAAGGACTGCAACGTGATTACAGGTGTGGTCATTCCTGATCCGAAACAACAACACATCCCCACGTTCCAGATCAACTGTCATAGGAATCCTGATAAAGCCTTCAGCCGCGAAGTTATCCTCAAAATGCGTGAAACCTCGCTGCACCCATTCGCCTTCGTACAAACGCTCATAATCAGCCATCTCGACGCCCATCTCTTGCGAATACCAATCACGCACAGCCGAATAGCAGTCATAACCGCCATACATCCACGGACGCCCCACCAAACCTGCTGACTGGCGCGGATCAAAGTAGTAAAACTCTGCACCGGCACAGTTGAAAACTACATAAGGCAGATTCAACGCTTTAGAAGCATTGATGTCCGCAAAGCTCACGCTTGCGTAATCAACATGGCTATGCCACGAAGCAACAGCATCATCTAAGTACAAAGCAGTCTCTTTCGCACTGATCACAAACGTGTCAGGCTGTGTTGCGGTGTTGGTGCATTCAACAACCGTTCCATTAGTAAGGACAAAGCCACAAGCCTCAACAGGATGAGCGGCTTCTGCATAAGCGCGAATGCTTGCTTGCTGTTCGCTTGTGATTGGATTGCTGTACTGAGAAAGCATCGTTTAACCCATTGCGTCCGTAAGACCAGGAAAGCCGCCAAACGGCAGCCTTGACGTACTGCCAAACCTTAGTTGACAACTGGTTAAACGTTTACCGCAGACATCATCTCCACTACTAACAACGCTTTGATCATTAGCGTTGAAAAAAGCACTCCCGTCATAATGACAACCTATATTGCTTTTATATCTCCACTGACATTGCTCACGCAATAACCTGCGACCAGGCAATGAACGCCCCTCAAGATCAAACGGAATTGTTAGCTGAAAAGATACTGCCAGCTTGTTTTCACTGCTTTTTTGCTCAACGACCCATTCGTCTGGTCCCCAGAAAGCGTTTGGATCAGCAGCTTCAGCACCGTCGAGATAGGTAGTAAGAGTGCGAATCCTTTGGACCGTTGCGCCAACAAGATCTTCGTAAGTATTTGTCAACGCAGTAATGCCAAGACCTACGTTCGCAAATGTCAAGCTTGGACGCGCTAGCTGCCCTTTGGTGTTTAGCTCAAAGCCTGATGCCTCTAGAGGCAACGCTGTATAAGTGTTCGTTTGGTATACAACATCAGCGCCATTAACTTGTGACCAATTTGCAAACCTGTAAATCGCTTGATCTGACGAACCAGTTGGAAGGATTGGTGTGATGTCGAGCGTAAACAGATCAATGATCTGCGGCAGCTGTGGCTTAAAAACTTCAGCGTTAGGAGGCGATTGTGTCATACATAAACCCTCGTCAAGCTAAACGACAAGCGAGCATAAGCCGAACTTAAAGTGTTAATTGTCCAGCCATCAGACAATAGAAAATTCTTAGCTGCAAGCGTTAACGAGATTGGAATTGCCGTTCCATTAGAAATACCTGATGCGCCAGTGGCAGATGTCAGGACACCGGTCACAAGGTTTGCCGTGTAGTTGGTTGGTCTTGTGTAACCAGTCAAAACTAAAGCACTTAAGTTTGTATAGCCAAGGTTCAGCTTGCCGCTTGCAAACGGCTTGGAAAACGTTTTAGTGCTAAACGGTGGAATCCAAGAAATTGCTTGCCCCTTCTGCTCCAAGAAAAAGCTTTCAATAGAGTTGATCTCTGGATAGGTCAAAGGCGGTGTTTGACACTGCCATGCCTCCTGCTCTGCATTTAAGCCATCAGTCAACACTTGGCTATAACCGTCGCCAAACTGAGCACGCTGAACACGCTGTGAACGCTCTTGCGTAAGCGATGGATCCAGCGGTATGTCATTGAACTGGATGTATGCCATCAGAGCATTCCTCCACTGCGGCGCTCATTCGCCAACGTTGATAACACGATACCTTGAACCTGACCGGCAAGCTGCTTTTGTGCCGCTGGATTCAACTGTTCACCAGTGTTCTCAACGGTAATATTGATCGTGCCAACGTTGACACCACCCATTGCGCCGTTTGGCGCGATGCTGCCGCTACGCCCTGGAGTAAACAGTTCAGGGCCACGCTCACCGACAAGATAAGACTTGCTTGAGCTGACGCTGCCACCGCTGGCCCTGCCTCCACCAAAGAGCTTGGTGAAAATGCTGCTGGGGTCACCTCCGCCAAGACCGCCAAGGAACGTTTGAAGACCAAACTTCAGCATAATGTTGGCAAGGCTTCTAAGAGTGTTTGACGCAACCTCTGCCAGCGACTTCGTGCCATCAACAGCAGCAGTCAGGCTGTCAACGATGCCGGATGTGATTGTTTGGCCGATTGAGCTGTAAAGCTGATCCATCTTTTCTGCTTGCGCTTCAAGTTGCGCGTCTCGTTGTGCGAAAGCTGCCTCAAAATCAGACAAAAATCTCGCTAAAGAGTCTGCCTCTGCTTTTGCGTTTTCTTGAATTGTTGTCTTGTATTTTTCTGCTTCGTTTCGCTTGCCTTCCAAAGCAATCCTTGCGGCAATCTGCGCTTCAACGTCTCTTTGAGCAAAGCCCTCAGCATTCCTTTGCAGTTCTGCAATATCAACGTTTAACTCAAAGTTTTTCCTTTCAGTTTCGTTTGTTGCGCTGGAAATAAGAGCTTGATCTTTAAGTGCTTGAACTCTTTTTGCTGATAACTCAGCAAGCTTCCTAGCTTCTTCTACAGGGTCTGACCCACTACGGATTGCTCCACCTCCTGAGCCGCCAGATAGACCTTTTGAGCCACCAGACAGACCTTCCAAGAGTTTCTCCACACGTTTCCTTAGCGCCAAGACTTCAGGGCTTTCAGTTGCTAAATTGGTTGTCGTGTCAGCGGCAGCTTTTGCTGGTCCACTGATTGCCTCCTTAATCTTTGGCTGATTGCGAAGCAACTGAAGAAATTTCTTGTCACGATCGTTATCGTTGCTAAGTGGATTAGTTAGGCCGCCAAACCCTGCCTCTCGCTGTAATTCTTTACGTCGATCTTGGCCAATTATTTCGTCAATACCCGAAAGGCCGCGCCCAAATCCCCCTCTTAAGTCCCCGCTTTTGATTACGTCAATTGCAATTTGTTTGTTTTTTGACATGCTAAACATTATACTTAGCGTTGTAATTGCAGCACTTGCCGCATCAATCACGCCACCAATTAACACGAGAATGCCGTTTATTGCTGGGCCTAACGCTACGTCTAGTTTTCTTACTAAGCCGCTGATTTTATTTGTTATTTTGACGACTGATTTTGACACCGTGTTGCCCATCGTCTCTGCTGCTTTGGCAGATTGTCCTGACTTTGTCCTTTGATTGTCTAGGTTTTTATTAAAGGTTTCCATGTTGCCGCTAGCAATCGGCAAGATTGCTCCAACAGCCTCAACACTGCCAAACAGCGTAGTCATTGCTGTCGTGCTTCCTCCTGTTTTTTGTTTTATTTCGTCGATCACGCCGCCGAATCCTTTCGCTTTTAGCCCAGCTGCGTTGAACTCAATACCAAGCGCCTTGGCAAGTTTTTCAGCTTCACTTGATGGCTTTAATATTGAAGCAATGCCTTGACGTAGGCCAGCAAACGTTGACTCAACAGGCACGCCTGAGGCCGTTGTCGTGGCAATTGCAGCGTTTAATTCATCAATACCAATCCCTGCTGCCGACGCGATTGGTGCAAGTCGACCAATCTGGACTGCATACTGCCCGACAATGATTTTGCCATCGTTTTGCGTTTGGATAAAGCCATCAACAAGCTTTCCTGCTTTGTCTGCACTTAATCCATATGAGTTCAATACGGACGTTGCTGCATCGGAAACAGTTGCAACATCTGACATGCCGCCGATAGCGCCTTTCAAAGACGCTTCGAGAATCTTGGAATTATCACTAGCATCACTAAAACCAGCGGAAGCAACGTCGTAAGCAGCCGCCATTAATTGAGTTGTACTGGCTAGCCCGTCACTTCTTCTTGCAACGCCTTCAAGCTGTTTCTGTAGTTCTTTGGCATTAACTCCAAGAGTCTTAACGGCAGCGGCTGCCCTGTCTGCCTCTTGAAACCCTTGAAAAAATTTACCGGCAGCAGCAAAGCCTGCTAAAGGCAAAAGTGCACCCTTAAGGGCTGCCCCTAATCTGTTTACACCTTTAGCCGCCCCACGGGCTCCGACGCCTACACCAATGAATTTTCCCTTTGAATCTCTAAGTCGACCGTTCGCATCACGGGTTGCACCTTCTAATTTCTCTGTTTCTTTCGTAACCTTCTTTAATGGACCAACTGCGCCTGAAGCGTCAACAAGCAGCTTAATAGTAGATTCCGCCACGACCGCACCAGCACTGCCTCAATCTTACCGCCGACTCGACTTGGCGCGATCCATTGCCTCTTTTTCCTTTTCGCCTTTTAATTCGTAGTAAGCAGCAAAATGAACAAACTCCGCATCGGTCAATTCCGTGCGAAGTCTGCTCACTGTCATCCCTAGCTCGCAGGCCAGATGGAACTCAAAGAAGAGCCAACTATCCTGCGCTAGTCGTTTTTTGCTTCTTTAAGATCCTCGTCACCGCCAAGGCCAAACAAGAACAGCTCAACTTCATTCAATACTGACTCAGGCAACTGACGTTGCAACTTCGGGGCATCAGCAGAGGCAAACGCCTTGGTCCCATCCTCAAGCTCTGCCTTTTGGCAAAGCATATAAGTGCTGATGTCTAGAGCTTCATCGCTTTGCGCCATTGTCTGGGCAACCTTACGATCTGCTCTTGTGATTGGGCTGAAATACAAGTCAACGACAGAATCACCTGCCGCATTCTTCAAAACAAACTTACGGCGTTGGTTGAGGTCAAATGCCCCAACCAACAAATCAACCGTGCGAGTCTTTGACGCTGACATTCAGCAAATAAACATGTATGCCCTAAAGCATAATGCAAACTGCTCAATTACTCCAGATTGCCCGTAATTGTTCCGCTAGTTACAAAGCTGCAACTGACAACAACAAGATCGCCAACGGTAGAACTGATTTCCATGTCCGTAATAATGCCAGCGAAACTGACGGAATCAGTGCCGCTAGTTGTGCCAGTGGTAAACAGTTCAAAGGTGGCGTCAGCGGGATCCGCAGCGGTCAAAACGTCCTCTAAGAAACCAGCTTGGCCGGTTGCATCAGGGTCATAAACCAGCTCAACGGTGCCAGAACCTGAGATCATGCTGCCAACAAAGCTGCGGAAAGTGTCACCGTGCTTTGAAGTGTCTAGCGTTTCTTTTGTTGTGGTCAGGCTCCAGCTGCGAGTTCCAACAATGGTGGCTTTAGAGCCGCCTGCTGGTTCAAACTGAACGGCGCCTTGTTCGCCTCGGATTGTAGCCATGGTCAGAGTTCCTCGATAAATTCAAAGGTCACACGGACCTGAGTTTGAAAATAGCCCTCAGGAACTGGTGAAGCCAGAACCGCTGGGCCGTTGGCTGCGTCGAAGAAAACCCCCGACACTATGACCCTATTGTAAAGGTCACGAATGCGTTTTCCAATGACATAGTTGGCCCCAGGACCAACACCTTTTGGCGTGAAAATACTGATAAGCAACAAACCCACAACGCGGTTTTGAGAGTCAGTTGTCAGACCTTGGCTTAAATACTCGTTAGCGCCAAAACTGACAAGACATTGAACCCAAGATGAATTTGGGGTGGGCTCATATGCCATGTTGTGAAACACGACGGGAAGAGCCGGAGAACTTGCAAGCTCTGTGGCCAGCCTGCCCTCAATGACGCTTCTAACAGTATTTAGATCGACAGCAGCCATTAGCCCCTCCTAACGATTTTTTGATATTGCTGTTGCGCCCAAGACTCAAGTTCTTTGCCAATCAGCTCAGGGAAACCGGGCCTAGTGCCTTGGCGTGTTCTGAACTTGCCTTTCCATGATGGCGGAAGGTTTGTTCCGTAACAAACCGGTTCAGCGTATTTCATGTTGTTGGTCACTTCGCCGATGTACGGTTTTGACACATCGGCCTGCCAAGCTCCTTTTAGCGTGCCCCCAGTGGGTCGTTCAAGCAATGCTTTTTTGAGAGGAACTGTTTTCCCGTTCACCTTGAAAAACATAGGCATGCTTGCCAGCTCTTCTTCAGAATAATTGTCAAGAGAAAACACAGGCGTTTCCTCTTTAACTTGCTTTGCCCATTCAAGCGTTGTGGCTTTTACGAGCTTACGAATCTGCCCGTCCATGTGGTTGCCGATCTGATTTAGCGGGATCTGACGCGCCATGGTTACGCCCTCAAAATCAGTTCGTAGGTGATCGGCTTATTGTCCTGCTCTTGCTTCCTAATCTCAATAACTTGGTGCATAACCCCTTCAATCGTAATTCTGTCTTTCACCTGCGGGGCAACTGACAGATCAAGAGCAGCAATCGTTAAACGCTTGTCACCAGCTTGGATAAGGTCGTTCACCTCTCGCGACGTAACGCCCTCGACAATGCCTTTTGCGCTGACATAAGTGTCTGACTCCCTAATGGTGCCCGTTGCAGTGTCATATCCCTCTGTAGATATGTACCGAACTTTTATCTCACCCCCAAAACGGGTGATCACCTTAGAGGCAGCTTTTTGCAGCGAATCAGCAAGGGCCATTAGATGCGGTAAGCAATGCAAGCGCCACTCGTCAAAGTGATGCTTGTAAAGACTCCGTAGATTGTTGAGTCAGCCGGGAAACTCTCACCAGCCAAAGCGTTTCCCGTGTAGTTATCCGCAGTAATTGCGTTGATTACGGTTGCTTCTTTGAAATAGATCGCGCTAAACCTCCCAGTGTGAGCACTGGTGTCAGAAACAAATTCTGCCCCAATCCCAAAATCCATGCCCATGATCAGCTCCGTTTGATAGCGATGTTGCCCGGTCCGCTAATTCTAAGCCCTGTGAGATAGCGTTCAAATAATGGTGGCACGCGATCTGCGCCAACGGCTCCAGTTTTGTCAGGCGTCACGCTCAAGCTGCCAATGCTGATGCTCTTGTAATCCTCAAGACCACTCAGGCCAATGCCGTCTTTATTGCTGTTTAGGTAAATGGCCAGTACTACCTGAGCCCGTTTGATCTGATCAGGAATCTCTGTATCAGTAAAATAATCGTCAGAAATGCGAAACGGAAAGCCCGTCGCGTAATTATTGACATAGGTGTCAGGCTTACGAACTCCAGTTCGCGGCCATTGCAATGCCTGCGTATCTGTTGTCCGTGCGCCTAAAAATCTTTCGCGATCAAGTCGCTGTGTCGCTGTGTAAAGCGCCCGATTTTTTTGATCATCAGAGGCGTTTCCCCATGCGGTGCTATCGCCATCTTCAACCATGCCATCCACAATGGCTTGAGCTTCAGCCAGCGTCAGGTAACTGTTTGCGCTTGCGCTGCCTGCCGTTGCTGTGATCGTTACTGCCATCAGTCTTCACTGTTGATTTCTTAATTGCGGGCTTTTCAGAAGCGGAGGCCGCCGCCGTAGCAGCA
>Ga0209535_1000379_pt1 | contig 31244 bp, 36 predicted proteins | sample LinPmetageLP28_FD_184041 | JGI IMG/M metagenome (GOLD analysis project Ga0209535, IMG submission 184041) | Marine viral communities from the Pacific Ocean - LP-28 (SPAdes) (version 2) | ecosystem: Environmental > Aquatic > Marine > Oceanic | place: Pacific Ocean | collected 2009-08-22
ACAGACTATGAACAAGATGTTTTTCAAGAATTGATGAGAATAAAACAATTACCAGATATGAGTGGAGTAGGATTTCCATTATACTTCTGGTACGACAGAGAAAGTGAAGCCGTAGACTTAAATACATTGGAACCATTTATACGATACTGGAAATCTTCAGGTGAATACGCGACCAAACTCATAATATATCCAGAACTATTTGATACCCAAAATGACTTTATTTGGTATGACATACGACCAAGAAATTGTATTGACTACCTACCCAATCCAGTTCTCTCGTATTTACAATGTTATAGATTCGCATATATTTATGATGACCCAAAAACTGGAATACTTGAAGGACTAAAAGATTTTTATAAAAAATATAGTTTTGTAAATTCTAATGATTTATCTGAAACAACGAGAAGAAAACAAAAAAGAAATGATGATGAAGATAGCAATCATAGGAAGTAGAACTTATACAAACAAAAAAAATATTCAGAACTTTATGTTTAGATTAAAAATGGAACATAAAGATATGGAAATCGTTAGTGGTGGTGCAAAAGACGGAGCAGACAAATACGCCAAGAGATTTGCATTAGAGTTCGGATTAGGTTATTCGGAGTTTCCACCACAACATCAAACCCACAATCAACATTGTGTAATGGAAGCTTACAATTATGGTAAAGAATATAATGTTGGATACTACCACAAAAGAAATAAAGATTTAGTGAAGTATTCTGATAAAGTGGTGGCATTTTGTAAAGAAGGGGAAATAACCAATGGAACAAGGTCAGCGTTAGAATATTGCAAAAAAATAAATAAAAAGTTCGTTATTTTGAGTTAAACTAACTATTTATTGTATATACATATATATTAGGAACGATATGAAAGAAGAAAAATTAACATCAGTAAAAGTCATTGACGAACTCTATAAAAAGTTTAGAGAAAAGTCTATTCGTGATGACTTTTCATTACAGAAATTAGTAAATCGTAGTTTAGATTTATTTGTCCACGACGAAGAATTTGCAAAAACAATTATAGACTATGAAAATTTAGAAGAAAGTGGTTCAAAATACTAAAATTAAAAGAAGGGTTATATGACGGATATTAAATTACCAAAATTAAAAACAATAGAAAAGATTGAGAAACGAGATAAGAAAAAGATTCTATTACTATCAGATGATTTAAGAATGTCAAGTGGTGTCGGAACAATGTCAAGAGAGATTGTAGTTGGAACCATTGACAAATACGATTGGGTTCAAATGGGTGGAGCAATCAAACATCCAGACAAAGGAAAAGTTTTTGATATGAACAAGGCTATGGTGGAGGAAACTGGTATTCAAGATGCTTCATTAAAAATATATCCAATAGACGGGTATGGTGACCAAGAGACTTTAAGAACTATACTTAAAATGGAGAAGCCGGACGCTATTTTACACTACACGGACCCGAGATTTTGGAAGTGGTTGTATGATATGGAACACGAAGTAAGACAACATATTCCAATTTATTATTACAATATATGGGACGACTTACCTTATCCAAGGTGGAACGAACCATTTTATGAGAGTTGTGATTTGATTATGAACATTTCAAAACAAACACATAACATTGTTCAAAATGTATGTCAGAACAAACCAAGAACAGATTGGGATTCTACTTATGTTCCACACGGAATAAATGAAAAATATTTCTATCCAATTAAAAATGAAAAAGAAAGATTGGAAATGAACAAAATGAAATCGGAATTATTTCAAGGACAAGATATAGAATTTTGTTTATTCTATAATAATAGAAACATTAGAAGAAAGATGACTTCAGATACTATTCTGGCATTTAAAACATTTGCAGATAAATTACCAAAGGAACAACGAGATAAAACTGCATTTGTTCTACATACTCAACCAGTTGATAATAATGGTACAGATTTACCAGCAGTTGTTAAAGAAATGTGTCCAGATTTAAACATAATATTTTCAACTAACAAGTTATCGACTCAACATTTAAATTATCTATATAATATTTGTGATGTAACGATTAACTTGGCATCCAACGAGGGATTTGGATTAGGAACTTGTGAATCACTAATGTGTGGAACACCAATCATTGTTAATGTTACGGGTGGTATGCAAGACCAATGTGGATTCAAGTTAAAAGGTAAACATATTACTTACCAAGATTATGGGGAGATTGAATCTCTACACAATTGGAGAGATTGGGAAAGCAATGAAGACTTAACTCACGGAGAGTGGGTAAAACCAGTATGGCCTAAGACAAGAACATTAGCAGGTTCACCACCAACACCATACATTTTTGATGATAGATGTGATTGGATAGATGCGGCAGACTCTATTCAACATTTTTATGAAATGTCAAGAGAAGAAAGAGATGAGTGTGGATTCATAGGACACGAATGGGTTTGTGGAGATGAATCTATGATGAGTGCAAGAGCGATGTGTGGTTTATTTATAGACCATATGGAAACTGCATTTGATAAATGGACACCAAGAGAAAGATACGAGGTATATAAAGTATGAAACCAATGATATTAGTAACGGCACCAGTTCAAACTCGTAGTGGATACGGAAACCACTCAAGAGATATTTGTAGAGCGTTAATTGAATCAGATAAATATGATGTTAGAATCCAACCGGTTCGTTGGGGTAATACACCACCAAATGCATTAGAAGAGGGTAATCCATACCACAAAATGATAAGTGATAAACTTATGGGAGACCCTAATTTAGAGAGACAACCAGAGTTACACATTCATATTGTGATACCAAACGAATTTCAAGCACTCGGTAAAAAGAACATTGGTATTACAGCTGGAATAGAACACACACAACCACCCGCAAAGTGGATAGAGGGTGTAAATCGTATGGATATGACAATATGTACTTCGGAGTTTACTAAGAGTGGATTTCAAGGAACAACTTATGATAAACAAGATGTTAGAACTGGTCAAGTGATTGGTGGTCTAAGTGTCCAAAAACCATTAGAAGTATTGTTTGAGGGAGCAGACCCAGAAATATACAAAGAAACAAAAGAACTATCAGACAAGATGAAAGCGGAGTTTTCTAAAATAGATGATGACTTTTGTTTTCTATTTGTAGGACATTGGTTAAGTGGAAATCTTGGGGAAGATAGAAAAGATGTAGGTATGATGTTAAAAGTGTTTTTAGAAACATTTAAGAACACACAAAACCCACCAGCATTAATTATGAAAACAAGTTCAGCTGGATTTTCAGTAACAGACAGAGTATCTATTTTAGAAAAGATTGATATGATTAAATCTGATGTTAATGCAGACACTTTACCTAATGTATACTTATTACACGGAGATTTAACAGATGATGAAATGAATCAAATGTATAATCATCCAAAAGTAAAAGCACATTTAACATTTACACACGGAGAAGGATTCGGAAGACCATTGTTAGAAGCATCATTTAGTGGTAAACCAATCTTAGCACCAATCTCAACAGGTCAAGCAGACTTTTTGGATAAAGATTATTGTATTGAACTACCACATCAATTGACAAAAGTTCCTAATAGTGCATTTCCAAAAGATTATCAGAACCAAGAAGCAAAGTGGTCAACTGTAAATTACAATACCGCGAGTAGAGTTATGAAATCGGTGTTTACTAATTACAAAAAGTATCAACTCAAAGGTAAAAAACAAATGATTGTCAATACAGAGTTATTTACTCACGATAAGATGAGAATTAAATTAGAATCTATTGTTGATAAAATGTTAGATAGTATGGCTAAAAAGGTTGAATTAAAGATACCTAAGTTACAAGAGAAACCAGATTCGGTAAAATTAAAATTACCAACATTAAAAAAGGGATAATATGGCAGAAAAAATAATAACTTGTCCAAATTGTTTTAATGAAGAGAGATGTTTCGAGGACAATCTCGAGATAGAAAAGTTCAGTTCTTTTATGTGTTTTAATTGTGGATTCACCAGTAATTCACTATACAAAAATGATTCGGATAGTTTGAAGAAAGTTCAAGAATCATCAACAGAATTGATGAATGAAATCAGTATGTATGATTATGATAGAAAAATACATTGGTTTCCATCAATTTTGAATATGGGTAAGTTAGGAATAATATATCCAGAGGGAACTAAGAATAATTGGATATGGAAATATGCAAAAGTTAGTAAATTAAGTGAAGAAGAACAGAAAGACCCTAAGTATCAAGGACACGAACATAAATTAGATATGGAAAATGCAAAAGAATATGGACAATATGAATTCTTAGATGCGTGTCAAGATATGGGAATTGTTAAAGAATTATGAAGAATACCATTTGGCAACAAGTCCAACCAGGACAAATAGTTTCTTTCTTGTATAAAAGTAAAAACTCATCACGAGCAGAGAAGAGAACTGTATTATGTATAGACCCAGAATATACTTACAGAAAGAAATCAACAAAACGAAATGTTAAGTTATTTGTTGGATTACAATTAGAAACAACTTTAAGAGGTCCTATAAATGCCAGAACATTGGACCAGGCGATTAGACTACTTGGTGGAGCACAATTAGACAGAGGTGTTACTGAGATTGGAGACTTTCAAGACGAAATGGATGATGTAGATGTTCAATTAGTTTACAAAGCACTAAAGAGGTTTGTGAAAAAACACGATGTTTTCAGAACATTCTTTTTACGAGAGTGTAGAAAGAGAAGAGTTTATTTAATTGATAACTATCGAAGATTACCAGCGAGTCAAACTAAAAAAATAATACTTGAACAAAATTTGGAGAAATTATTAAGTGAGTCTTAAAGTCAGTTATAGTATTACTTGTTACAATGAACACAGAGAATTAGACGATTTACTACATCATCTATCTAAACATATTAGAGATGAAGACGAAGTAGTTGTCACACAAGATATATCAAAACTCGGTGACAAAAATATCATACAAGATGAGTTTTATGCATTAGAAAAAGTAATAGAAAAGTATCAGTATGGAACTTACTTTAATGGAAATCTAAAAGTAACCCAATTTAAATTTGAAAAAGACTTCTCTAAGTTGAAGAATTATGCTAAATCAAAATGTTCAGGAGACTTTATATTCAGTATTGACGCTGATGAAATCCCAAATGAAACACTAATTAAACAACTACCACAAATATTAGAAATCAACAACACAGATTTGATATGGGTTCCAAGAATCAACTTGGTGAATGGTATTACTAACTGGCATTTACATCATTGGCATTGGAGACAAACTGAACAAGGTTGGATAAACTTTCCAGATTATCAAGCGAGAATATTTAGAAATACTGATAATATCAAGTGGATAAAACCAGTTCACGAAGTGATAGACGGAGCAAAAACATACGCCCATTTACCACCACAAGAAGAATTGACTTTAAAACACGAAAAGGAAATTAATAAACAAGAACAACAGAATAGATTGTATGACTCAATTATATAGGAGATAATGATGAATATATTAGTAACAGGTGGAGCAGGTTTCATAGGAACAAATTTAATTAAAGAATTGGTAAAGGATGGATTACACAATGTTGTCAGTATTGACAATTATTCCACAGGTAAAGAAGAAAATGAACAAGAAGGTTGTGTATATCACAATGTTGATATCAGGGATGCAGTTGACTTTGATTTCTTTATGGATAGTCCAGATGTAATTTATCATCTGGCAGCACTTCCAAGAATACAACCATCATTTGAGTTTCCGGCATTAACTATGGAAATAGGTATGTTGGGGACTATGAATATCTTGGAATGGGCAAGAAACAAAGAATGTAAAGTAATTTACGCCGGTTCTTCATCAGTTCATAGTGGACATTACTCAAACCCATATACTTTTTCAAAAGTGATGGGTGATGAACTTTGTATGGCGTACAAACAAATGTTTGGTGTTGATACTAAGATTTGTAGATTTTATAATGTATATGGTCCACACCAATTAACTGAGGGAGAATATTGCACGGTTATTGGTGTATTTGAAAAACAATACAAAGAGGGTGTAGACTTAACAATCACAGGTGATGGATTCCAAAGAAGAGATTTCACACATATAGATGATATTGTTGAGGGATTAATCCTAACATCAGAAAGTGAAGAGTTTGATTTAGACATAGTTGAATTAGGTAGAGGACACAATCACTCAATCAATGAGTTAGCAGAAATGTTCGGTTGTGGTTTTACATACATACCAAAAAGACCAGGTGAAGCAGAAGTAACTCTTTGTGATACATCAGTAGCTAAAAAAGATATAGGATATAATCCAAAAGTAAATTTAGAAGATTATGTCAAAGGGGTAATTAGTGAAGTATAGCATATTTACCGTAATGAACTCAGGTTATGTCTATGGTAATTTTGGTAGAATATTCGTAAATTCAATTCACAGAAATTTAGATACTTCAAAAATAGATACAATTTACATTGGAGACATTGGTCTAAGTTCAGAGGACAAAGAGTTTTTAAATGGCTTTGAAAAAGTTAAAGTAGTTGACTCGGGAGTTATCACAAAAAATGTAGTAATACACGATGATGACTGGGTTGAAAGTGTAAATCAAAAGACTATACTTCTAAAGGAATTGTGCAAAACTTCTGATTGTCCAATAGTATTGGTTGATTTGGATTGTTATTTCATAAATGACTTCTACCAACATATAGATTTAGACTATGATATTCAAGTGGTTGAAAGAGACCCTTGGGTTCACCCAAATCACATCGCATCTTGGGTAACCATTAACAATATGGAAAAGGGTGTAGAATTTATAGATGAATGGATGAACATAATGAAAAATTATACTGCAACCAGACATAAAGAATCACCTTCATTGGATATACTTGTAAAAGATAATTTCAATCGTAATCAATATAAAGTTAAAGTTTTAAAAGAAAGAGAAATTATTGGGTTTGGGGAACTAAGACAAATAGAAGAGTGGAAATCTCACATAGCACACTTTAAAGGTTGGGCGAGAGGGAGTTCACCAGAAGAAGACTTTCATTTGAGAGTATTTGGTAAAGGTCCACATCCCATACACAAAATAATAGAAAAGTGGATTGATGTGTAGTTTTACAATAACTAATAAAAAAATTAACTTAAACAACACCAATTTCTTATCCCAAAAAAGAGGACCAGATTTAACCAATACCTTTGAGGAAAATGGAATATCTTTTCTTCATAACCTATTACACTTAACTGGTGACAAAACAAAACAACCATTTTATCAGGACGATATTGTTTGTGTATTTAATGGTGAGATATACAATTATAAATCTCTTGGTAATTACAATACAGACGGAGAGTGTTTGATTCCAATGTATAAAGAATTTGGATTTGAGTTTGCAAAACAACTTGACGGGGAGTTTTCTATTTGTATTATTGATTTTAAGAAATCAAGACTGATGTTATTTAATGATACTTTCGCCACTAAACCATTGTGGTTTGCCGGACAAGAAAATGATTGGGGAGTGGCATCATATGAAAGTTCATTGAAGTTGGCAGGTTTTGAACTTCCACAAAAAGTTGTAGGAAATTACGCCTGGATGTTTGATTTAAAAAACTTAGACGAAATAGGTGGATATAGAATAAAGGAGTTTGATTTAAATCAACACAAAGATACATATGATGATTGGATAAACGCTTTTGAAGAGTCTATAAGTAAACGAGTTGATACAACAAAGGGTATATTTTTAGGACTTAGTGCAGGTTACGACAGTGGAGCCATAACTTGTGAACTATTGAAACAGAACATTGACTTTAGTGCATATACCATATTGTCATCTGAAAATGAAGATATTATAAGTCAAAGACACTCAAGATTAAAATCTGGTGAAGTAATAAGACTTACAAGAAAAGAATATTCTGATGTATCAAACTATTTGGGAAAAAATTGTGAAGATTTTTTCTATCAAAACTATGATATAAAAGGGGACAAAGCTTCAAAAGGACTTGGAAAGATTTGTGAACGAGCAAATCAAAACAATCAGAGAGTTTATCTTTCAGGTCAAGGAGCAGACGAAATTATATCTGATTATGGTTACAACGGAAATAAGATTTACGGACATAGTCAATTTGGTGGATTATTTCCAGATGATTTAGAGGGCTTCTTTCCTTGGAATAGTTTCTATGATGGAACACAAATACAATACTTGAATAAAGAAGAGTATGTAGCGGGTTCATATGGTATTGAAACAAGATATCCATTTTTAGACACCCAGTTAGTTCAAGAATTTTTATGGTTATCGAGTGATTTAAAGAACAGACAATATAAAGCACCACTTACAGAATACCTAGAGAGAAATAGTTATCCATTTCAAAAAGGAAATAAAACTGGGTTTCAAGCCGATAGGAATTTATTATAAATGAAAAATGTAGTATTTATGACTTGTTTTGAAAAGGCTCCGGACTTTCTTGATTATAAAGAATGGTGTTTTAAAACTTGGAAATATTGGTGTGATAAACACGATGTAGAACTTTTAATCTTAGAAGATGAATTGAGAGATTCTGGTGGTGGAGTGTTCAATGATGGGGTTGGTATGAAACCAACTTGGCAAAGGTGGCACGTTTGGGATGTACTGGAGGCCAATAATATAGACGCTGATAATGTCGCGTTAGTGGACATCGACACAATGGTTCATTGGGATTGTCCTAATTTTTTTGAAGAAGCAAATGGAGAGTTTGGTTGTATTCAAGATAAGTTCTTTCTTGAGTGGACTATCAATAGTATAAAAGGTTATCAAGACTTATGGCCAGATGTAAAGTTTGACTGGACAACATATTTTAATTGTGGTTTCATTGTATTAAATAAAAAACACAAAGAGTGGTGTAAGAGTGTTACTGATTTCTACTATGAAAATGAACTGGAGTTCAAAACAAGACAACATCAGACTGTAAAAAAGGGTTCAGACCAAACACCAATAAACTATATGATAAGAAATAGTGAACACCCGATAAAATTTTTGGACGAAAGGTTCAATCTACAACAATTACATATGAGAGGAGTGTTAAATCCAATGATTACAGAAGCAGGTTGGGTTTGGCATTTTAATGGGTTTGATAAAGAGGGAAGAAATAATGTGATGAAACAGGTATGGGATATGACAAAGGACAACTATGAAACTGAATAATAAGTACATAATTGGTTGTCACACTATGTTCTACGAAATAGACATTGTAGAGGAATATCTTGAATCAGTTCATCTGGCATTAGAAGGTGTTGAAAACAAGGAAAATGTCAAGGTAGAGATGATGTGGAATATGTCCCAGTATTTTGAAGAAGTAGAAACATCCACTAAAATGTATGAAATACGAAACAAAATAGAATCATTGGGTATGAAATATCATTACATTACAAACAAATTCTATGAACAGAACAATAAACCATACACAATGGCAGACTATCGTAGAGAATTGAATAACCAATGTAATGAATTTGATTATGTTATATGGGGTGAATCAGATTGTTTAATGCCAAGACAAATGTTTGGAGTGTTGGAACAACTAATGGAACACTCTAAGTCTAACAATATCAACAGATTTATCACTACATTTGGTGTTAGAAAAATGTGGGACGAGAGTTGGAAAGTATTAGAGCATCCTGATTTCACAGATAAACCATATTATGATATGGATACACCAGAGGACACTAAGTTAGCGGAATCATCACCTTGGAGTATAAGATACACTATGAACCAAGAGGAAATGGACGAAGTAAATTCTAAGACAGATGACTTGGACATAAAAATGATAACTCATCCGAAGTTCGACGGAAGTGGACTAGTAATATCATCAGACTTACTAAAAACAGGAGCTAACATACCACCGGCAGTTTATATGAACGGAGACGATAGTTCATTTTTAGAGAGTTGTAGATTACATATGGGTGAACACTACAAACAATATGTTGTAAAGAATATACTGAAAGTTCACAATAGAAATCACCCGAACAAAAGACACTATGTCAAAGGTGAAGACCAAACAAAAAACACACACTCTAAAAGAGCCACAAGAAATTGGTATAAAGAATTCAGTAAAGTATCAAAAGGTAATTTAAATAAGTTGTATCGTAGTCAAGAACCATTTAACAAGAAAGAAATACAAAAATGAATTTAGTTGTAGCGATTGATGATTTACATCCTAACCAAGGTTGGGGGTGTGAGGGTGATGTTCAAGTTGATTATTTAAAGTCGTTAAACGACGAATTTGGGGTCAAATTTACCCTATTCTGCCCGAGTTATTATCATCACAAATATAAATTAACAAAAGACTGGGTATCGTATTGGAAGCAATTTGACTGGGTTGAGTTGTGTAATCACGGACATTATCACGATGTTAAGAAATATTCAAAAGATTTACTGGGAGAACAGGAATTCGCGGAATTAAATTTTATAGAAGCGACCGAAAGAATACAAGAGAGTTTAAATGTTTGGGGAGAGTGTGGACACAAACCAACAGGATTTAGAAGTCCAGGTTGGGGTATTACACAAGAAGCGGCAAATGCAGTAGGTAATTACTTTGATTGGGTCGCTCAACACGAAGAACACAACAAATTAATAACTTTTGACATACCAAATCTTGTGGGTTGTGATGGAATAGAAGAAACTGATAATGTAAATCTATACGGAGAAACTTTTATGTTTCAATCACACATTCAAGGAGATTGGAATAAAAATGTCTGGAATGAGAAAAATTATTTACATTTTCAACAAGTTGTTAAATATTTATTATCACAATACAATGAGTTACAATTCAAAACAATATCAGAAATAAAATAAACTTGGAGAAAATTGTATGACTAAATTATCAAAAGAAAACATTTACGGAAGAGATATTCACAAAGCTTATTATGAAGGTAAGGACCCAGAAGAAGTAGTAGGACTGAATTGGGGTGGACCATTTTACGATGATATAAAAAATTTACCGATTACTTCAATATGTGATGTTGGTTGTGGAAATGGAAAATTCTTGAATGACTTTAGTAGTTTAGGATATAAAAATCTATATGGTGTTGATATCATAACAGTTTCTGAAAAAATGGTTATAGAAAATAAAGATATACAATATCTTAGTGGACCAGCGAGTAGTATACCATTAGAAGACAAATCTATTGATTTACTAACTTCGTTTGAATGTTTGGAGCACATACATATTGACGAAGTAGATAATGTACTAAAAGAATTTAACAGAATAACAAAAGGATATTTTATGTTTTCAATTGCACACAAGGTATCATCAGAGACTGTTTTTGGTCAAAATTTACACTTATGTGTAAAAACACTAGATTGGTGGACAAAAAAGATTAGTAAGTACGCAACAAGGGTAACCGAATGTTCCGTACCAAACCGACAGCCTCCGGAGGCTCTAGGAGGAGGACGTAGTCAAACAATATGGAAAGTAAAATGAATAAAGATGAACTAAAAAGAGTATTAGATGAAACACCAGATAAGTTGCAGTGGAAAGAAACAACATCTTTAAAATTTAAACAAGAATTAGTTGACTTTTTCGGAGAGGACTTTAAAGATAAAGATGTTCTTGAAGTCGGTTGTCACGTTGGACACACTTCCAGAATATTAAGTTACTTGTTTAAAAAAGTATACGCGATGAACATAAATGGACCATTGTTCGGTGATAGAACTCTTTGGGAAGTAAATGACCTTGTGTCTGAAAATGATGTATATAAACAATATTCAGTCAACATTAAAACAACATTTGATAAAAAGTTTGAGAATATTGATTACTTGGAAATGGACTCATATAATTCAAAAGGTTGGCCTATGGATTTACTATCAGATGTTTCAGTAGTGTTTATTGACGCGATTCATCAATATGACGCCGTCCTTTATGATATAGAAAATGCAATCAAATTAAATGCAGAGTATTTAGTATTTGATGACTATGGTAAACCAGATTCCAGTCAATATTCAAATCCAAACAGAAATTATATTATGGAAGTTAAAGCGGCGATTGATAGTAAAATAAAAGATGGAACACTTGAGGTTGTAAAACATATAGGATTTGAACCAGGAACTGAAGTAGCATTTAATATTCAATTGGGACCTATTTTGTCCGTGGATTGGGAAGGTCTAATTTGCAAGGTAAAGTAGTATTTTTTTCAGAGAGTGAAACTTTTGGAAAAGCTCCAAGAGATTTTGAAGATGCCAGAACAGAGTTCGGTTGGTCAATAATGTTAGATGCTGAGTGGTATCCTATTAGTGTCAAACCAAAAGAGAAATATGATTTGGGTATCGTCATTATACCAAAGAATAATCCAAATGTTAACATTGAATGGTTTAGAGAATCTTGTGATAAGGTGGCAGTAATGCAAGAAGGACCACATTGGTATTTCCAAGACTATTCAGTTGAAAAACAAATACATTACATAAATACATTGAGAGATGCGGATTGGGTATATTGTCATAATGAATCTGATGTTGATTACTATTTAGGATTAGATTGTAAAGATGTAAGAGTTATGAGGTCAATGATGATTCCAGAAAGACTAGATTCAGTAGGTTATTCAAAGGATAAAAGAGGAACATTGTTGGGTGGTAATTTTGTTAGTTGGTATGGTGGTATGGATAGTTATTTAGTAGCGTCTGATATTCCAGAAAAAAAGTATGGTGTATCAATGGGTAGAAAACAAGAACAAGAAGATTCAATTGACGATATAGAATACCTACCTTATATGACTTGGAGAGAGTGGATAAAAAAGATTGGTCAGTATAAATTTGGTGTTCACTTAATGAGAACACACGCCGCGGGAACATTCAGTATGAATTTATCATTTCACGGAACACCGGTTATAGGATACTATGGATTAGATACACAAGAATTATTACATCCGAACACCACTGTGGCAGTCGGAGATTTAAGAACAGCGAAATTTCTTATGAAAAAACTATACGAGGATGAAAGTTTTTACAAAGAGTGTTCAGAAGAAACACTTCACTTATTTCAGAAACATTATAGTGAAGAAGCGTGGATGAAGGATTGGAAGATTAGAAATGGATAAAACAATATCATTTATACAACCAAGTCGTAGTAATTTGAAATATTTAAAATGGTCATACGAAAGTATTAGAAAAAATCTCGGATACAGACACGAGATATGTATGGCAGATGATTTCTCAGACGACGGAACTTGGAAATGGATGAAAGAGATATCGAAGAAAGATACTAATGTAAAAATACACAGAAATAATGGTCCAAAAAGATTAGGACACACAATACTATATGATACATTAGTCAATATGGCGACAAATGATATTGTGATGATATATCACGCCGATATGTATGCACTACCAGGTCTTGATGAAGAAATATTAAAACACATCAAACCAGGTGTGGTTGTGAGTGGAACACGAATAGAACCACCACTACACCCACCAGGACCAGAAAAGGTTATCAAAGACTTTGGTATTGAGCCAGAAGAGTTTCAAGAACAAGAATTATTGAATTGGTATGAGAATGACTACACACCAGAACAAGAAACCACCGAGGGTATATTTGCACCTTGGGCAATCTATAAAGAGGACTTTCAAAAGATAGGTGGACACGATGATATGTTCGCACCACAATCAAAGGAAGATTCAGATATCTTTAATAGATTTATATTAGCGGGATATGAAGTGGTTCAAACAAGAAGAGGTTGTGTATACCATATGACTTGTAGAGGGTCAAGATTTGCTGAGGGAGCAAAACGAAATCCCGAAGGTGAAGTCTCTATGGTAGGTAGAGAAACAGACGAGTGGTTGACACAGAACGAAAGGTCAACAAGAAACTTCGCGAGAAAGTGGAGTTCATATTGTTTACACGATGATTACTTAAAACCATACATACAACCGAAGTATAATATCGGTTATGTGGTTGAGAATTGTAATATGGATGGACTACGAGGATTAGAACCTTGGTCGGATAGTATGTATATAAATGATAAAGAATTAGTTGAACAATACATTAAAGAAGAACAGCCACAAACAAAATTTGACTTAAAAGAGAGATTGTTAAAATCTGAAATAGATAATGATATAGTTGTTGAGTTTGATTTATTCAAGTTAACTCAAAATGATTGGGAAATATTAAAGATGTTACCAGAGATTATTGAAGATAGTGGAAAGATTGGAAAATTTACATTAGAAATATTTGATGTTACGATAACATCACTAAAAACATACGAGAAGGAGTTAATTAAGTGCAATTTAAATTAATACATAAAAGAAGTAACGAAGTAGTAGATAAACTTGGAACAAGAACATTGGACTATGCAAAAGAATACTTCCAACAAAAGAAAAGGTTACCACTTGAAACCTTTAATAAAATATATGAGGTCAAGGAAGATGACGGAAATAGACCTACACGGATTTAAACACGAAGAAGTAGAAGATAAGTTACCGAACTTGTTAATTGTGCATTACAATATGAATAATTTTCCGATTAGGATTATAACAGGTAAGAGTGAAAAGATGAAAAAAATAGTTCGTGAGACTTGTGAAATACAAGGATTCACGATAGATGACTTCTGGAACGATAATCCAGGAGCAATAATATTAAGGAGTTAAATTATGGAAACATTACAGATATTAGGTTGGATATACTTAGGAATAATGTTAGGTAGTATGGGTGGAGTATTTGGATTAGCACTATTTCAAGGAGGTAGAATAGCCAGTTTCAAAAGAGAAATTAATGATTTAGAGTTTAAAAACAAAATTCTATCAGGTGAAAATAAAAGATTATCCAAAAGAGGTAAACCACAACCAAGAAAAAGAAGAAATTGGAAGAAAAAACCAGTCAAAAAATAGATAAATTTTCTGATTAGTGATATTTATTACTGATTATGAACAAGACCGACAAAGAAAATCTAAAATTAATTGAATATCGTTTGGACGAACAAGACAAGCGAGTCAACTTGTTACATACAGAATTTGATACAAAACTTGGTGATATTCACACAGACATCAAATTCATCAAAGAAAACCTATTCAATCCTGAAACAGGATTATGGGCCGAAACAAAACTAAATTCCCAACATAGACAAAACACATCAAAATGGAGAACCATCGTAGGTGGTGGTGTCATCGCTCTGATGATTGATATGTTTTGGGATATGTTCACAAACTAAATCAAAAAAAACAACGAAAACACTTGACTTTCTCATTTATTCGCCATATATTATGGTGTAATGATAAATGATATAAGGATAAATTAATTATGGATATGGGAACTTTTGCTTTAGGTTGTATGAATTATGAATTAAATAGGGATAATGGTAAATTACCCCAACACGACCAAGAATTCCAAGCCGAAACCGGCATAGGTCCGACCTATAATATGGGTAGACCACAAACAAGACAAGAACAGAGAGAAGCCCTTGAAGAAGACGGCAGAATGACTCACGATGAAATAGAGGAGTGGTTAGATTCTTTAGAAATGTAAAGAAAAGACTTGACATTGTCATTTATTCTTTGTATATTATATAAAGAAATAAAGGAAAAGGATAAAAATTATGATTACATATGGTGAAACATTAGAGATTACAGATGTGACTGAGGGTTACACAAAAGAACAAGTAGAACAGAATATAGAGAAGTTCACAGACGAAAGAAATGACGCTCTATACAATTTGTACAATGTAAAAAGAGCAACTTTGGCTTTCAATGAGGGTGGAAACAAATATGGGTATGAAAACCTATTAGATGATACTGACTTTTTTACACCAGAAGATTTTACAGACACTTACAATGTCAAAGGTTTTACAGATGAACAAGTTATAGAAATATTAGGAGGATTTATTCAATGGTAGATAGAATTGAACAATTAATAGATACATTAGAACAAGAGATTAACGATGGGTATAATACTTTACCAGATTATGAAACAAATAATGAAGGTAAGACTTATGTCAATAGCGCTCAAGCCACATTGTATGAATTACAAAAACAAATTACAGAATTAAAACAAGGATTAGAACAAGGTAAAAACTTTTCATTACTTGGGGAGGATAACTAATGGCTAAAGACCAAAGATATTTTGTAGATGTGTGTTTGGAAATATATGTTCCGGACCAAGGGTGTGGTGATAACGCTCTAATCAATGAATCCAAAGACGCTAATTGGTTCGCCAATGAGATATGTTCTCAAATACCAAAAGCGATAAACAAGAATTTTAAATATTCGGAAAGACCATACTCAGTAAATGATGCTACTTTCGTAAAACAACAAAGAGGATAATAAAAATAAAAAAGCTCTTGACATTAATAAATATAATCAGTAATATAGGAAAGATATGAAGTTAAATACACAAAACAATTTTTCGTCCTTTTGGTTGGGTGACACTCTACAAGACAAATCACTTATAACGGATGATAAAGAATTTACAAAACCAAGTGTTGACCACATTAAGTTAGCCTCTTATCAGAGAGCGATTTCTAACTTTGTTAACATTGTAACTTCTAAAAATATACCTGTTCACTTTTCACAAAGAGGTGATTCTTATACTGACGGAAAAGAGGTCACGATATCTGCTAAACTTGATGATAAATTATTTGATAGTTCAGTTGGATTAGCACTTCACGAGGGTTCTCACATTCTACTATCAGATTTTGATTTCTTAAAAACTCTAGGTTCTACTATCCCAAAAACAACTTATGCATTAGGTACTGACAAAGGTATGAGTCAAAGAGATGTTAGAGACTTCTTCAAAAATATGTTAAACTTTGTTGAAGACAGGAGAATAGATGATTATATTATATCTACTTCACCTGGATACAAAGGATATTATTTGTCTATGTATCAAAAATATTTCAATAGTCCAACTATTGACAAAGGTTTAAAATCAGACGAATTTACAGAGTCTTCACTAGACGCTTATATGTTCAGAATTATTAACTTGACTAATCCAAATACTAATTTAGATGCTTTAAGTGGTCTAAGAAAGATTTGGAAAACTATTGATTTAAGAAATATTTCAAGATTAAAATCTACTGGTGATGCTTGGAAAGTAGCGTATGATATTGGTAAAGAAGTTTTAAAAAACCTTGATGATTCTTGTAGAGATGAAAAATATGATGAAATCAAGAAAAAATTAAATCAAAGTTTACAACAAGCACAAGAAGGGTCGGGCGATGGTAAAAGTCGTGATATGGTAAATGACTATTCAATCAATCGTATTAAAGACTTGATAGATAAATATTCAAGTAGTAATGATTATGATAGATTATTAGAACAAGCTCAAGTTGAAGCGGGTTATCTCGGAGATAATGGTGTGGTAATGGATATGATTGATAAACTTTTACAAGAATTACAACAAGGTATGACTGATGATGAAAAATCAGACCTAAGAAAAAAACTCGAACGAGCATTTATTAAACAGAAAAAGTTCTTAGAAGGAAAAATTTCAAAAAGAAAATTATCCAAAAAAGATATAACAAAAGTAAAAGCTATTTCTGAGTCTGGAACACAATTAAAAGATATTTTAAAAGATAAAAAATATGAAGATTTACAAAGAAACTGGAATACTACTGGAAAAAAACAATGTATCGTTGTTAAGAACTTCAGTCAAACACTCGTTGATTCGGGTATGTTTCGTTCTCTAATTGATAGTCACCCTTGGAGAGACAATCAGACTAGAACTACTGACGGATTAAGACTAGGTAGAATGTTAGGTAAAAAATTACAGATTCGTGGTGAAGAAAAATTACTAAAAAATTCAAGACTCGAAAGTGGTCGTATCGACAAGAGACTTATCGCAGAACTTGGGTTTGGTAACTCAAATGTATTTCATACTATTAATGTTGATAAGTATCCTGATGGATTCTTACACATTTCACTAGACGCTAGTGGTAGTATGTCTGGTAAAAAATTTGACAAGTCATTAACTTGTGCTATTGCTATTATCCAAGCCGTTGATATGATTCCAAACTTTGATGTTGTATTTTCATTAAGAGGAACACAAGATTCTTATTCAAGGGGTGAAGGTGATTTACCAGTTATTATGTATGCTTATGATTCAAGGGTTGATAATATTTCGAAGATTAGAAATTTATTTAAATACTTACATTGTGGTTCAACTACTCCAGAGGGATTATGTTTCGAAGCTATTATGGATGATATGATTATAACTACTGATAAAATGGATAGTTATTTCCTAAATCTATCAGACGGAATGCCGATGTTCTCGAATTCTGATATGTATTATACTGGTAAAGAAGCAAGAAAACACACAAGAGATATGGTTAAGAAAATGAAAAGAATGGGTATTAATATTTTATCCTATTTTATCTCTGACTACGACGAAACTTCAGAATATGGTTCAACACTTTTAAATGACTTTAAAGTGATGTATGGTCAAGACGCTCAGAACATCAATGTTACTTCAATTACACAAGTAGCTAAAACAATGAACAAAATGTTTTTAGAAAAATGACAAATAAACAAATTATAGAAAAAACAAAAGATTGGTTATGGGAATTAACTGAACCGAATGAAAAATTTGGTGGATTCGGTATTTGTCCATTTCTGAAAAAAGAATTAACAAATGATGATATGAAGTTTGTGATTATGAAATCAATAGACGGGAAAGCTTTTAAAAAAGGATTAGATGATTGGATTGACCAAAATAAATATAATTCAATTTTGTTTATTTGTTTAGGTGATATATGGGAACACATAGGAAGAAAATCATACCAAGCTAGTTTACAGAAGATAATGAAAGAACACGGATACCAAGATTATAAAGTGCTTTGTTTTAGTCCTTATGAAGATAAGACAGCGGCTGGTGTAAAAACAAGAGCTAATGCACCATACTTCTTAATTAATATTATGGATTCAGAAGAGTTAGGAAAAGCACACAAAAAAATGATTGATACAAAATACTTTGATAACTTTACAAAAGATGAATTAATTGATATAAAAATTTATGGTAAAAAAACTAAGAAAGCTCTTGACATTAACAAAAAGAATTAATATATTAAGGTATATGATTAATAACAATAACAACGAAATAGAAAGGGGTTCATTATGAACAATGTTGTAGTTAGAATTGAGAAGTCTGGAAACAGATTTAATGCTTGGGATGTTGACGGAAATAAGTATACTTCTCAAATCTCTATTGGAGCTCGTAAGAAAGCTTACGAGAATGATACGGCCTTAGAACAGAGAGTTAATAAGTCCGGTAAGACTTATTGGTGGGGTGTTCCAATGTCTGAATTTGAAGTCAACACTATACCAGTTAGTACTGGTAATGTTGAAGTCCCACAAGAACACGCTGAGGTTCTAAATTATATTCACTCATCTTATTCTCTAAAACCAAAAGGTTTGGTTATGAATGAGTTGAAGTGGAAATATTTAGTTCGTTCCGCTGTTCGTGGTAAAAATATTATGATGACTGGTCCAGCTGGTTGTGGTAAAACACTAGCCGCTAAGTCATTGGTGAACGCGTTAGAGCGTCCAGATTTTTACTTTAATTTAGGAGCTACTCAAGACCCGAGAGCTACCTTGATTGGTAATGTTCACTTTGAGAAATCAAAAGGAACTTACTTTTCAGAATCACTATTTGTGAAAGCTATTCAAACACCAAACGCTGTGATACTTCTTGATGAGTTATCAAGAGCTCATCCAGAAGCGTGGAATATTCTTATGACCGTTTTAGATAGTGGTCAAAGATATATGAGATTAGATGAACAAGATGGACAAGCGACTATTAATGTTGCTGAGGGTGTCACTTTCGTCGCGACCGCTAACATTGGTAATGAATATACTTCCACAAGAGTATTAGATAAAGCGTTAATGGACAGATTCACCGTTATTGAAATGGATGTCTTGAACAATACAGAAGAAATGGGATTACTTGAATATATGTTTCCTAATGTTGATTCTGAATTGTTAGATGCTATATCTCAAATTTCACACCAAACTAGAGTTGAAGCCTCTACTGAAAATGCAAGATTATCGGGTGGTGTTTCTACTAGAACATCAGTTGAGATTGCTGGTCTATTGTTTGACGGATTTTCACTTCCAGAAGCTTCTGAAATTACTATCTATCCACAATACTCTAATGATGGTGGTATGGATTCTGAAAGAACTTTTGTAAAACAATTGGTTCAGAGATTCGTTAAGGATGATAGAATCGGTGATGAAAGTCTTTTTAATGAAGATGAGATTGAAGATAAGATTGACTTCTAATTAGATTAGAAGTCTAATGGGGTGGAGTTGTTATCCTTTCTTACCCACCCCGTTAACTAATAAAAGAAAGTAAAATAGGAGTTGTATATGACAACAAAAATACAGCAACATAGTGATGAGTGTGGGTATGCTTTAGAAGCTCTAGGAAAGCTTTTAAGCAACTACGAGAAAAAACACAACAGAGCTATAGTTGAAACATCGGTAGGAAAAAATACGATAGAAATATTAAATGACTACCAAAAAGAATATCGAAAGATAGAAAAGAGAAATGAAGAAATACAGAATACGATAAACTATAACTTTATCCAATCAGAAAAATCAGAAGGAGTAAGAGAGTGGGAACAATCTTGGATTGATTGGTTAAAAGAAAAGTTAAGGTTGACTAGAAATGCAAGTTAATCAAGCATCTGGATTCGACAAATATATCATAATGTGTGACAAAGGACAAAATAAGTTAACTTCTGATTATCCTTCTTATTTAAAGTTCAAAGAAGTTCAAGACGCATTGGTAAGAATATCACAGACACCAGGACAAACATATATGTTTGGTGGTGAGATACACCAAAAGGGAATGACTTGTGCACAAGCTGATAGAGTATTGGACAACATATTTAATTGTAAAACTAATATGGAAATGATTGGTTTTATTGTAAAAGTAGCAAGACAAATAGGTTTTCACGAAATAACACCACCGAGGAAAATAAGATGGCATCAGTTATAGAAGGAAAATATAAAGTAATTCAAAACTACAATAGTGTAGAAGGTGCTCTTTACGAAGATGAAATAGTTCGAGTTTATGATAATAATACTAGACCTGGTCATCTTAGAGCAAAAGATTCTATGGGTAGAGTATGGTTTGTTCCAAAAAATTATTTAAAAAAAATATAACGTTTTCTTAGATTACGTTATATTTATTACTGAAACAAAATTAATATCGCTCAAGTGAGGATATTAAGTTAGACTACAATAGTTAACAAAAATAGGAGAAATACAATGACTAAAGTAATATACAACGCGAACTTCCCTACAATCGATAGGGATAACTTTCTAACACCATTTGACAGATTATTCGACCAATTGGTATCACAACAATTTCCAGAAATTGAAAAACAGATAGGTGTTAAACCATTTCAAGGAACAGCATATCCAAAAGTAAATGTCTATGAATTTGAAGACAAAGTTGGACTAATAGCAGAAATTCCTGGTTTAGATAAAAAAGACTTGAATATTGAAGTTGAGGATGGAAAACTTACAATATCAGGAGATAAACACGGAACATTTGATATTAAAGGTGCTAAAGTAATTCGTAGAGAATTAAAACAATCATCTTTCAAGAGACAATTTGAATTAGGTGAATTACTTGATGGAGACAAAATTGAAGCAAACTTCAAGGACGGATTATTATCTATTGATATCCCAAAAACTGAACCACAGAAGCCACAGAAAAAAGTAGTAAAGATTGGCTAAACTCAAGTTAGTTTCAGTTGGTGATAATAGGTATCAAGTTCTTGCAGAAATTCCGATTACTTCGAAGGTAAACTTAGAAGTTCTGAGAAAAAGTTACAACACCGATACGATACTCCAGAGCAACAATACCTATTATCCCAGCAGAAAACTACTTGAAGCCGAAATAGAGGTTATTACGGATTCAAGGGAATAGGGGAAGACTTTTTCAATTAATTAATACTTATTACTATGACAGATATAGGTAAAAAGTTTAGAATGATTATTGAAAACGAGGATTTGTTCAAATCAAATCCAGAAGCAATGCTAAGATTAAAATACTTAGTTGATAATAAAAAATCTTTTAAAAATATAAAAAAAGAAGAGATAGAAGCTCTTTACATATATTTAAACAGACACAACATACCACAATCATAGGACTCATATGAACAAATTTCAAATCACATTAGGATTATCAGCATTATTTATTGCCGGATGTGCCGCATTCTTTTCTGTATTTGGTATAGGAAAATTATTTAGTGGAGCATTTTTATCAGTAGTAATTATGGCAAGTTCATTAGAACTTGGTAAGTTAGTTACAGCTTCTTTTTTATATAGATACTGGGATAAGATAAATTTATTGCAAAAAATTTATATGGCTGCGGCGACAATAATGCTTATTTTCATTACAAGTGCTGGTATATTCGGATACTTATCTAATGCATATCAAGGAGCAACTGTGGAGTTTGAGAAACAAACTACAGCACTATTGTTTAAGGAAGAACAAGTAGAACAATTAGAAGAAGACAAACAATTCTTATTGAATGAACTAGACCAACAAGTCCAATCATTACCAGACAATTATATTACAGCCAAAAGAAAACTTCGTGAAGATTACAATCCACAGATATTAAGTATTAATTCTGAATTATTAGATTTAAAGAAAGATGTTGGTGAATTGAAAATCAACTTAGTAGAAACCGGAGTTGATGTGGGTCCAGCAGTCTACTTAGCTAGAACATTTGGAACTGATATTGACACGATAGTTAAATTTTTTATATTTATATTGATATTTGTATTTGACCCACTAGCAGTAATGTTAGTGGTAGCATATAACCAAGTTCTTTTAGAAAATAAGCCCAAAGAAAAAACCCAACGTGAACATTGGAAAGATATTTATTCAGAACCAATAGTTGATATTGAAAAACCAAAAAAACCTAAAAAACCCATAGACCCTAATAAAGTCAAACCAAAACTTGTTGGTAGAGGGGCTAGAGTTTCACCTAAACCTGATTAGGTTTACTATCTACTCTTAAAACTCTTTTTTTTCTACAATTTTGTTCTATTAAACTCTCAACACAAGCATACATTTTATAACCATTGTCTTTACAATATTCCTTTAACATATCCCTATATTTTGCTCTTATTTTTATGTCTACAAACTTATCCATACTAATAAGTAGTTTTTTCATAAAAAATTCATACAAAATTCATAAAATAAAGACACTTTTTCAACTTTGAGATATTTATGTTTATATGGCAGTCCTACAAAAAAGATTACAAAAACAAGACCTTACAAACATCGAAACATTCGTAGTTGATAACACAACAGAGTCAATTTACTTTAATGTCGTAGATGTTGAAGATGTTGTTCCTGGTGGGAAAAGTACAATCCAAATATTGGGTTCAGAATACTTAGTACCTGACGCGGAAATAAAAATTGAACTACTTGATTCAACTGGTAACCCAGTTTTTGTTGAGGCAATTAAATACTTGGGTGACAAACCTTCAAGACATATATCCATTGAAGTTTATGGAAATACACCAAATGGTATTGGTAAATTAACAATATTAGGTTCAGCAGAACGTCTAGTCGACGGAACTGAAATTCCAGAAGAGTGGGAAGGATTATATAATGTTAAGTGGGAAAGAAATGTTTTTATTGACCCAACAGAAAAAAACCTAGAAAAAATTATATTCAAAGGTGAAGCCGTAGGTTTCGGAAAACGAGATAGATATAGATTACCATCATTAGAAATTTCTGAACAAATACGAGGTGTAGTTGTTGCTAGTGGTTCTGGAAACACACCAACAGGATTTGTAACACAATCAACATTTACGGGTGGTAAATATGAAGCTAACGCTAGTCCATTTGGTGCTTTCGTAAATATCGAAGATTTAGACAATGAGACTGAAGAGGGTATTAGTTTTGATTTACCAGATTACGTAATTGAACCATCAATAAATAGTTACTCTACACAACCAGATATTATTTCAGATGATGGATTAGCAACAGGTTTAGGTGGAACCGGAAACGAATTAGATGATGATTTGTACGAGAACTTCCACGGGAATTCAGCTAGGCCATTTCCACCCGAAGAAGACTTTCCCGTAGTAAGAGACGATATTCCCCCAAGACCCATACCCACAATACCAGACCCAAACTTCTTAGGTCAAGGAACTTTAATAAAAAGAACATCTGGTGATGTATTTAGAAGTGAATTTGCTGGTGGTTTATTTAGAGCAGAACCAAGTGTTAACTTTGAAAGGGTTAAAAATGTAACTGGTCAAGCATTTTTAAGTTCATCATTCACTGCATCAATTATAGCAGTTCATAGTCCTGATTTATTAGAAATTGATAGACCATATACTATCGAAAGTTTAAGAACAAAAGATAATGGAAAAAGATTCAAAGTTCCACATCAAGCTACTTCATTTAAGATAGACTTCCGACCGTCAGGACAAACACAAGATAGTGGTTCTGGTGAAAGTAAAACAATATTTAGGTCATTTGCAGAAATAACCATAAAGAATATGAAAACATTTTCTGGTGATGTTCATAGAGTAAAAACATACACAAAAGGTTACGCTAATTCAATTCCATTTACTTTGGTGGGTGATAGATTGGTTGAATCATCAGATGTTTTAAATGATAGAAGTTCACCAACATTATCTCAAAAGATAGGTGTTTTTAAAAACCAAAACCATCTTGATAAATATTGGGTATTAAAAAGAAAATCACTAGGGTCAAGATTCCCCAATATTGGTTCTGCTGTTAGTGGTACTATATCATTTGGTGATACAACATCACCACCTATGATGAACGGAGTTCATATATCAGGTTCAAATGGTGCGGCCGACGAAACAATTGTTTTTGAAACAAAATTATCAAATATAAAAATTAGACCAGATGTAGATTATGAATTAAGACTTAGACCAGTTTTAAAGGTTGGTGAAAAAGATATTCTTCAACCAGACGGAAGTGTTCTAAGACAAGCTAAAGCGAAAGTAAGATTTTATATTAGTGGTAGTAAAATAAATCAAGATAATACTGAATTCCCTACAAGTAATGAATTTGGTGACCCGATAAAAGTTACAAAGACATTAGATGAAAACTATGGTAATGTCATAACATTAGAGTCTCGTAAGTCTGACAACTCGGTTGGTAAATTAGTAGATTTTAGTGTTGTAAAAATACCATTCAGACCTTCATTCGACAGAAATGTACTTGTCAATGATGATACAAAATTACAAATAGAAGTTGAGTCTGGAGAACTACACTTGGGAAGAGTTGAATTAGTTCCAGCAAACGATACCAACTTTTCACCAGACGAGTTTACATTTGTAACGGCGATGCCTAGACTTAGAGCTAGACCAGACATTTTTGACTTTAGACTAGAATTTTTAAATAGAGATGGTAAAAAATCCGATTACATAGCATTCAAGAACACAATTCAATTTGAGGGTGAAAATGAAGTTATACAAGGTGGTGATAATTTATTAACTGGTTCTTTATTTATAGGAAATACAATAGGACAAGGTGTAGAAATAGGTGGAGGAAATTCAGCATTCATTCGTTCAATAGGATACCACGGATTTTCATCAGCGTCAATGAACACTACTGGAACTGGTTCAGGATTTATGATGTTTTCTGGTTCGGTACTTCCAAACTTATCTAGTTCAGATAATTATCGTGGTATTGGTTTAGAACTTCACGACGGAGATGATTCATTTTTCCAATATAGAACAGAGGTAGGAAGTTCATCTGGTTCATTATTCAAAGTTCAATCAAAAGATTTCTTCTTCGGAAAATCTGGGTCAAACGGAGCATTTATAAGTGGTTCTGGTGGTAAGATAGAAATTAGTTCTTCCCAATTCCACGTTGATACTGCAGGAAACATATCTGCATCAAATTTACATATAGCAGGTGGAACAATAACAGGTTCATTAGTAATTGGTAGTAGTGTTACGGTAGATGCCGCAACAGCTAATTCTATAAGAGTTCCAACCGGAGGTCCACCATTTAAAGCAGAGATACTATCTAACGGATATGCAAGATTTACAACTGGTTCTATCGCAAGTATTAACATAGATTCAAATGCTTTATTTACAACTGGTTCTAATTCATATTACATATCGGGGTCAGCCGCAGGAATACCAACACAAGGCGGAAGACAAAACAACTTTATATCAGCGTCTAAATTCCAAGTTAGTGCATTAGGTAATTTAACAGCATCAAATGTATTGATTACTGGTGGTAAAATTACAGGTGATGTTGATGTTCAAGGAACCTTCTCAGCTAATTCTATTGAAGTCCCAACAAGTGGAGATGTGTTAGCAGAAATAACAACTGCTGGATACGCAAGATTTGTATCCGCATCAATTGGTGGTTTCGCAGTAAACGAAACACAAATGAAATCATTTGATGATAAGTTAATATTAAGTTCGAGTGGTGGAATAACAGGTTCTGATGTATTCTTTAGTGGTGGTAGAATAGGTGGTTGGGAAATAGGAAGTGATAAAATCAGTAGTAACAATTTAATCATTTCATCTTCTGGTGATATTATGTCTTCAAATTATATTTCAGACTTTAGTGGATTTAGATTATCAACATTTAAAAATGGATTTTTAGAAGTAGACGAAGCAAAAATTAGAGGAACTTTGAGAACTACGGTATTTGAAAAAGAAACTGTAAACGCAGTTGGTGGACAATTGTGGGTAGCGAATTCAACAACAATTAGTGGTTCTGATGTTGGAGTTGGAAAGTCGACAACATCAATGTCAGTAGATAATGTTAGTGGTTTTAAAGATGGAGAAATAGCTCTTATTAAAAAAACAACACAAACAGGATTTTCATCCGAGTATGTTAGGATAAATAGTTCATCAAGAGCATTTCCAGGTGATGATAAAAATTTAGGTGGACTTCTATTCGTATCTCGTTCTTGGGGTAGACTATCACAATCAATTGATACAACTACAGCACACGGATTGGGAGCTTTATCATCATCAATAACTGAACTACCAGGAACAGGTTCATCATACACAGATGGACAAGTTATCGTTTCAACCGGTAGAGTTAACACGGGATATATTAGATTAAACGCAAATCCGAGTGATACATTTACACCTTATATGGATATCATTGAAAGAACAGGTTCGGGTATTTTTGATACAGAGTTGAAGGTCCGTATCGGAGATTTGTCTGGTTTATTTGGTAAAATAGAAGGAGCAAGTGTAAGTGGATTTGGATTAGCAACAGACAATGTGTTTTTAACAGGTTCATTCTTCGCAGGAAGTTCATTAGAACATATATCTTTCCAAACAGGTTCATTCGAAGCAAAATTAAAGAAATTTAACTTAGACACAACTGGACTAAAAATACAAGGTGAATCTACTGGGACAAGTAATAAAATTTTATTAGGAAGTGCAACAGCCATAGCAAGTGGTGATGGTGTTTACATAGATGGTGGTGGTAATTTTAGAGCTGGTGGAGCGTCATCTAACTTTGTAAAATTTGATGGTTCAACATTAGATGTAAGTGGAAGAATAACTATAACAGCTGGAGCACTAGCCGGTGTAACAACATCGTCATTAGCCGCAGGAAGTGGTTCTATTGCAGGATTACTAGGAACAGCAACCGGTTCATTATCGAGTTCTATCGGAGCAAAAATTAATCCATTTGAAACACAAGTTGTGTTGGATAGTGGTGGAATGTCATTAAGAAAAGATGATGGAACAATTGTAGCGGACTACGGAGTCGTAACTGAGTTATTTAAAAACGGGGATACTGATGAGAAAGCAATATTAGGAGCGACTGGACTTTCAATAGTTCAAGGTGGAGTAACACAATCAAGATTTGGTTCGGATGTAATTGTTGGTAAAGATGTAACAAATAAATCAGCATTAAGAATAACTGACGCTGGAGTATTGTCTATTGGAAAGAAAAGTGCAACACCAAACTTCTCAGTAGCTGCAAATGGTAATGTAACAATGACTGGTAATATAACAATTACTGGTGGTGGTATTCAAGATGTATTTGACAAAATAGCAGCAGATTCTAGTTCAATATCATCATCAGTTGAAAAACACAATCTTTCGACAGGTTCACTATCAAGTTCTATCGGAGCTCAAGTAAATCCATTTAAAACTCAAGTTGTATTAGATACTGGTGGAATGTCATTAAGAAAAACTGACGGAACAATTTTAGCAGATTACGGAATTGTAACAGAATTATACCAAAATGGTGATACTGATGAGAAAGCAATATTAGGTTCTAGTGGATTAGCAATTATTCAAGGTGGTGTAACACAATCAAGATTCGGTGAAGATGTAATTGTTGGTAAAGATGTAACAAATAAATCAGCATTAAGAATAACTGATGCAGGAGTATTGTCTATTGGAAAGAAAAGTGCAACACCAAACTTTACAGTAGATGCAAGTGGTAATGTCACAACAGCAGGTGCAATCACAATTACTGCTGGAGCTCTAAAAGGTATAACAACAGCATCGTTAGCCGCATCTACAGCCTCATTAATAACATCAGCATCACAAGCTAAATTATCCGCCTCATTCGCGGCAAGTGGTTCTCAAGCATTTGCTACAGCTTCACTATCATCTTCATTAGCAGGATTTAAATTACCAATACAAACTCAAATTGAACTAACTTCTGCTGGTATGAATTTAAAAAATCAAGCAGATAACAAAACATTAGCAAGTTACGGAGTAGTAACTGAATTTTTCAAAGATGGAAGCACTACCAACAAAGCAATATTAGGTTCAACTGGATTAGCAATAGTTCAAGGTGGTGTAACACAATCAAGGTTTGGAACAGATGTAATCATTGGTAAAGATGTAACAAATAAAACAGCATTAAGAATAACTGATGCAGGAGCACTATCCATTGGAAAGAAAAGTGCAACACCAAACTTTTCAGTAGATGCAAGTGGTAATGTCACAACAACAGGTGCAATCACAATTACTGGTGGAGCTCTAAAAGGTGTATCAACATCATCATTAGCTACAGCAACTGGTTCTCTTGCAACTTCACTAGCACAAGTTTCAAATAGTTATGGTATTGGAACTGGTTCATTATCAAGTTCCATTGGAGCTCAAGTAAATCCATTTAAAACTCAAGTTGATTTAGGTAGTGGTGGAATGTCTTTGAAAAAATTAAATGGACAAATATTAGCAGACTATGGTGAAAGTATTGAATTAAGAAATAGTGTTATTGGTTCACAAACAACAGCAAGTTTAGATACTAATGCTCTTATTTTCTTAAAAGGAGGAGTAACACAATCTAAATTTGGTGTCGGTGAAGCAACAATCGGAGTAACAACTGGTTCTCACTTTGAAGTATCAGGTTCTGGATTAAGATTAAAAGATGGTAATGTTCCAAGATTTGCAGTTGATGCTAATGGGGTAAAAGTCGGTAATACAAGCACTAGTGGATTTGCAACACAAAGTTTTATCGGTATAGATACTTTTGGTGTTAATTTTGTAAAAGACGGAAATAGTGTTGGATTGTTTGGTGAAGCTAGTTTAAGATTAGGAGCAACAGGGTTAGGATTATCACAAATAGAATTAAATGCTAGTGGAGATAACCCTGGAACCATATTCAAAGATTCAGATGGTAAAATTGTAGCGACTATTGGAACTGCAACAGAAACTAGTGGTGGAACTTTTGGTGGTGGTAGTAGAGTAATACCACAAACAGGTGCTATAAGAGGAATGATTGTAGAAAATATAGCTACAAATCAAGCTATCGTAACTGGAAGTATAAGTGGTTCGAACCTTATAATAGAGGAAATAAATGTTACAGGAAGCACAAGTGTTGCCCTAAACGCATTTGGAAGTGTAAACGCTGGAGGTGTAGTTGTATCGGGTTCAGTTCGTAATACTTCAAATGGAAATGCTACATCAGTATTGATACACGCAAAAAACAATACTCAAACTTTATTTCAAGTATTGACTGACGGAGAAGTTTTAGCAAGAGATAATATAACAGCATTTAACACATCAGGGTTTTCAAGTATTTCTGACAAAAGATTAAAAACAAATATACAACCAATTAGTCAATCATTAAACAAAATATTAAAACTTGAACCAAAAAACTTTTCTTGGATAGAAAATAATGAAAAAGATAGTGGATTTATTGCACAAGATGTTGAAAAAGTTATACCAGAAGTTGTTCAAGAAACTAAAGGATTTGTTGATATTGATTCTAATGAAACAGAAGATACAAAATACAAAACTATTGCATATAGTAAATTAACCATTTACTTGGTTGATGCAATAAAAGAGTTGACAAAACGAGTAGAAGAATTAGAAAAAGAAAATAAAATATTGAGGCTTGATTAATGGCACTACCTACATCAGGAAACTCAATTTCGTTTGGTCAAATTAATGATGAACTCAGTAATTCTACCACAGCAACATTAGATTTAGAAGATGCCGCTGAAAACGGATTCGGTTTATCAAAACCACACGGAATGAATGAGATGTTCGGTTTATCTTTATCAAGACTACAATTAACCGTTAAGTTTTTAAAAGAAAACGATGATAACGGTGATAATACGTTTACAGGTTGGTTTTCAGACACGAGTTTAGCCGGTTCAGCAAAAGGTGAACTAGTATTGTGTGCAGAAGGAGTAATAGTTCCAGAAGATAATAGAGGTAATGATTTTATTACACTTATCCAACAAGATACCACAGAGTTCAATTCAGACTCAAACGTAAGTAATGGTGATACAATTTTTGAAGCAAGTTCAGGAACCACTTTAACTGATGTTAGACCAGGTGGTGATTTGACAAATCAAGAAACATTTTTAGTCGAAACCACACAAAACAATATATTTCAAATTAACTCAAGTGGTGTATTATCAAATGTTCGTTCAAGAACACCAAATGTTCCAACTAAACCAACATTGGTTGCCGATAGTTCTACACAAATTACCGTAACAATACCTTCAACAAACACTACAGTGACAAGAGAATTTAAACTTCAAAGAAGTATTGATGGTGGTAGTTATAGTGATAAAGCAACATTTGTCCCAAGTGACTCAGGTTCTATTGATGATACAAGTATATCTACTACTTTTGTAGATGATAGTGGAATATCTGCAGGAGATGTGGTTAAATATAAAGTTCGTGGTCAGAATGCTTTTGATAATAGTGCTTTTTCAACAGAGTCAGCTACCGTAACAACACCATCAGGAGTTTCATTCTCAGCAAGTCCAAGTTCAGACCCCGCACGAAGTATAAATATATTTGGTGATGAATTTACACCAGATTCAGGTTTTTCTGACGCAGTCACGATATCGGTTACGAATAGAGAAGGAAATATTGATGTAACGAGAACACAAAATAC